>Ga0129306_1001115_pt1 | contig 33649 bp, 17 predicted proteins | sample P827metagenome_FD_94438 | JGI IMG/M metagenome (GOLD analysis project Ga0129306, IMG submission 94438) | Capybara group fecal microbial communities from Wisconsin, USA - P827 metagenome | ecosystem: Host-associated > Mammals > Digestive system > Large intestine > Fecal | place: USA: Wisconsin...
GCGACGACGCCCAGCCTGCGAGCGCGCCGTACTGCGCCACCGTCCCGACATACGCGGCGCATTCGCCGCGTACGCCCGCAGCCTCCAGCGCGGACGCGACCGCGGCGCGCTCCTCCGCGGCGGATGCGCCGCGCGCCACCTGCGGGACGGCCCAGCCGGACGGAAACTCGCAGCGCTCGTAGCATCCGAGGTCGACGCGCGGACCAAACACGCGCGCGTTCCCCGCGAGGTCGCGCTCCGATAGCACCGCGTCGTCGTCTCCTGCGTCGACGAAGCGCGAGCGCGGCGAGAGCCTGAAGTCTCCGTTCGCCGCATCGACGAAATCGGACTCCTCCGCGTCGACTATAGTGTTCACGAGGTCGGAGAATTCCGCACCGCACTCGTACAGCGTGCAGCCGGAGAGGTCGCTGCAGTCCACGCCGGAGGCTTTCTCGCCGGGGCTGCAGACGACAAGGCAGTTCGTCGCAGTCGAGAGCGAAAGCCCGCACCCGTACAGGGATGCGCTGCAGTTCGACACGACACAGTCGGTAAGCTGCGAGTCGTACGCGCCGCCGCCGTACTTGGCAGAGCAGGTGGTGATCACGCAGTTCGACAGCGTTGCGGATTTCGCCCCGCCGCCGTAGTCGGCGTATCCGCTCTTGAGCGTGAAGCCGGAGAGCAGCGTATCAGGGCAGAATTTGCCGTCGTAGCACTGTCCGCCCGCCGCGTCGATAGTCGTCCGCAGAGGGCCCTCCTCCGAGACGATCTCGATCTGCGCGGACGGCGCGACCACGGAAAGGCAGTATGTCCCAGGCGCAACGGAGATTACGTCGCCGGGAATGGCGCAGTCGAGCGCATCGCGGAATTCGACTTCGTCCGAAACGCGCAGCGTTGCACTTACATCGACGCTCCACGAACGCATCCCAACCGCGTCGCCGCAGGTCGCGCGGCAGACGAGAACGCCGTGTCCGTGCTGCTGCGGAGCCGGCGTAAACGCAAGCGACGCGCCGTCTTCATCCAGCTGAACGCCGTTGAAGGTCCAGTCGAACTCGGGGTTTTCCATCCCCTCCGCCAGCGACACGGAAAAATTCGCCGTCTCGCCGACGCGCATCTTCACGGATCCGTCCGGGCTTGCGGACGCAATGGGGTCTGCAGGCGTGGCTCCGTCGGAGCCGTACTTCGTGTACGCCTTCACGCAGAAGTTCGCCGTCTCGTTGAAGTGGCGGAGGTCGCGCCAGTTCGCGCCGTCGCGCGAGTACCAGCTCTCGCCCGCGCGCGACGTGGCAGTGCAGTATCCGGACTCCGACTGTTCGACCGGAAGCGGATACTGCGTCGCCGGACTCGTGAGCCGAATCGCCACGGCGAACCTCTCGAGCGCGGCGACAGGAACTGGTGACGGCAGGTCGATGGTCGTGAAGCCTGCGGTCTCGAGTGTGCCGGAGGTCTCGCAGACGAGCGATCCCGTCGAAGGATCCGTCGAGCAGCCTCTGTAGGCGCGCAGAACGTATTCCGTCCCCGCCGCAAGCGCGTAGAATCCGACGGCCGCAATCTCGCCGGCGGCATCCGCCTCGAAGACGTTCGCGCACCAGTTCTCGACCTGGACGGACTCGTCTTCCCCTGCCTCGCGCGTATCGTAGTTTGCTATGGTTCCGCACGGATCGTACTGATAGACGCGTCCGTAGGTGTTCGTCGCGCGCGGCATCGGATATGCGGCGAAGTCCATCGTCACGAATCTCGTGTCGCAGTAGGAAATCCAGGTGTATCCGTTCGTGTAGCTGTTCGCCCCGTGGCTGTTCTTGACCAGAAAGGCGCCAGGGGTCGCCGGGACCTTCTTGTCCTGGCGGAAGTTTTCCACAGGATAGTCGTCATCCCATCCGATCAGCGTCACCGCGTGGTTTGGTTCCGCCGATCCGAAGTAGTAGTACGCACCGGTGCCGGCCTTTGTGTACGCGTCGTTGTGGTAGTACGACACGGTCGCGGCGCCGTATTTCATGACGGCCTTCTTCAGGAGATCGTTGTCCGTCGAACCGGTCCGCGCAGGGAACCACGCGATGTCGTGCACATGGCACACCGGCGGGAGGTCCACCGTCGAGGCAGTATTGTAATACGGATCCTGCTCTTCAAGAAGCGGATCTGCCCACGAAGCCAGCAACGCGGCCGCGATTTGATCGTTGCCGCCGTCGCCGAATCCAAAATCGAAGTCCGCCCCGACATGGCGCGCCATGTGGTTAGGGGAGAAGATGTTGGTGACGGCGAGGTTCAAATCCTTGAGATAGGCGGCCTCGAGGCAGGCCAGCGTCGCGAAGGCCCAGCAGGTGCCGTAGCTGCGCTGATTCCTGACAGGCGTTATCCATCCGTATTCGCGCGAATCCCACCTGGAGGGAATGTTCTCGGAAGCGAGAAGCCGGAACGCGGCGCCCTTCTTCAGCGCGCGATCGGCGTCTGCCGCGGCGCGAAGCATGTACGACTCGCGGAGGGACGGAAGCGACATCGGCGCCGGGATGATTCCGGACAATTCGTCGCCGCGTCTCTGACGGTCGATAAAACCGGCGTTGTTCGGAGCGGGGACGGCAGATGATTGGACGGAGGCGAGCAACGCGAGATACGCTACGGCCATTCGGAAAACGACGCTGCATTTCGAACGGCCGGTCATCGCTTTCACCTCCGGTGCGTCAGATGATGTGCCCCATCTTCTCGCGCTTCGTGTCTAGATAGCGCTTGTCGTGGGCGTTTGCAGGTATCACAATCGGCACGCGCTCGACGATTTCGAGTCCGTACCCCTCCAGCCCCGCGATCTTGCACGGGTTGTTCGTCATGAGGCGCAGCTTGCGGATGCCGAGATCCTCGAGAATCTGCGCGCCTTCGCCGTAGTCGCGCAGGTCCGGCGCGAAGCCGAGGGCGACGTTCGCCTCCACGGTGTCGAGACCCTCCTCCTGCTTGCGGTAGGCGTGGAGCTTGTTCTCTAGCCCTATGCCGCGCCCCTCCTGGCGCATGTAGACGACGGCGCCGCGTCCCTCGCGCTCGACCATCTCCATCGCGGCGTGGAGCTGCGGACCGCAGTCGCAGCGCTCCGAGCCGAGCACGTCGCCGGTGAAGCATTCGGAATGGACGCGCACGAGCACGGGAGCTCCGTCGCCGACGTCGCCCTTTACGAGCGCGAGATGCTCAAGGCCCGTGACGCGGCTCTTGTACATGCTCAGGCGGAAGTGTCCGTGGTCCGTCGGAAGATCCACCTCCTCCACCTTCTCGACGAGGCGGTCGACCTTGCGGCGGTAGGCTATGAGGTCGGCGATCGTCATCATCCTGAGTCCGTGCCGCTTCGCGAACGCGGCGACGTCGTCTAGGCGCGCCATCGTGCCGTCGTCCTTCATTATCTCGCAGCAGAGGCCGACTTCCTTGAGTCCGGCGAGCCTGCAGAGGTCGACGGTCGCCTCGGTGTGTCCGGCGCGGCGGAGGACTCCGCCCTCGCGCGCCTCGAGCGGGAACATGTGCCCCGGGCGGCGGAAGTCGGACGGCTTCGCGCCTTCGCGGACGCACGCAAGCGCGGTTGTCGAGCGCTCGGCGGCGGAGATGCCGGTCGTCGTCGAGACCGCGTCAATCGAAACGGTGAAGGCCGTCTGGTGGTTGTCGGTGTTCCGCGCGACCATCTGGGGAAGGTCGAGTTTGCGGCACCATTCGCGGCTCATGGGCATGCAGATGAGCCCGCGGGCGTACGTCGCCATGAAATTCACGTTCTCGCGCGTGGCGAACTCCGCCGCGCAGATGCAGTCGCCCTCGTTCTCGCGGTCTGCGTCATCCGTGACGAGAACGATCTCTCCGCGCCTAAGAGCCGCGATGCAGTCTTCAACCTTGTCGAACATGTGAGTTGCTTCCTTCTCCGGATATTATATCAAAATCAAGAGCCCTCGCTACGCTTCGCGCCGTCCGGCGATTGCGCGCCTGAGGGTGAGCGGGTCGGAATACGCGATGCCGGAGTCGGCCGGGAGTCCGAACGCGAGTCGCGTGACGCGCACGCCGGAACCCTTCAGCAGCTCGGCGATGTATCCGGCCGTCGCGTCTCCGTCCATGTCAGTGGACAGCGCGAGCAGGACTTCGCCGACCCCCTCGCCCTTCACCCGCGAGACGAGCTGGGAGATGCGCAGCTTCTCGGGGCCCATATGCCGCGCCGGGGAGAGCTTTCCGCCAAGGGTGTGATACCTGCCGCGGAAAGCGCCGGACGCCTCGATTGAAACGATGTCCGCAGGATCCTCCACCACGCACAGCGTCGCGCCGTCGCGCGTCTCGTCCGTGCACGTGTCGCAGGGATCCCTGTCGGACGTCGTGAATGCCCCGCACCTGGAGCAGCACCTGACGCCGTCGTGCGCCGCCCTGAGAGCCGCCATGAGGGGCTCGGCGAGACGCCCCGGCTCCCTTACGAGCGCGAGCGCCGCCCGGGAGGCCGAGCGGCGCCCGAAGCCCGGCAGCTTTGCGAGGCACCGCTCGAGCTCGGCTACAGGCGCGACCATCTAATCACTTTCCGAAGAGGCCGCCTGCGCCGCCGCCGGCCTTCATCATGTTCATCATCTCGGCCTGGGTGGCGTCCTTCGCCTTCTTGAGCGCGCCGTTGATGACGTTGAAGAGCATGGTCTCGAAGCGCTGCGGATGGCCGGCCTTCACCTCTTCGTACGCCTCGGGCGATATGGCGACCCTGTCGATCGTCATGTCGCCCTTCGCGACGACTGTGATGCCTCCGTTGGAGTACTCCGCCTTGATCTTCTGTATCTCGTTCTGGATGCGCTTGGCTTCGCTGCGCATCTGCATCGCCTCTTTTATCTGGTCGAACATTCCCATTGTCGTGGTTCCTCGTTAAAAATTGAAGGTTAAAGGTTATGCCAGTTCCTTGCCCGTCAGGTCCTTGTAGGCCTTGAGGTAGATCTCGCGCGTGCGGGCGATCACGTCGTCCGGCAGCACCGGACCCGGCGGCTGGTGGTTGAAGTTGATCGAGTCGAGCCAGTCGCGGACGTACTGCTTGTCGAGGCTGGGCGGGTTCTTACCGACCGCGTAGCTGGACTCCGGCCAGAAGCGCGAGGAGTCGGGCGTCAGCACCTCGTCCGCGAGGATGAGCGAGCCGTCCGCGTCGAGGCCGAACTCGAACTTCGTGTCGGCGATGATGATTCCGCGCGGACGCGCGTAGTCCGCCGCCTTCGAGTAGAGCCCGATCGTCGTGTCCTTGAGGAGCTTCGCCGTCTTCTCCCCGACGAGCTCGACCGTCTGCGCGTAGTTGATGGCCTCGTCGTGGTCTCCGATCGCGGCCTTCGTCGTCGGGGTGAAGAGAACATCGTCGAGCTTGGACGCGTTCTGGTAGCCCTCGCGGAGCTTCTCGCCGTTGACGGTTCCGGACTTCTGGTACTCCTTCCATCCCGACCCCGTGAGATAGCCGCGCGCGATGCACTCGACCTCGACCATCTTCACCTTCTTGACGAGCATCGACCTGCCGCGCAGGTCCTCCTTGTAGGGCTGGAGCTCGGCCGGGTACTCGTCGACGTTAGCCGTCACGAGGTGGTTCTTCATGCCGAAGAACTCCATCCAGAAGAGGGAAAGCTGGTTGAGGACCTTGCCCTTGTCCGGCACGCCGCAGGGAAGTATCACGTCGAACGCGCTGATGCGGTCGGTCACCACCATCAGCAGCTTGTCGCCGAGGTCGAAGACATCGCGGACCTTGCCGCTCTTCTGCGGAAGACCCGGAATTGCGCACTCGAGGAGCGCATGGTTCTTGTCGTATTTCATAGGGTATATTATAGCAAAAATGCGCCGGGCATGCTTGGCGCGCGCCGTCACTTGCGGGGCTTGCGCCACTTGGCGTACTTCTTGATGACGTCCGCGCCCTTTGTTCCGAACCACGCATAGCCCTTGCTGCGCTCCTTGTCGATCTCCGAAATGTCGCGCTTGGGGATTCCGTCCCTGTCGCAGAAGAACGGCTTGCACTCCTCCAGATCGTAGAAACGCGCCCACTTCCCGTCCGGGAGCCTCGTCTTCTCGAACCATCCGACCGCGCCCTCGACGGATGCGACGACCTCTGGAGACGGATTGTCGAGCGTCATCAGGAACTGCACTATGTCCGCCGACTCCTGCGAGCAGAACGACGCGAGCTCGTATGCGCGCCCGCCGACCGGCTTAAGCGTCTCGCGGTCGTGCTGCTGACACCACACAGTGGGCTTCCCGTCGACGCGTATCTGGCACTTGAGCACGCAGTCGATCCCCCTGTCAAGCGCCGCGCGGCACTTCGCGCGCCGCTCCGCGCCGACGGCATCCATCCCGTCCGCACCCTCGGCAACGTCGCGCATGAGCTCCAGAACGTTGCGCATAGCGTTGTCGTTGAACGTGATCTGGGGCCAGTACCCCTTCGTCCGGTGGGGGAACTGCGCCCAGCCTCCGTTCGCGAGCTGGGTGGAGAGGAGCCAGTCGATTCCCCTTGCGGCGGCCTTCAGGGACGCGTCGTCCCCCTTCTCCCTATGGTAGCGCAGAAGATAGCGTATCTCCGTCGTAGTGGCGTTGTTGTCGATCGTCGCCGACTCCGCGTCGCCCCTCGCCGCGGCAATCTTCGCGCGGCGATTCTCGTCGAAGGGCTTTCGCTTGTCGATGTTCTTCGCCCAGGCGCCGCAGTCGAGCTGCGATTCGAGGACATTTGAAAGCACATTACCGTCAAGGGGCCAGCTGGCGGACTTGTCATGGCCCTTCCCCATGACGGAAAGACATGTCGCTCCCGCAAGGAGCGCAAATACAAGCGCAGTCGTTTTCATATGCCCTCATTATAGCAAAAACGGCGAAGTAGCGGCGACTGACCGCGAAAAAAAAGAAAGCCGGCCAGCGGAAACCGCTATGCGGAGTCGCCAGCCGGCAGGGGAGATTGTCTTCTCGCCAGGCACCACAGACGCTACACCCAGCGCAAATACGTGTATATTATACCATATTTTTGCCGTCAGTTGCGGACGACCTTGTAAAAAGCCCTTGCAAATATCGCCGGTCAGGGGTACTTCCCAGCCCAGTCGCAGCGCGCGTCGAGGACGCGGCGCGGGATGAGGCGGAGGAACCGGAGCGGACTCCTTCCGGCGGACCATTCCACGCGCACGCCCTTTTCGCGTAGCTCTTTCCCGTCGACGGTCCCTAGCCTTTCGCACGAGATAGGGTCGTCCATGAAGAACGTGCCGTCCGGACAGTTCGGAGCCGTGACGCGATACGACCCCGGCTTCTCCTGCCACGCAAGAAGATAGTGCCGCCCGAGCGCGGCGTTGCGCCCCTCCAGGCAGTACCTTAGCTCGCGGCGCTCGAGCGGATTGTCCACGCCCGCCCAGCGCGCGGCGCGCTTCATGAACCCCTTCATGTTATCGCCGCATATGTCCGGCACGCCCCAGAACACCACGACCTCGCCCTTTCCGAAGCGGTGGCGCGTCACTGCGTCGCCTCCGTCTGCGAACGACGCAAGGACCTCTCCGCCGGCCTTCACGCCCGTATGGTAGCCGAAGTAGTCCGTCTCCGGTATGAAGCGCCAGCGGTACTTCCAGAACTCGCCCTGCACAACCGGATCCAGCAGCTGCGCGCGCTGGCGGTCAGACGTCTCAACGGGGAAGGAGAAGCCCTCTGGGAAAAGATCCGACTCCTTCGCCGCCGTCGCGCGCACTTCCTCGCCCTTGCGGCAGAATTCGCCCTTCGGAGCGGGAATGCCGAAAGCCGTCAGCAGGCGGTACGGCTCATCCGTGCCGAGCTCCGGGACATACGATCCCGTGCGCGCCGTCATAACGAGCTTCGCGCCGCCCTTCACGCATTCGACGAGCGCGTCGTAGGTGGACTTGAACATCACCTCGTCCAGGATGTTCGGAAGCGCAAGCTTCACGCCGGCGGCTTCGCCTTCCGCGCACTCGCGGTACGGCAGGACGTCGTCCTCGATCAGCTCGCGCCACCGGCGGAGGTCCGCAAGGCGCGCCTGAAACGTCGTCCGGTGCTTCGCAAAGAGCGTCGCCTCGTCCGTAAAGAACCCGATCTCCGGCCTCTCGCGGAACATCTCCATCTCGTGCAGCTCGTCGAGAACCGGCTTGAGCGCCTCCATCATGTCGTAGGCCTGCGAGCCGCCGTACGCCGCAAGCGCGCAGTCACCTCCCCACGGATTGAAGTACACGTGCAGGTTCGCGCCCCCGCCTGCAGCCTGAGCCGTCATAACCCACACGGACCAGTGGAGCACCCATCCGGCCTGCCCGGGGTCGCCGTACGCGGCCCAGGCGTGCGGATGGTGCGGCTCGGTGATCCATCCGACGCGGAACTTCTCCCACGCCTCCACGAAGTCGCCGAGGTGGTCGCCGTAGTGGTTGCCTCCGTTGTGCGCGTAGTCGAGCCTGTCTCCGAGCAGCCGCGCCACCTCGTCCGGCGCGCAGTACGCTATCGTGACGCGCTCGTCGTCGTAGGACCGTATGTCGCCGACGCTCTGCTTCATCCACTCGCCGCCGAGCGACCGCTTGTACCTGCAGAAGTCCATCCACTCCTCGCGGAGGTCCGGCTTCGCGCCGAGCGCGAAGTCCGGCATCGGAGGCTTCACCGCCTTCCTGCCGCGCGCCTCGCGCCAGCGCGCGAAGCCCTCTGCCGTCGCCGCGTCGTATCCGGTGAATGTTCCGTCCCACGGCTGGTCGACGACAGTCCACTCCCCGCCAGGCTGCATGACGTAGTATCCCTCGAACGCAGTGTGCCCCGCATACCGCGCGTGCAGCGCGCGGTAGAAGCCGAGCCAGAGCGAAGTCGTGCGCGGATCGCTCACGGAATACGCGCCGTAGTACGGATGCCCGCTCGCGACCGTGCCGTCGTACGATATCTGCCTCTGGCACTCCTCCCACCTGTAGAGGTTAGTTCCGCCGAGGTCGCAGTGCGCCGCCCTCACCGTCACCTTGCACCCGCGGTCCGCCGCAAGGTCGAGCACGCGGTCCAGCAAGACGGTGTCCAGCACGCCAGGCAGGACCTCGAAGTCCCTGAGGTCCACCATGTACGTGAAGTGACGCGAGAACTCGGACGACTCGTCGATGTGCCACGCAACTTCCGACAGAACCTCGTCCTCCGAATACGGCTGCGCCTCACGGCGCGGGAGGAACGTCGTGCGGTTGTACGGACGCTTCTTGAGCTCCCGCCTGTCCGTCGTCGCCCCCGCGCGGTCGTGCCGCTCGGAGGGATCGCTTCGGAATCCGAAGAAGTATTCGCCGCGCTCTATCTCGCGTCCGCGCGATCTCACGGAGACGGCAAGCCTGTATGCGTCGCGCCCCTCGAGACGGCGCACTGGAACCATGACGGACACGAACGGCTTCCCTTCCCCGGGAGCAGAAGCGGAGCCTTCGTAGAGGACATTGGTGCAGACGCACGGCATCACCTTCCACGCGACATCGAAACTCTCTCCCTGCGACGGGAAGAGACGCACCTCGAGCGGACTCTCGTCGCCGCGCTCGCGCACCCCGCGCGCCTTCTCGCACGGACCAATCCTCATCACGCCCGCCGGCGGTTTCGTCGCGGCGTCGACACGGCGAACGTCCGCCGCGCGCGCAATCGGCGCGCGTGCGTCGTGCCGCCACGACCGTCGCTGCTCCTCCGAGCCGTCCGCGCCGAAAGCTACGGCCTCTACCGTGCATCCAGCGCCGAGCGGAAACTCCACGCGCCTCTTGCGCTCCGCCTCGTACGATGGCGACCCGGCGTGGAACGAGCGCTTCTCCGTCCACTCCGCGAGCGGCAGCGCCTGGAACGCGTCGCGCACCGAACACGCAAGGGTGAAGCGCCCCTCGCGCGGGAACACCGCGTCCGCATAGGCGAACGGCGGCTCGTCCGGGAACTCCACGCCCATCGCCTTCCACCCGCCGAGGAAGAACGTCCCGTCATAGCGCGGAACGTCGCCAGACTCGCGCCGCACGGCGACGCGGAATCCGACAAGGCGCATCGCGCCGTCCGGAGTGAAGTCGACTCCGTCTCCGTCCATCTCGTAGACGTCCTGCGCCGCAGCGCCCGCCTCGCCCGCAAGGAAATCGGGCGTCGTGAAGAGCGTCCAGCATCCGTCGCCGCCCGCAAGGTGCGGCGCCTTCCTGTAGGCGTAGACGAAACGCTCGCCGTCGGAATCCTCAACGATCGGATTCATCGACGCCTTCGCCTCGCCGCGCCCGAGAGTGCCCTTCAGCTCGAACACGATGCGCCGCGCGTCAGACGCGAGCGGAGCGGGTTCGGCGAGAAGCACGTCCGCCCAGCCCCCCGTGTAGCGCGTGCATCCGGAAAGCCTTTCGTTGGACGCGGACAGCGAATAGTCGACGCGGAGAACGCCACCCTCCAGCTCGGCAAGGCGAATGGAATCGTCGGGCGAGAATGTCTTCGCGCGCCATCCGTCAGAATGCGCGGCGAGCGCGCAAAGCGCCGCCGCAAGTGCAATCGTGTTCTTCATATGTCCCTCACTTTGAGCTTATGCGCCACATCCTCACTTCGTTTGCGCGCACTCCGCACAGAATGCCGCGTCCGCCCAGCGCCGCCGAGTCCATGTCGCACGGCTCGAACGGCGTGTCACCGAGAAGCTGCTCGACGCGGTAGCGTCCGTACGGCAGCGTGAGCTTCGCCGAGCAGTCGCCGACAGCAACTCCGTCGCGCGCGCAGACGAGCAGGTAGCGCGTTCCGTCGTCCTTCGCGAGGAGGTTCACTGCGATGCGCCTGTCGTCGCAGTCTACAGGCAGCGCCGCGCCCGCAGCCGCGGCGAGTGAACGAAGAAAATGCGGGACGCGTGCCGTGCTGGCGTCGTTACCCGGGGGAACGACGGACGACGCCCACAGCACGGTTACGCGCCCGCAACCGAAATCGCGTTCTTCCAGCGGAAGCTTCCCGCCAAGCCGGATGTTCCCCGGAAGGTCCCATTCGCGCGGCTCGAAGCCGAAGTCTCGCAGAAGGCACCAGTCGTCCGACTCGCGCTCCACGACGCGTCGTCCCGCGTCCGCAGTCATGAACAGGTGCCCTCCCGCCTTGACGAACTCGACGAGCTCGCGCTCCTCCGCGGCAGAGACGACCGTCTCGCCGGGGGCCACGTACACGAACTTGGCGGACTTCCATGCGTCGGAGATGTTGAGCCCGGCCGGAATCTGCGCGTCCATCAGGAGCTGCCCCTCCCAGCCCTCGACCTGCGGGCCGCTGAAGTTGACGGTTCCGGTGCGGACCATCTGCCCTTCGCGCGACTGCCACGCGCGGACATCTCCGTACACAGCCTTCGCGCCCCTGACCTCCTTCCAGAGCGGAAGAAACATCTCCCAGCGCGCGAGGTCGTTCGCCCCGCCGCGGATCGAGTCGAACGACGCTCCGCACGGGATGAACATCTTCACGTGGCTGCTCGCCCCGCCTCCCGAGAGGATCGTGAAGAAGCTGCGGTCGAGCTGGTACGGAAACGAACTCCACTGCGTGCACGATATCTCCTCCGTGCGCATCGGCACACCGGATTCCGCCCACACTGAATACGCAAGCAGGCGCGACGGCACGGCGCACCCTCCGTTCGCCGACAGGCACTTGAGCCGCGCGACCTCGCCGAGGCGGTGCGAGAGGAGTCCGTCGCCGTAGCACATCAGGATTCGATGCGGATCGAGCCTGCGCGCGAGACCGAGGCATCCGACGACAAACTCGTGCACGGTGTTCCTGCGCCAGACGAGCCAGTCGCGGCGGAACGCCATCGAGGACTTCTCGCCGACGGCCGGAGGACGCACCTTGTCAAACGAGGCAAACTTCGTCCCCCATGCCGCGTTCGCTGCGGAGACGTCGGCGAAGCGGCGTTTCATCGCCGCGCGGAACGCCTCGAGCGTATCGGGGTCGAAGCCCTCGTACCAGTCGGCCCACGGCGCCTCGCAGGAGTGCTCCGCGATGTAGAAGTAGCCGAGCGTCGCCGGATGGTCGCGCACGGCAAGCACGAGGTTGGCGAGATACGCCCTCGCGCACTGGCGGGCGTAACGCGAGAAGAAGAGGTTGAAGCGTCCGCCGTGGAAAAGGTACATGGTGTGTCCGAACCTGTTCCCCTCGGCGTTCATCGTGAAGATCGACGGCATCCACTCCGGCGGGACGAGCGGGGCGAAGGTGACGAAGCACTTTATGCCGCGTTTTTGCGCCTCGTCGAGAATCCTGCGCGTGCTCGAGAAGTCGTACTTTCCCGGGGCCGGCTCGCAGCGCGGCCAGCGGTTCTGTATCTCGACGACATCCGCGACGCCTTCCTTCTTCATCTCGTCGAAGAGCTTCACGTACGTCTCCACCTCGTCTATGTCCTCGCGAACCATAGGACAGAAAATCCTGAGCGGGTCCGCCCCGCCTAGTATCTCGTCCGCGGAGGGCACCCCTTCCGGGACCGTGAACTCACCCGCCTTCGGCATCTCAATGCGGCGTTGGGCCGTCTTGCGCGCCGCGCCACCAGCTGCGTCGTTCCTGAAGACGTCGTAGCGGAGGTCGAGCATCTTGGCGAAGCCGAAGGACTTTCCGTCGAAGCCGCTTTTCAGCTCAGCCTTCACCCAGTACGTCCCCTCGGGAAGAAAAGGAAGGCGGAGGTATTCGTCGAAGCGGAGTTTGTACGGACGCGGATCGTCGTCCGCGAACTCGACCTTGACGACGCCGTTCGTGAACGGCTCGCCGTCGTACGCGTCGCGTATCGACCACGACATCTCATGGCGATTTCCCCAAACGTGTCCGAAGTCGGTGAGGCGCAGCGGAATCTCCGCGTCCGCCTCGCCGAAGTACTGTCCGTCCTTGAACACGGCCTGGAACGAATCGGTCTTGAACGAAGTCCTAGCGGCGCGGAAGTTCGACAGCCACAGTTCAGTCGCCCCCGCGCTCTTCTCCTCCTCGACAAGGAACTCGAAGCCCGTCATCGTGAAAGGCGGCTCGACCGGCCCGCGCGGATCGTACGACTCGCGCACGGGATCGGAAAAGCCCGGCACGTCGACCCTCACCGTGCCGAGCTCGTCGAGTCCTCCGCGGAACACCCCTCCGACGAGGTTGCATCCCCATCCTCCGATTCCGTTCGGAAGCGTCGCGAGCGAGCGCGTCTTGAACCTGAGCTCGCGCCCCTTCGCGTCCCGCGCCGTGACGAGCATCATCATCGGACATATCCGCGACATGCAGCAGTCGAATATGACGTTCTCACCCTCGCCCAGCCGGACCGGCTCGGAGAGCGACACCCTGAGCGCTCCGTCCCCGCGCACGGCGGATACCGACACGTCGAGGCATCCGTGGGCCTTCGAGACGGATATCTTCCCGGGGGAGCCCGTCCAGGACGAGGGCTCCGCAAGCGCGTCGAGAGTCCGCGACGCATGCGCCGCGGCGGCTATCGACGCGGCGACGATGAGTAGAAAACGCTTCATATGCGGATCTTCAGCGGATCATGATCCTCATGCCCATGCGTGGCACCGTGACCATTATCTTTGAGTGCGCCATGTCGAACTCAGGCCTGAGATACGACGGATAGCAGACTGTGCGCGCCTTCATGGCGGCGTTTAGCGCCTCATACTGCTCTGCCGTGAGCTCGCTGCCATCAGGCCTGCGGGTCGAGTGGCCCTGCTTCGCCTGCATCAAGATGAATGTTCCGTTGCCCTGCATCTTCACGAAATTGCGCGCGTCGATTGTGATCTTCGCAGGAGTCGGTGTCCCGTCTTCTTTTGCAAAAAACGTCTCAAATCTGGTTTCGAACGGCGCTATGCCCTCCTCGTCGAACACGAACTCCAGCTCCGACCCTTCCGAGGCATGCAGCCACGGAGTGTCTGTGACGAGGTGCGACCCGCCGACGGACAGTTTGCATCGGCCGTTGATCTTTATGTCATAGTTGAAGGGCTCGGGCTGGCTGAGCGTGGCGTTGTATATGCGCAGGGTGTTGTTGGAGCAAGCCTCGAGCGCAGCCGCGCCCTCGACGCCTTCGCCGCCGCCGATGAAGATGTCGCGAAGGGTCTTGATCGTCGCACCGTTTTCGACAACAAGCTCGTTATGGTGTCCGCCGTTGCCGATGTTGAAGTCATAGATGGTCGCCTCAATGACCGTTCCCTCGCCGGTCGCCTTGGCCTTGTTGTAGCAGGAAGCCGCTCCGCTACCGATGAAGAGGTGACGGGACGACACCTTGCCGCCGTTGGACACGACAAGCGTGTTGCTGCATCCGCCGTTCACTCCAAGATAAATGTTAGCCTGGTCGACCTGAACTTTGGAACCCGCCCCCGTGACCGTCACGGCATTTTCGTCCGAGCCGGCGTCCCAGCCGATCCAAAGAGCGGCTGGGCCATTGAGGTTGATCAATCCGCCGTTCTTCACGTCGATGGTATTCTTCTTGGATGCACCCGAGCCAAGCGCCAGCTGCCCGAACACAACGGCGGACGATCCAACGCCGTCGACGACAAGGCTGTTTTCGCTTGCCTGGTTGAAGCCGATACGAAGCTCTCCTCCCTCTGAAAGGTCAAGCTTTCCGCCGGTTAGCACGGACATGGAGTTTCCGACAGCCGTTGCCGCCATGCCGACATACGTCGTACCATACCAGTCGCCTTCGTTTTTGGAATTGCGAAGGACGCCGCCGTTCTCTATGATGACGCGGTTGCCGTGCCCTGCCGTCGGAAGGAACGCCGCGTCGCCGGTGGGACGCATTTCAAGGAGCGATCCCTCGCCCGAGATTCGTATTTCGTTGTTCTCCGCGCTGGCTGTTTCGCCGTTCCTGAGTCCGCGCCCGGCGAGCACGTATGCTCCGTCGAGAATCTCGAGCGTGCAGTCCGTCGCATTGTCGCCGCATGACACATCGCCCTTGACGCCCTCGACGCGGGTGCTATTGCCCGTGACGGTGACCCTGGCGTGGCCCTCGTCCGACCTGCCTTCGCTGGCGGCACGCAGGAACGTGTTCACGCAGAACGTTCCGCCGGAGAGGACTAGCCAGCCGGTCTTCCATACTCCGTCGACCTCTTGTCCGGCTGCGATGATGCCCTTGTTCCATTCGTTGCCTGTTCCATCTACGTCAAAGGTAAGCGTCTTGCCTGTCGCGTCGATCGTCACCTTGTAATCAGCATCCTTCGGGGCGATCTTGAGCGTATGCGCGGTCATGTTGCCCGACATCGTAACCGACCTCTCGCCCGCGCCGTAGAAGCGCAGGTCCGAATTGCCGTTGATCTCAGTCACAGGGTCGTCGAAATTCCAGTCTCCTGAATGGGTAATCCAGTTGCCGAGGTCGGACATATCGCCGTCGCCCGCGTTCCAATGGACCTCTACGGCCCCATCAGCTCCCCTGGCGGATTCAGTCCCCAGCACTGCGGCTGCAAGTGTGGCCGAAAGCAGAATCATGTTCTTCATAGTGTTCCCCTAGCTTGTTTGCCAATTCAGTCAGACCCCCTGTCTGATTGTGCCACTATTATACCACACCCCACGCAACCAAAATATTCCGTTTGCGCAAATAATTTTAACGGACTCAGCAGAGCCCAAGCCCTCGCACCTCGGGCTCTAGCGCAACGCCGAAGCGGAACAAGACACGGTTGCGCATGAGACGCGCGAGTGCAAGGAAATCACCCGCCTGCGCGCCTGGCTCGGACACAATGACGTTAGCGTGCTCCTCCCAGACGCGCGCGCCGCCGACGCGCATACCCTTCGCGCCCGCCTCCTCGAGAAGCCGCCCCGCGAAATCGCCTTCCGGATTCTTGAACACGCTCCCCTTCGTTCCTGCGGGGAACTTCTTCCGCCGTGCGAGAAACGACGCCGCGTCGCCTTCGTTGCAACTGCAATCAAGCCACCTGACGTCCTGTATCTCGCCGTCGATCGCGCTAGTTCTGTAGCCGAATCCGCAGGCGTCTTTCGGAATCCACTTTCCGTCGACCTTGACGGACTCGATCACCTCGGAGATGGAATGTCCGAACGCCCCCGCGTTCATCTTCACCCAGCCGCCGATTGTGCCGGGGATTCCGGCCATCCACGGACACAGCCGCGGCCTTTCGGCAAGGAGCTTCGCGCCGCTCTCTCCCGCAGGGCCTTCCGTCTTCACGTACTCGACGGAAAGGTTGAGGTCGCTTTTCCACGTGTTGCTTCCCTGCCCGATGAGAATCCTCCGCGGCGGATGTGCCGCGTCGGACATGTCGGACTTCACGCGCGGGACAAGCGCGATTATGTTCCCCGCCCCGAGCAGCAGCGCGACGTCTCCGCCCGCCATCGAGTTGCGCGCGTGTTCCCACGCCTCGTCGCAGCTGCGCGCAAGCAGCACACGCGCGGCGTACTTTCCAGACTCGCGCATCTCCTTGTAGAGGTCGGCTATGTCGCCTCCCTCGACCGGAGGCTCGAAGGCGGCGTATACCGGACACAGCACCACCTCGTCCGCACCGACGAACGCCGCGGGGAAATCGTGCAGCAGCGCCTTCGTGCGCGAGTAGCGGTGCGGCTGGAAAAGCACCCTCAGCTTTCCGCGGCAGATGTGCCGCGCCATGGAGACTGCGCACCTTATCTCCGTCGGATGGTGTGCGTAGTCCGTGTAGACCCCTTCCGCGACCTTCTCGAATCTGCGGTCCGGAAGATCGGCGACTGCACGCGGCAAAGCCGCCGCGATAGCCTCGGGTGTGTGCCCGCGCCTTAGCGCCACCTCGACGGCAGCGCGCGCGTTGGCCTTGTTGTGGTCCGCGAGCGCGGCAAATGCGCCGACTGACGAGAGGAAGGCGAGCGGCGCGAGCGAGGAGGACTCCACGACGGACTTCGCCCTTCCGCGCGCCTCATCGAAGCAGGCGAAGTAGTCCGCCGGCGTCTTGAAATGGTCCGGATGGTCGTACTCGCAGTTCGTTACGACGAGCGTCTTCGCGCTGTACCTTGCGAGAGTTCCGTCGCTTTCGTCCGCCTCTACGACTAGCGTTCCGCTTCCGCCTGCCACGGGAAACTCCCCCGTCTCGCCTCCTATCGCCCACTCGACGTTCTCGCCGAGCGCCAGGAGTAGCTGCGCGATGAAGGTCGAGGTGGTGGTCTTGCCGTGGCTGCCGCAGACGGCGATCGAATCGGCGGCGAAGTTCACGAGCTCCGCTAGGACGTCTCCTCGGAAGCGCATCAGGCCCTTCGCGGCGACGACTTCGGGGTTGTCGGGGCGCACCGCGGGCGTCACCACGACCATGTCCGCGCCAGCGACGTGCGAGGCGTCGTGTCCGATGGATACGGGGATGCCGAGCGACTCGAGCCACACGGTGCGCGGCGAGCGCGCGATGTCGCATCCGGACACCTTCCATCCGCGGTTGCGTAGAAGGATGGCGAGCGCGGCCATTCCGACGCCGCCTATTCCGACGAGATGCGCGACGCCCGGCGTCATGCGTTGAAGAGAGACTTCCTGAGCGCCGTGATCTTGCGCATCGTGCCGGCGAACATCTCCGGCGTCTGGCTCTGCGCGCCGTCGCACTTCGCGTGCGGCGGATCGTTGTGGACCTCGATGATGAGTCCGTCCGCGCCGATCGCCGTCGCCGCGACGGCGACGGAATCGACCATCCACGCGTGGCCAGTGGCGTGCGAGGGGTCGACTACCACCGGAAGGTGGGAAAGGCGATGCAGAAGCGTGACGACGCCGAGGTCGAGCGTGTTGCGCAGTGCCGTCTCAAAAGTGCGGATTCCGCGCTCGCAGAGCATGACATTCTCGTTGCCGCTCGCCATCACGTACTCGGCGCTCATGAGGAGCTCCTGGATGGTCGCGGACATTCCGCGCTTGAGGAGGATCGGCTTCTTTGTGTACGAGCCGACTTCCTTGAGGAGGTTGAAGTTCTGCATGTTGCGCGCGCCGATCTGGATGACGTCGACGTCGTTGAAGAGCTCGATGTCCTTGAAGTCCATGAGTTCCGTGACAATCGGGAGTCCCGTCTCGCGCTTCGCCGTGAGGAGCATGTCGAGCCCGACCTTGCCGAGCCCCTGGAAGGCGTAGGGCGAGGTGCGGGGCTTGAACGCGCCGCCGCGGAGCATCGTGGCGCCAGACGCCTTGACGGACTTCGCGATCGCGACGATCTGCTCTTCGGACTCCACGCTGCACGGACCCGCGATCACGGAGAAGTTTCCGCCCCCGACCTTCACGCCGGCGCAGTCGACGACAGTGTCCTCGGGATGGAACTTGCGGTTCGCGGCCTTGAAAGGCTCCTGGATGCGCTGCACCGACTCGACGCCGTCAAGCGCCTCGAGGATGCCGGGGTCGAGCCGACTCACGTCACCGACGCAGCCGACGATGGTCTGGAGAGAGCCGCGCGAGACGTGCGGCTGGATGTTCTTCGACTCGAGAAGCGAGATGAGCCCGTTGACCTGCGACTCGGCCGCTTCCTTCTTGAGAATTATGATCATTTCTTCCTGCCCTGGCGAAGCCGCCCGCACGACCGCGGGGCCTGTCCGCCATTTCCTTTAGGGGATATTATATCATAATCCCCGCCGCGAATGCGTAACCGCCGGCGACAACCAACATGAAGCGCACCGGGGGAATTTCGGCTATCTAATCAGCTCAACCTTGAAGAATGCGGACGGCGCGCCATCGGTATCGACCGCGAAGTCGAGGATTCCGTCCGCCTTCGCCTCCACCACCTCGCCCCACGGCTCGAACGGCTTCACAAGCGACGTCGTGCGGTAGACCTGGTACCTCGCCCCCCTCACGGCGTTGCCGACCGAAAGCGAAAACGCGCCGGTCGAGGTGGAGCCGAGTCCGAGCGTAGGCGCAGGAACCTCGATCAGCTGGCGGATCATAAGGGTGGTCGCGGTGCTCGCTATCTCGCGTCCGCCGGAAAGCGCAGCGGAGACGATGTTCTCTCCGTGCACGCTACCGTTCGGATAGTCCACGAGAGTCGTCGATTCCGCACCCTTCGCCATTAGGAACGGCGACTCGGGATCGACTGATATCTCCGTCATAAGCCCGGCGTTGTGGTCGTTCGTCCAGAGGAAGTTCCCCTTCTCCCTGTAGAACGGAGCCTGGGCATAGCCGCCGACGGGGACGGTGAACACGATCTTCGGACTCACCGACGGCGCGCCGTCGCGTCCGGCGATCACGCCGGGGCAGTCGACGTGCGGCGCCGCGCCACGGATCGCAAGCGTGCACCCCTTGCCGTCCGTGTTCCTCGCAAGGTAGATCTCGCGCTTTGCGCGGAACGTCGAGTCGTCGAGAATGAACCGCGTTCCAGTGCCCCTGATCGAGAGCGCCCAGTCTGACTGCAGGTAGGTAGAGCCGCCGCACACTTCGATCGTCGCGCCGTCGCCGTGGAGAGAAGTCTCCGTCGAGGTCTCGTAGGTCGCGCCGTTCGCGAACTTGAGATACGCGCCCGCGGCTATGTACTTCGTGTCGTGCGAGTAGTAGTAGATCTTTCCGTCGACGGTGAACTTCGCGTTCTTCGTCTGGTCCCACCAGGTGCCCCATATCTGCATGCGGACCTCCTCCTGCGACTTCTCGCGGTAGAGCGTGACGTCCACGTTCGCCCACGGACAGAGGTAGTCCACCTGCACCGGTTCCGTGATGCGCACGCGCACGGGCTTCGTCAGGTTGCGGAAGTACGCATGGCACTTGGCGGAGTTCGGATACGTCGGATGCTCGATGTTCGTGCTCTCGACGATCCAGTTTTTCGGATCGGACCAGTCGCCCTCCTCGACCTCGGGGTTCCACGCGTAGCGCGTGGCGTCCACGACATCCTGATTCGTACCATTCCCCTCGCCCGTTTCCGTTCCCGTGTCCGGCTCCTCCTCCTCGGCGGCTTCGAGCAGCGCAGCCTTCACAAACACGCCCCAGTAGGGCGTCGGCGTGAAGTTCCAGTCGGAGATCGCGCATGGCGAGGCCGTCGGATGGAAGCACCACGCCGTCCAGTTGAGCTTGTTCTCCTTGATGCACGCAAGGATCTTCGGCGCCCATTCGTACGGATCCTTCGCGTAGGGCTCGAATGGCATCGGGTCGACCTGGCAGCCGACTTCGCCGATGAGGACTGGGTGCTGCGCGGCGATGTCGAGGAACTTCTCCTGCCAATTGCCCTTCCACGGATAGACGTGCGCCGAATACATGATGCCGTTGCCGAGCGTGTCGGAAAGCGCATATCCCTTCAGAACGCCGGAGAGGTCGTAGCCCCAGTCGAGTCCGCCGCAGACGACGACGTTCTTCGCGCCCGTCGCGCGAACGGCGTCGACGAGCATCTGCATCCCGTCGTGCCACACCTCCCACGTCGTGTCGTGCGGCTCGTTGAGCAGGTCGAAGAGAACGCCCGGACGGTTCGCGTATCGCGTCGCGCAGCTGTGCCAGAACGCCGCGTGGTTCGCCGTCGCCTTCTCGTACTCATGAAGGTCGACGAGCACATAGCAGCCGCGCCTGTTCGCCTCGTTGATCAGGTTGTCGACGCGCTGGCGGTAGCCGATGCCGCCGTCGGACGCGCTGTCTCCGAACCAGAACTTGGAGTGCAGCGGCAGGCGGATGATGCTTGCGCCCCACTCCTCGATCGCAACCTGGAACGAGGCGGTCGTGTTCTCGCCCTTGACGCTCCAGCCCATCGACGGCACGTTGACGCCCTGCAGCCACACGTGCTTCCCCGCCGCGTTGACGAGGCGGTTGCCCTCGGCGTGCAGCGCATCCGCCGCGCCGAGTCCCTCGGTCGTCGGAGCGACGAGCCCGACGGACGGCTCGCGCAGCGTCGCGTGGAAGTCGTCGAAGTCGAAGGTGCCCGCGTTGCAGCGGAACAGCGTCGGCATGTACTCGACGTACGCCGCTCCCTGGACGAGCTTGATGTAGCCGTGGCGCTCGGACCAGCCCGTATCCTTGCCGAACGCGATGTTGGACGAAGAGAGCGTGTCGCCCGAGGCGCTCTTGACGTTGATCATCACGCGTGCGTCGTACCATGACTCCGCGCCCTTGACAAGCCCTGATACGCGCCCGCGCATCGAAAAGTCTATCTGGTCGTAGGCCGCGATGTTCTTCGGCAGGTCGAAGCGCCGGTAGACGAGCGGCATCTCGCCCGGCGTCGTCTGCACGAGGCGGAGGAAGTGGTTGCCGCTCTCCTCGAGCGCCTCGCCAGTTCCGCCCCAGCCGTAGGGGCGTCCGCCCGACTGCGTCTCCATGTCCCCGTTGACTATGAGGTCCGCCTCGGCCCCTGCCGCGCGATGCGCCGCGAAAAGCCACGCGCACGAGAGTGCGATTCCCGCGGCCGCATAAAGTCCGCGATTCCCCCTTGTTCTGCCGACTTCTGTCTTCATGAGCGCTCCTTTGAGTGATTGTGATGCCATAATCATAGCACCACACAAACGCGGAGCGGCAAATAATGCGCAAAAATTCTACCGCTTGTTTTGCGCAGCGATTTCGCGCGAGCGCCATTCGGTCATGGAGACTCCCATGCGCTTGCGGAAGAACGCGCGCAGCGCGGACGCGGAGCCGAACCCGCAGGCGTCCGCGAGGTACCCAATGTTGACGTGCGCGCGGCGCAGCTGCACGAGGAGCGCGTCGAGCCTGACGGACGCGATGCGCTCGTGTATCGTCGAGCCCGTCGCCTCGCGGAAGCGCTGCTCACCGAGGCGGCGCGAGCAGCCCATCTCGCGGACTACGTCCTTCACGCCGATGCGCGAGACCGCGTTGGTCTGGATGAACGCCTCCGCGCGCTCGACCGCGGCCTGGTCCATCGAACGCCTAGGCGCAAAGGTGGAGCCGCGGCGCATTATGCCCGAGACCCCGTATTCGAGCGACTCGCCCCGCGACTTAGGCGACGCCATCCGACGCGCAAGCGCCTCGCCGCAGAGCCATCCGCCCATCTCGAAGTCCGGCTGGACGCTCGTCAGCGCAACGGCGCCTCCGAGGCAGAGCGTCTCGTCGTTGTCCACCCCGATGACGCCGACGGCGTCGGGCACGCGCAGGCCAAGCTGCTCCGCTGCGAGCATCACCTCGTTGGCGAGCCTGTCGCAGACGGCGAAGACGCGGCACGGAAGCTTCGCCTTGCCGAGCATGCGCTTGATGTCCGGAAGCGACACGGACGGGTCGTCGAAGCTGAAGTCAACGCGGACGATCCGACAGGAGCGCCCGCGGCGCGACAGATACGCTGAGAACGGGCGGGCGCGGTTCTCGGACCACGGCTCGCCCTTCGCCGCCACGCAGAGGTACGTGCCCGGGTTGAGGCGCAAAATCTCCTCCGCTGCGAGCTCGCCGATGCGCGAGTGGTCCGCACCGACGACCGAGGCCGTGCGCGGAACGATCTTCCATGTCGCGCAGTCGAACCACACGGTCGGCAGGAGCCTAGGCGCGAGCTCGCGGAGTCCCTCGGTATAGTTGGCGAAAAGCCCTGCCGGGCGGAACTCCGCGACGAGCCTACGCAGGCGGCGCGGCTCGCGCGCAGCCGCCGTGCGGGGGATGAAGACGAGCCTCCACCTGTGGCTGCGCGCGAATCTCGTGAAGCCGCGAAGCATAAGCGCGGCATACCACGGATTCGCGCTGTCGTGATATACGAGTATGTTCTTCACCGCACGATGCGGTAGGTTCCGGCGGCGTAGCGCTTCGCGACGGAATCGCCGGGGAGCGTGACGTCGGCGGTGGCGCCTTCGGGGACGGTGAAGTCCCATATCCACTTCTCGCCCTCGTAGCGCCAGGAGCTCTTGACGAGTCCGGCGGCGGACTTGTACTCCGCATTGACGTAGCCGAGGCGGCGGTCGGGCTTCGGGGCCATGATGATGTTCCTGAAGCCGGGCGCCTTCGGGTCCGCGGCGATTCCGGCCGCGTCCTTGTAGATCCACGCGAGGACGGCTCCGTAGGCGTAGTGGTTGAAGCTGTTCATCCCCACGTCGCCGAATCCGCGCTCCTTCGTGTAGCTGTTCCAGCGCTCCCAGATCGTCGTCGCGCCCTGGTCGACGGAGTAGAGCCAAGAAGGATTCTTGTGCTGGAGGAGGAGCGTGTAGGCGATGTCGGACATTCCGTTAGCGCTCAGGGTCTCCATCAGGATCGACGTCCCGAGGAAGCCGGTCTGCAGGCAGTCCCCGTGATCTGCGAAGTTCTTCCTCAGGGCCTCGATCGTCCTACCCTTCGCCTCGCCCTCGACGAGCTTGAACTTTATCGCGAAGAGCGCCGGCGTCTGCATTCCGCGAAGAGGCTTCGCGACGAGTCCGTCCTCCTCGAAGAAGTTCTTCAGGATGTACGCCTTCGCATTGGCGGCCATGTTCGCGTACCTGTCCGCGTCCTTGCCGATTGCCGCGGCCATCTCGCACATCATCTGCGCGTCCCAGAGCCAGTAGCACGCTCCGAGGTAGTTCCAGTAGAGCTTGGCCTCCGGACGGAGGCCGTCCTTGTTCCACGCCTTTCCGCTGCAGCTCTCGAGGTCCTCGTAGCTTAGCCAGTCGGCCCACTGGTAGCCGCCGTTCTCGTCCTTCGTCGCGTCGTAGTCGTACTTCGTCTCGTTGACGCGCGCGACGAACTTCTCCATCGACGCCCAGTTTTCGGAGAGTATCTTCGTGTCGCCGAACTGCTTCCACACCTGGTACGGCGTGATCACGCCGACGTCCGCCCAGCCAATGCGCATCGGCTCGTTGCCGTACTGACCGAGCGGCGCGACGCCCGGGAAGCCTCCGCGCGCGTCCTGGTTGTCGCAGAGGTCGCGCATCCACTTGTGGAAGAAGGAAGACGTGTCGGCGTTGAACGCTCCGGCCTCGGTGAACACCTGCGTGTCCGCGGTCCAGCCGAGGCGCTCGTTGCGCTGGGGGCAGTCCGTCGGAACGGAGAGGTAGTTGGAGAGCTGACCCCAGTAGACATTGGAGATGAGCTTGTTGACGTCTTCGACTCCGGTCTCGATCTTTCCGAGCTCCATGTCCTTCCTGATCGAAGTGACCGGGATGGACGCTACGGCACCGATCTTAACGTCGTCCGTCGCCGTGACGGAGATGTAGCGGTAGCCGAAGAACGTATGCATCGGCATGTAGACCGCCGTCGGATCGTTGCGCGTCGCCCCGAAGGTATACACGATGCGCATTCCCTTCGTCGGGACGCGCAGGTTCTCGCGGTAGACGCTTCCGGCAGGACCGTCGTTGCCGCGCGAGCGCTCGCCGTTTCCGTCGTTGAGCATCTCCGCGGGAAGGCACGTCAGCACGGTTCCCTCGGCCGCCGCGAACACGAAGATCGGTACGCCTGCGCAGTTCTGACCGAAGTCGACCACGAGCGTCTCGCCCTTCGCCAACGTGCAGTCCGCGAGAGCGCCCTTCTCCTCGATCTTGACGTCGCGGAGCTTGTGAACCGTGCCGAACACCTTGTTCGCCTCGTCCGCCCCGTCGACGCCCTGCCAGACGTACGCGACGACGGGCTTGAGCGCGAGATCGAAGCGGCGGACGACCTCACCGCCCTCGGACGGGAGAATCTCGCCCTTGAACTCGTCGTTCTTCTCGGCGGGCTTGAAGGAATCGCTTCCGCAGTACGGAGCCTCGACGCGCTCGTCGTACTCCTCGCCGTCGAAGATCGCGCCGTGCTTGACGGGTCCGCCGATTCCGGCCATCCACTCGCCCGCCTTCGTGCCGATCACCTTGACGGTTCCGTCGGCGTAGGTGAGTTCGAGGACGGACCTGAACGCGCTCTTCTTTCCGGTGAAGTTGACGATCTTGTCGCGCCACCATCCGCCGGTGACCTCGGCCGCGAGGAAGTTCTTCTCTCCCTCGCCCTTCCTGAAGCATTCCGTGACGTCGTAGGTAAACGAGCGGCGCGTCTTCTTCACGTGCGTGAAGCCTGGCTTCAGCGCCTCCTCGCCGATGCGCGTTCCGTTGACGTACAGCTCGTAGATGCCGAGGCCGGAGGTCATCCACTTCGCGGACACGACCTTGCCCTCGTTCTCGATCTCGCGCACGAACCAGCTTGCGCCGTCCGCCGCGCGCGCGCCGTCCTCGACCTTCCCGGCGTACACCGGCGCGTCGACGGCCGAAATCCACTCGCTCTCGTTCCAGAGCGACGCGTCGAGCGCCTCGATCTTATTCCCCTTTTCATCGCATCCCGCCAGCGCGAGAACACCCGCGCAGGCGACGACCGCCAACGGTTTCATCATTTTTCTTCCCTCTTTTTTTGTCACTTTTCTGTTGCAATCTCTGCCGGGACGGGGAGAGGTCCGCCGATGACGGACTCCAGCCTGAGCGCCGCCTCGACCTTGAGCATGAAGGCAATGTCCTGCACGTTCTTGTAGTCGATGAGCTCCTCGTTCGCCTTGCACGTCTCCTCCGCCTTGGCGGCGCTGGACGACGCATACTCCGCTATGCGGCTCTCCATGCGCTCGACGAACTTCCTGCTCTCCTCCTCGTTGACACGCGAGCACGCGTCGAAGTAGTCGTTGTAGGCCGTCGTGATCTCCTGGCGGATCGACGAGTAGAGCGCCATGAGACGTGCGTTCGCACGCGCCTGGACCATCTCGGAGAGCTCCACGGACTCGCCCGCCCACGTGAAGATCGGGAGGTATATCGAAGTCTTGATGGAGAACTCGTCGGAATGTCCGGTCTGATGGCGGTCCCACTCGTTCTCGCGGTCGTTGTCGTGCGAGTACGTCGCCTCGACGAAGCGGAACCACGGAATGCGCGCGGCCTTCGCCGCCTTCACGCCCGCCTCGGCCTCGTCAAGCTCCGCGACGGCCGCCGCCAGGTCGGGACGGCGCGCGAAGGCGATCTCGGTGAGGTGCTCGACCGACAGCGACGTCGGGTCGGGCATCGGCGGCGGCTCGGAATCGATCACGAGCTTGTCGTCGGGGATTCCCGTCAGCCACGCGATGCGGCGGCGGAGCGTCTCCCTCGCCGAAACCATCGTGTCGAGCTTGATGCGGGCCTTCTGGAATTTCGTCTCCGAGCGGATGGCGTCGAGAGGAGAGATGAACACGCCGTTCTTGTAGCTCTCGTCGCTGGCCTTCCTGAGGTCGTCCCACGCCTTGGCGCGCTCCTCGAGGTAGCGCTCGTCGGCGCGCGCCCGCGCCTCCTCGTAGCAGAGCATCTTGACCTCGCTGTAGACCTCGTACGCCTCGACGGCAGCGCGCGCGTCCTCCTTGCGTATCTCCCCGTCGCTCTTCGCGCGGATGTAGCGCTCGACGAAGGGATTCGGCACGTAGAACCTGACGCCCACGGACGTCGTGTAGCCGCTGCCGTTCGCCGGCGGATCGCCGGACGTGCGGGTCCTCGTGTCGCCCCAGTCCTGTCCGAAGCGAAGCTCCGGATCCTTCCACGTAAGCTCCTCCTCGGCCCTCAGACGGCGCACCGCCGCGTCGATGTACGCGACCTTCGACGCGTCGGAACGCTTGCCCGCGCGTACCGCGAGGTCCTCCCACGACCAGGGGCCTTCGTGCGCGACCTCCTCGTGTCCGTCGTCGAGCGTCGAGACGTCCGACGAGTCGCACTTGAAGATTCCGTCGTATTCCGGAAGGCCCAGCCTGCGTCCCTGCACCTCGTCCACTGCAATGCATCCGCCAAGCGCAAAGGCGGCGGCGAGCGGAACGGCGAATCCCACGTGCTTCATTTCTTCTCCTCCGACGAGGCGGACTCGTGCGCGAACATTCCGACGAGGCCGCGCTGGACCGAGTCGGCGACGATGACCGTCTCGCCAGGGACGAGCCCCTCGGCCTTGCCGAGGACGCGGATCCTTGTCTTCCTTCCGCGCGCCGGCGTGCGCGGCACGGGGTTGGAGGGATCGAACAGGTCGAGAACCTCGGAGTCGATGGACTCCACAACGCCGCGGTAGAACTGTCCGCTCTGTCCGTTCCTGAACTCGAGCCTCGTGATGTAGAGCTCCTCTCCGACACCGACGGCCTCGAGCATTCCGATCGGAAGCATTCCCGTCACGAACACGTCGTCCGTCGCGCCCTTCACGCGCAGCACGGGCTCTCCGCCCGCCACGATGTCGCCCGGACGCCTGTAGACTTTGGAGACCACTCCGTCCGTAAGCGCGCGCAGCACGGTCGGGTCGGCCTTCCTGAGCTCGGCGCTGCGCTTCTCGGCGTCAAGCACCGACGCGATCGCCGCCTCGATCTCCTTCTCCGCGGACGCGCGCTCCGCGGCGGACTCCTCGACGTCCTTCTTCGCCGCCTCAAACCTGCGCTCGAGCGCCTCGAGAAGCGGCTCGTACTGGGAGACGGTCTTCCTCAGCGCCTCGGCCTTGGGGCGTATCGACAGGAACTCGAGCTCGCTCACGAGCTTCTTCTCTACAAGCGGCTTCAGGCGCTCGATCTCGGCCTCGTAGCCCGCCAGCTCGGCCGCGTCGCGGACGCGGTCCATGCGGCACTCCTCGAGCCTGACCTCCGCCTCCCTCGCGAGCTGGCGGCACCTGCGCTCGTTCTCCGCAAGCGTCTCGCGGCGCTTGGCGAGGTTCTGCTCGTACTCGCGAATCTTGACCTCGTTGATGGAGTCGTCGAGCAGGCGGTCTGCGGGATCGAACCTGACGAGCACGTCGCCGGCCTTGACCTTCTGCCCTTCCACCACCTCGATGGACACGATTCGCGCCGCCTCGACGGGTCCGACGCTCTCCGCACCGGACTCGACCACGCCGTTGAAGCGCACGCTCGCCTCCTGCTTGAACAGGAACACAAGCAGAATCGGAACCGCCACCAATATCGCAATCGCTATTACCGCCCTGAACAGCCCCCGTGCGCGCATGCGCGCCGATCCAGGAAGCTTCGGTCTGGAAAAACTCTGTTCCATTTTTGCCTTTCGCCGTGTTTGTTAAAGTTCAACCGTGTTGCGCTGGAGCATAAGAGTCGGGGACTCGAAGTGCCCGTCCTTCTTAAGCGACGTGACGAGGTCCTGCTGGTAGGACGGATCCGTGAGACGCACCTGGTACGAGAACTCCGCGTACTCGCCCTGGACGGCGTCGCAGACTCCCAGCACCGCGAACGTGCTGCAATACTTGGTGAGTATCGACTGGAGCGCAGCCTCGGCCTCCTTGTCGCCGGTCTTCATCTGGAAGCGGAGAAGCCCCTCGTACTCGCGCCTGGACGCGAACGGGAGGACGTGCAGCAGCAGCGCCGCTACGGCGAAGAACGCCGTGCCCGCGACGGCGACCAGATATCCGCCCGCGCCGCACGCTATGCCCGCGCCGAGCGAGGCGAAGAGAAACATCGCGTCCCTAGGATCGCGCACCGGCACGCGGAAGCGGATGATCGTGAGCGTGCCGAGGATTCCCATGCCGCGCGCGAAGTTGCTGCCCACCGCCATGATGAGCGTGCACGTGATCACCGAGCCGAGGATGAGCGACTGGACGTACGAGCGCGAATAGGTGAAGCCCCTGAAGGTGAACTGGTAGACGATCGCCGTAAGCGAGGCAAGGAGAAACGAGAGCCCGAGGGACGCGAGCACCAGCCAGGGCGTAAGCGCCTGCTGCGCGCCTCCGAAGAACAGGGACATGTAATCAGTTGCTTCCATCTTGTTTCCTTATTTCTTTTTTGTTTTCCTGTTGTTGTTTTCTTTGCCTTGCGGTCAAATCGAATGGAACACCTCGTCCTGCGCGGCGTTCGTCGACGGATGCTTCCCGAACGCGCCGTCGCGCCATATCGCCGTCGAGTACTTGCAGTTGCCCGACAGCTGCAGGTTGAAGCGCTGCACGAGCTCCTGCGACCACTCCGGGACGTGGTTGATTGTCTTCACCTCCAGGATCGTGCCGGAGTACGGGAGGTGGAAGCCCTGCGCAGTGACGGAGTCCATGCTGCGCCAGACGCCGCTCCTCCCGAAGTCGTTCCAGGAGTCCGTCATCTGGTACTGGAGCTTCCTGTCGAACGTGATGCGCGCATAACCGTCCACCGTCCCGATGTACGACTCGCGCGTGTACCTCACGAGCGCCGCCGGACGCGACAGCGTCTGCCACACGACGCGCTTGAACTGCAGGAAGTCGAGCCTCTGCTTCTCGTTCTTGAAGATGTTGGGCACGCGCGTGCCGTAGATGAGCTCCGGACCCCACGCGTCGAACGGAACCATCGCGCGCGTCTTGACGATCGTGCGCTCGAACTTCGCCTTGATCTCGGCGAACACAGGCGCCGTGCCGATCTCGCCGTAAGTGCGCACCCTCAGCTTGAAGCGCGCGTCGCGCTCGAGCTCCTTCGCGTAGTGCAGCGACATCTGCGGATTGTCCAGCTGGAGCGTAGTGATGACGTATTCAGGCGGATCGCCCTTCGTGTTCGGGTCCGGCTTGCAGAACGGACGCACGAACTCGCGTATCTCCGCGACCTGCTCGCGCGGTATCACGTACTTCGACTCGTATCTCGAAACCTTGTCGCCTTTTGCCTTTGCGCCCATTTCAATCTCCCTCAATGCCCCAGCCCGAGCTCGTAGTCCCCGGCGAACCCGCCGAACTTCCCCGCCTTCGCGGGCACGCGCACGCGAAGCGTGTACGCGCCGTCGCCGAGAGGCTCAAGCGCCGACTTGCACGTCGCCTTGTACACAACGGCCGCGCCGCGCGCGTCCGTCCCCATGTCGAAGCTGCACGCGCACGTCGCGTCGCCGGACGCCGCGAACTTGACGACGATCTCGCCGAATGCCTCGTCTCCGTCGCCGACGCGCGTGCCGTCCTCTGCGACGCGGAGCTTCATGCCGGCCTTGAGCGCCGGATCGGCCGCGATGGCCTTCCCCGCCGACTTGAGCGGCTCGACCTTCCAGAGGTTCTGCACGCATTCGAATCCGCCCGGACGCCCCTCGCTCTCCACGCGCAGCGCCCCGCGCGACATTCCGCCGACAGTCTCCTCGACGAGCTCAAGCGTGTTAGTGACGACGAGCTTGCCGCTCTTGCCGACGATCTCCGCGGCATATGCGCTGCCGGAAAGCGACGAGAAGGACGCCGCGGTGAATGTCCAGTTAGTTCCGTTCTCCACGACCTTGACGGATATCTTGCCCGTGTTCTTGGCGATCGTCGCGGTGACGAGTCCGTCCGCCGTCGCACCGGTGAACGTTCCCCATGCCCAGCCGGGCATCTCGGTGACCTCGTACGCCACGGGAAGTTCGTCGACCCACTTCGAGTTCGCCACGCCCGTCGCCTTGACGACCGCGGCAAATGCGCCGCCCTTCGTCGGCACGCCGGAGAGCACCCCCGTCGCCGCTGCCATCTTGAGCCCCGTCGGCGCGCGCGTCACCGAGAACTTCGCCGGGTACCCGAGCTCCTGCAGCGCGAACTCGCGCGAGTATGCGACGCCAGCCGGAATCGTCTCCGCGCCAGTCCGGTCGAGTATCCGCGGCGCCTCGGTCGGACCCCCTGCGACGACCTCACCGAGCGACGAGTCCGCCGCATCCGCGCGAATTAGCTCGCCTTCCGGAGCGAGCCACGCGAGGAGCCTGAGCTCGCGAGTTGCGGACCCCTTCTTGAGCGTCGCTGCAAGGGGCACGTAGAGGAACTCTCCGTCCTGACCCATCACCGCCTGCGCGTTCATGCTTACCTTGAATCCGTCCGGAGTCTCCCCCGTCACCTTCGCGGCGCCCTTCGCGCCGACGGATATCTGGAGCCTCGTCCCGTCCGCGAACGTGAACGACCAGCTCTTCTGGTAGGCGGACGCGAGCGCGGACGCCATCCAGTCGCCCTTGAGCCCCATGCCGGCGCGCGAACCGCGAATCTCGTACGCGGCGCATGTGCCGCGCAGCGACTCGCGTCCGAGCTCGCATTCGAGCGTCTGGGCAAAGGCGCCCTTCGCCGTGCAGACGAGACCGGTCACAGACATCGCGCCGCCGGGCGCGAGGTTCGGGTCTCCGACGCCCTTCGAGAAGCTCCACTTCTTGCCGTCGACCGTCACGACCGTCGCGGTGACGGCGACGTTGGTGACAACGGTCTTTGTGCGGTCCGGATTCGTCACCGTCTTCTTCGTGCCTTTCGCCGCCTTCACCTGGACCGTACCGGCGATCTCGCCGTTTTCCGAAACGAGGTAGCCGTCGTACACGTTTGCGACGGACTGGTCATACGCGCCGTCGGACCCCTCTGGCCACAGCATCGGCACACGCCTCTCCCAGACGGCATAGAGCGTGACGGATCCGTCTTCGCAGCCCGCGATGCCGCGCACCGGCGTCCCGTCGAGGAGCTTGACCATTCCGTCGGACCTCAGCGCCCAGCCCTGGAACTCCGCCTCCCCGGCGTCAAACGCGCACGCGGGAAGCTCCTGCTCGAAATCGGAGTAGAATACGACGTCAGGCATCTCGCCAGAGGCTCCGCACGCGTCGAACGAAACGGTGTACGCGCTCTCGGGGCGGGCGAAGTAGGCTACGAGAGAAACCTCGTCACCGGACGAAGGAGTGAACGTGCGCACGGGCTCGGTGGAGCCGTCGGACCAGCGGATGAACGAGTAGCCCTCGGAGGGAACCGCGCGGACGGAGACCGGGCGGCGCACGAAGAAGCGTCCGTCCATCCCCTCGCCCGCGTCGAACGTGGCGAGCGTGCCCAGTCCGGAGCCATCCACCGCGCTGATGGAGACCTCTACGCGTCCGCCCTCGGTCGATATCGGCGCGACAGAAAGCGACCAGACGCCTCCGAGCGAGAAGCGCGTGTTGAGGTGGTTGAAGCTGTTCGCCCAGCGGCGCGCGACATAGTCGACGAGAACGCTGTCGACGGCTTCGCGCCAGTCGTCCTTCGTGAACTCGCGGCCCCAGCGGCGGAAGTGCATTTCGATTTCCGGCTCTATGGCGGCGGCGTACTCGTCGATGACGGTTTTCGTCCGCGCCGGAAGGAAGATCGTGTTGAGAAGCTCCGTGTAGCGCGCGACGAAGCGCTCGCGGTACTTAGTGCTGAGCCAGAGCTGGTTGATGATGAAGGCGGGCTCGTCGACGGCGGTCATCTGCGCGCCGGAGAGATAGGACAGCATGTTGCGGTCCACTCCTCCGTCTCCGTCGACCTTGACTCCGGCGAGATCGAGGTCGTAGAGCGTCCAGCGCCACCTGCGGTCGCCGTAGACGCTTGCGGACTCGTTGGTGTGCGTGCGCCAGAAGTCGCAGTTGTTCTCCGGCCAGTCGGTGTTGGCGAAGAACGTCTCGGCTATGACGTAGTCCGTGTGGTTCGAGACGTCGATCGCCGCCTCGTACGCGGCGAACCCGGCGTCGGTGGTGGTGTCCTTGAGTCTGAGCGACTGAAGCATCGCCGTGTAGTCCAGGACCGCATCCTCGTCGCCGGATATGCTCTCGATCTTGATGGTGGAGCCGGACGACTCCTCCTGCGTCAGAAGGTCGATGTTGTCCGGGTCGAGTCCGTAGCGCGTCGCGTAGTAGTGCTTGTCGACGGTCTCGCGGATGTTGTGGATTCCCCAGTAGGTGCCGTTGATGTAGACGGACGCGGGACGCGCGGAGAGCGTGCCGATGTCGAGCCCGGAGACGATGCGGTGGAACACCGCGTCCTTCATCATCGTCGCGATGCCGCCGGCGGAGGGTCCGTACCAGTCGTTGCCGTCGTTACGCAGCATGAAGCGCTTGTATGTGCGCTCCCCCTCGCCCGGGAAAAGCTCGTGGGTTATGGACCTCACCTCGGGGTCCCACTCGCTCCTGAGCGTGCAGTAGACCGACTTCTGCGGAAGCGAGCGCGTGCCGCCTCCGTGCAGGGCGAAGCCCATGCGGAACGACAGCTCCGCCTGGTCCGCCGTCTCCGAGACAAGCTCGAAGTGCGCGGCGCTCTCGAGGGTGTCGTCGTAGTAGTTCGCGTACGGCTTGCCCCACTTGTTTGATCCGTAGCCGTACTTCTTGTACGGCGCGCCCGGCACGTAGATGCCGAGTTCGTCGGAGAAGAGACATGCATCGTCCGCAAGCACGGAGACGAGCGACGTTGTGCGGTCTTCGAACGCGGGGCCTATGTACCACGTGCCGACGAACTCATCGCTGTACGCCGGACCGAACACGCACACCGCGCGGACGGGCGTGCAGCGTCCGACCGAGCCGACCGGCGGCGCCCACGCGGCGCCCGGCTCCCGCGCACCGAGCTCGACGGGACTGGTCCTGATCCACGCGTTCGTAAGCGCCCCGCGCGACTTGTCGCTCACAGCCATCGCGGCTGCCACGGAGACGTTCGCGCCGCCGGCGGAGAGGTGCGCCGTCGGGGAGGTCCTCGGATCTGACCCGTCCGTCGTGTACTTCACCGCCCTTCCCTCGCTCGATGAAAGTCGCACGCTCTGCGGCTTCGCGTATACGCCGGGCTTCGCGCCGCTCAGCACCGGCGCCTTGACCGCGAAACCGCCGGCGTTCGGCGCCCACGGCGTCGGCTTCGAAAAGATGTTCTTCTTCTGCCCGGCCGGAGGCTCCGCGCCGTTCTTCAGCACGTTGCCGTCCCAAAGGTAGCCGTATGTGTTGTCGTTCGGAAGAAACGCCGTCCGCGAACCCTTCTCGCCCGTAAGCCCGACGAGCAGCGCGAGTTCCTCGCCCCTGAAGCTCGAGAGCCTGTTGTCGAGCTTGTCGCTCGTCGAGGTGCGGCCGAAGAGACGGACCGCATCCTGAATCTGGATCACTTCGCCGTAGTGTCCCTCGACCTCGTCTGAAGTGTCGTAGCCGAGGTTGAAGGCGTTGGAGATGAAGCGCTTCACCGGCACCTTGCGCAAACCGAACTCGGCCTCGATCTCGACCCATTCGGTATCGGACTTCGAACGGTCCTTATCGAAGAAGACGACGAGGAACTCGCCCGGCTGCATCATGTATGACGGCAGGACACAGTGCTTAGCCGCGATCGTCTTCTCGTAGGTGCTCTTCTTGCCGATGACGAATCCGCCGATGTCGACCGCGGTCTTGCCGTTGTTGTAGAGCTCAAGCCAGTCGCGGTCCCTGCACTTGACGC
>Ga0129306_1001116_pt1 | contig 33639 bp, 31 predicted proteins | sample P827metagenome_FD_94438 | JGI IMG/M metagenome (GOLD analysis project Ga0129306, IMG submission 94438) | Capybara group fecal microbial communities from Wisconsin, USA - P827 metagenome | ecosystem: Host-associated > Mammals > Digestive system > Large intestine > Fecal | place: USA: Wisconsin...
CCCACCTGCAACTCGTAGCCCTCGCGGCGCATCGTCTCCACCAATACGGAGAGGTGCAGCACACCACGGCCTGAGACCACCCACTTATCCGTAGAGTCCTCGAAAGGCTCCACCTTCAGGGCGAGGTTCTTCTCCAGTTCCTTCTCCAGACGGTCGTTGATATGGCGCGAGGTCACGAACTTACCCTCCTTACCGAAGAAGGGCGAGTCGTTGATCGTGAAGAGCATCGACATCGTGGGCTCGTCGATGGCAATGGGCTTCATGGGCTCAGGATTCTCGAGGTCGCAGATGGTGTCGCCGATCTCAAACTTCTCCAGTCCGATCACGGCACAGATATCACCGCAATCCACGCTCTCGGTCCTCACGTGACCCATACCCTCGAAAGTATGCAGTTCCTTGATCTTCGTCTTCTCCATCGTACCATCGCGGTGGGCGATGGTCACCTGCATGCCGTCCTTCAGTTGTCCGCGATGCACGCGTCCCACGGCGATGCGTCCCTGATAGCTCGAATAGTCGAGCGAGGTGATCAGCATCTGGGGCGTACCCTCGACCTGCTCAGGCGCAGGGATCACCTCGATGATCTTATCCAATAAATAGGTAATGTCAGTCGTGGGCTTGTTGAAGTCCTCACCCATCCAGCCGTTCTTGGCCGAGCCATACACCACGGGGAAGTCCAACTGGTCCTCGGTGGCGTTCAGCGAGAACATCAGGTCGAACACCATCTCATACACCTCCTCGGGGCGGCAGTTGGGCTTATCCACCTTGTTCACCACCACGATGGGCTTCAGTCCGATCTGCAGGGCTTTCTGCAGCACAAAACGCGTCTGGGGCATCGGACCCTCGAAGGCATCGACGAGCAACAGACAGCCGTCGGCCATGTTGAGCACGCGCTCCACCTCACCGCCGAAGTCGGAGTGTCCCGGGGTGTCGATGATATTAATCTTCACGCCCTTCCAGTTGATCGACACATTTTTAGAAAGAATGGTGATGCCGCGCTCGCGCTCCAGGTCGTTGGCGTCGAGCACCTGACTCGAGAGATTCTGTCCCTCACGGAAGAGATTTCCCGCCAGCATCATCTTATCGACCAGCGTTGTCTTACCGTGGTCAACATGTGCAATAATTGCTATATTTCTGATATCCTGCATACCTAATTATTAAATTGGGCTGCAAAGGTACAAAGAAAAAGCGAGAAATCACCTTCCGCCCGATATTTTTTTGCTGGCAGAAGCGATTTCTCGCTCTATATCAATTAAGACTAAGTCTTAGAGGGGGATCTTGTAACCAACGGTCAGCATGAATACGCTGTTGTGGAGCTTAGCATCACCATGGTCATTGATGTTGAACAGGGCGCCGAGGTTGTAGCGGGCATCAATCACGAAATCGCTGATCTCGTAAGAAGCGCCCAGAGGAATGGCAAGGTCCATTTTCTTGAAATGATCCTTGATGTCAACATCCTTCAACTTCGCTCTCATCAGGAAACCGGGCTGAACACCAGCCTTCACTGCCAATCCTGGAATGATGTAGTAGTTGAACAGGATGGGCACGTTCAGATAATCCAACTTGTAATTCTCGTCAAGTGCCTTTGATTTGCAGCCCTGCATGGCATACAGCACACCAGCAGTCACACCCATCTTCTCATTAAACAGATAACCAAACTCAGCACCTGCTACGAGGCCGACCTTCATCTTGGCGTCAGAGTCATTATCACCTGTCAGAGAGGTAAGTGTACCACCGACCATCGGCTTAATGAACATCTCCTGTGCAAATGCGCCCGTGCTCATGAGCACCATGGCAGCAATCACCATTAATTTCTTCATACTCAAAACGATTTTTTAGTTGTTAAACATGTATAATATAATTGCCTTTTATAAAGTAACCTCTTAGAAATAGTAAGCGGCACCGATAGCCAGAACGGGCCAGTTGACCTTGGCGTGATCCTTCTTTCCATACTGGTAGCCCGCCTCAGCAAAGAACTTGATCTTATCATTGAAATGATACTCTGCACCTGCACCGCCCTGGAAACAGACCATCGACTCATTATCGACGCCCGAAATACCGTACGAACAGATCAAGATACCCACACCAGCGGTAGGATAAACGAAGAACTTCTCGCTGTCACCAATGGGGAAAAGGTACTGAAGGTTCAAGTTGGGATTCACTACCGTCACATCGTCCTGCTTCGGATACCACTTAAAGTCAACCTCACCACGGAAGTATTTGGTCACATTGTACTGGGCCTTTGCATCAAGAGCAAACTTATTAAAATGACTCTTAATTCCGTAGGCAATACCTGCGCCAATACACTTCATACCCTTTTCTTGCGCAGATGCGCCAACGCACATCAGCATCATCGCCGCAATCATCATTAATTTTTTCATAATCTTTTGATTTTAGTGATTAAATAAAAAATGAATTGATTCTATCTGACTGCAAATATAGCACATATATCTGAGAAATCAACATAAGAGCCCCTTTTAAATATAAAAATTATAAAAGATTAACAAAAGCGTTTGATATCCACGGCGGATCCCGTCTGATTAATGTTTGAATATTGAGATTTTAGGCATTTTATTGGGAATTTATTTGGAAATTCAAGAAAAAAATGCTATCTTTGCAGCATGGATTATCATAAGAAGAACTGATGGGCAGAATCCGAATCGGATTTGACAGATTTGACGGATTTGTCACATTTTTCATGGACTCCTACGCGTACCGTGCGCACACGCGGTACGCGTGAGAAATCTTATAATTAATTCGTCAAATCCGTCAATTCCGTCAAACCTTACAGGGGGATAGGGAACGCTGTGAGGTGGGCGAATCGAAGGAATGGTTTCCACGGTTTGTTCAGATGGTTCGAACGACTCGTTCAGATTATTCCTATACCCTATAAGGGATTATCCGAACACTTCGTAGAGACCATTCGAATAGCACGAAGAAACTATCTGAACGACTCGTAGTTGCCCCCTCCCGTCTCGGCTAAGGGCACAATGGGGACTATGCCCCATTATGTCCTGGTGAGTTTTAGATCAATATATTTGGAATTCTGAACGATTATTCGTATCTTTGCACGCAAGAATGACCAACTATCAACCAAAAAGCGATGAAGATATGAAAAAGTCCGTAATCCTTATCCCATTCCTGTTTCTCGCGCTTGTAGCAGGCGCTCAGGACTTCCAGACAGAGATCAAACTGATCGACGTGCCCGACTTCAACGGGAAGACACTCGCGAAGGCTCCCGCCGGCAAGAGTCAGACGCTGCAGTTGGCGCGCACCAAATTCTCTCAACCGATGGAGAGTTACACCACGCTCGCACTGCCCTCGCTCCGTCTGGGTAACATCATCGGCCACCCCACCCTCGGCTGGGACGACACCGACTTCAAAATCCCCGAGGGCGTGCCCGCCGTGTATGACGACAAGTGGGCACTGAACGACGTGTTCACCGACGGTGACTTCCCCGTGGCCATCTATGGCAGGACACCTAACGACAAACCCCTGCCCTGGGGAGAGACCGAGCAGGACATCTCCTGCCGAGGCAGAGACCCGCACCTGATCATGCTCCTTGACCCCTCGAAGGAGGTGAAGAAGGTGTATAACACCCGTAATATCACCATCACACCCAAGGACAGCCTCTTCCAGAGAGTGGAATGGGCCGTGGTGAAAGACGGTGTCCTCTACTTCTCGGAGTGCGCCTCGACGGCTCCCGACAAGAACTCGCAGGGCTACTATATCGTGGCCGTGGATATCAATACCGACGAGACCATCTGGATCAGTAAGCCACGCACCGTGACTTCATCCAATTTCCTGATCGTTGACAATTCCATCATCTGCGGTCTGGGAGGTTCGGGCATCCCCGACTATATCTACGTGCTGAACCGCTATACGGGTGTGAAGACGCGGGAGTACTGGATTCCCACGGCTGCCACCTGGTTTGCCATCGGTGAAGACAAGAACCTCTATGTGACCCTTTACGACAAGCACGTCGCCTTCAAGATCATCAAATAGCAAAAAACCTGCTAAATATTTGGTGGTATGCGGAAAAAGTCGTACCTTTGCACCCGCATTTCGGAAAATCCGGAGCATCCCACGACGTAAACCTTTAGTGATTAGGGGGATAAGCGTCAGAAAGATGTATGTGCAACAACAATTAATCACACTTAAAAATTATGTATTTAGACAAAGCTAAGAAGGAAGAGATCTTCGGAAAGTTCGGCAAGGGCACCACAGACACTGGTTCTCCTGAGGCTCAAATCGCCCTCTTCTCCTATCGTATCTCTCACCTGACGGAGCATCTGAAGAAGAATCACAAGGATCACGTCACAGCCCGCTCGCTGACCATGCTCGTAGGTAAGCGCCGTAAGCTGCTGAAGTACCTCTACACGAACGACATCAACCGCTATCGTGCTATCGTGAAAGCCCTCGGTCTGCGTAAGTAAGATGTTTCTTCGGAACAAATAAAAACCCCGCTAATCAGCGGGGTTTTTTATTTCTGGATTGATCTCGCGGAGGGGAATCATCACAAAGTCGCGCTGGAACATCAGCGGATGGGGAATCTGAAGATCAGGCGTGTCGATGTTGTAGTCGTCGTAAAGCAGAATATCGATGTCGATGGTGCGATCGCGATAAGCCACACCTTTATATACACGTCCCAACTCACGCTCGATCTGCTTGGTGATCTCAAGGATCTCACGGGGCTTGAGGTCGGACTCCACGAGGATGGCGCCATTGAGGAACTGACTGCCCGAAGTGAAGCCCCAGGGCTTGGTCTCGATGATCGATGACTGGCGCACCACATTGCCCACCCGCTCGCTGATAAGTTGGATGGCCTTCTGGATCTGCTCCAGACGGTCGCCCTGATTACTGCCGAGTCCTAAATATACCTTGTGCATCAGTCGTCTAAGATCAGAAGAGCATCACCATAGCAACCGAACTTATAACCGTTCTTGACGGCCTTCTTATAGGCCTCATAGATCAGGTCGTAGCCACCGAAGGAGCACTCGCTCATCATCATCGTGGATTCCGGATGATAGAAGTTGCCAATCATCGCGTTGGCCAGTCCGAACTCGTAGGGCGGGAAGATGAACTTATTAGTCCATCCCTCATATTCCTTCAGCAGTCCGTCGGTGCCAACAGCCGTTTCCGTGGCACGGGCCGTACTGGTGCCCACGACACAGACGCGATGACCTGCATTCTTGGTGGTATTCACCAGATCGCAGGCCTCTTTCGAGACGAACATCTGCTCGGATGACATCTTATGCTTCGTGAGATCTTCCACCTCGATGGGATCGAAACTACCAAGACCGCAGTGGAGGGTGATATAGGCGAAGTTGATGCCCTGGATCTCCATGCGCTTCATCAGTTCACGGCTGAAATGCAGACCCGTGGCGGGAGCCGTTACAGCACCTTCCTGCTTGGCGTAGATCGTCTGGAAGCGTTCCATATCCTCCTCGGTGGCAGGGCGCTTGTCGATGATATAGCGGGGCAGCGGGGCTTCACCCAGAGCAAAGAGTTCGCGCTTGAACTCGTCGTGGGGACAGTCGTAGAGGAAACGCAGCGTGCGCCCGCGGCTGGTGGTGTTGTCGATGACCTCGGCCACCATCGGACCGTCATCCTCGAAGAACAGTTTGTTGCCAATACGGATCTTACGGGCGGGTTCCACCAGCACATCCCACAGGCGCAGGTCGGGATTGAGTTCACGCAGGAGGAACACCTCGATCTTCGCATCGGTCTTCTCCTTCGTGCCATAGAGACGAGCAGGGAACACCTGTGTGTCGTTGAACACGAAGGTGTCATCCTCGTCGAAGTAGTCCAAGATATTACGGAAGTCGAGATAGACGGGATTGCCTTCCTCATCCTTGAGGTCGTCGCCGTTCTCGTCTTTCTTTGCCATCTCAATCTTCCCACTCTTGCGATGTACCACCATCAGGCGGCACTCATCTCGATGGTACGAGGGCTCCAATGCTATCAGATCTTCGGGGAGCCTGAACTTAAACTGTGATAACTTCATATATTTATTTTACGATTTGACTATTTCACTATTTGACAATTGATCTTCGAGCCAGAGGGGGAAGTCGTCGAACGTCAGGCAGTCGTTAATGCTGACATCGCCCACACGCGTACGACAAAGGGCTGTCAGATAGGCACCGCTGCCAAGGGCCTCACCGATGTCGCGGGCCAAGGAACGGATATAGGTGCCCTTGCCACAGACCACACGGATCGACATCGTCATCGTCTCCGCGTCGAAGGCCGTGAGTTCGATCTCGTCGATACGGACAGGCTTGGCCGCTAAGCGGACATTCTCCCCACGGCGGGCCAGTTCGTAGGCCCTGTCACCTGCCACCATACAGGCAGAGAAGAGCGGTGGCTCCTGCATGATATCACCCACGAAGCGTGGCAGGATCTGCTCAATCAACTCCCGCGTGATATGGCTGGTGGGATAGGTATGATCCACCTCGTGCTCCATATCGTAACTGGGCGTGGTGGCACCGAGCTGCAGGGTGGCCGTATATTCCTTCGTGTGCTGCTGCAGGCGCTCTATCTGCTTCGTGGCCTTCCCCGTACAGAGGATGAGGACACCCGTGGCCAGGGGATCGAGGGTGCCTGCATGCCCCATCTTGACGCGTTTCACGCCGATGCGTTTGGAAACGACATAGCGGATATGCGCCAAGGCACCGAAACTCGTCATTCGGTATGGTTTGTTGATATATATGTAAGCGCCTTCCTGGAAGTTCATTAGTCAACCATTGCAAGTGAATGACCCGTGAGCAGCAGTATGATGATGATACCACCTACCACAATACGATAGATACCAAACGCCTTGAATCCGTATTTCGTCAGATAATCGACAAACCATCTCATCGCCAGCAAGGCAACGATAAAGGCAATGACACATCCGAGAATCAGCATGGTGATGTTATGACTCGTGGCCCACGCCGTATCTTCCTTCAGCAGGTCGAGCAAGTCGAGCAAGGTAGCACCAGCCATCGTGGGCACAGCCAAGAAGAACGAGAACTTCGCAGCACGACGACGCGTAAGGCCCTGTGTCATACCTCCTACGATGGTCGCCATGGAACGCGACACACCAGGGATGACGGAGATACACTGGTAAAGACCGATCTTAAAGGCACGACGCTCGTCAACCTTGTTTTCCTCACTGCCCTTATTGAACAGTTTATCGCAGAAGAGCATGAACACTCCTCCGACAACCAGCATAATGGCCACCACCTCGACACTATCAAGCAACCAGTCGAGCAGGCCCGACTTCTTAGCCAACAGACCAACGATGACAGCCGGGATGACACCCACAATCAGAAGCCAGTAGAAATTGAACTTGTGCTTGAGTTGACCAAAAAGCGAACTGCCCTCTGGGGCTGGCGTGTGATCGTAGTTAAAAAAGCGCTTCCAATAGAGGCATACCACCGAGAGGATGGCGCCAAATTGTATGATGAAAGTAAAGGCATGTACAAAGGGGTCACCCTGAGGTACGCCTAACAGGTTCTGAGCAATAATCATATGTCCCGTCGATGACACAGGCAGAAACTCTGTCAGGCCCTCAACAATAGCAATAATGATAGTCTGTATCCAATCCATGGTTTATTTATGGTTTTATTTACCTTTTTACTTCTCTTTCGGCTTCCGAACGACGGCATAGACCATTGAAACAAAGCCAAACAGGCACACCAGTGGTGCCACCTTCGTGCGACGGGCACTGAAGATGTCGGGTTCGAAGGTCGTGTCAGTGGAATTCGGTCCTACCATCAACAGGAAGCCGATAACCACGATGACCATACCGACGGCCAGTAATATGAAATTGATCTTGTCGAATGCGAAATCCTTCTTATCCATCTTATCTATAAACTTTAAACTCTAAACTATATCTTATACAGGTCTCCAGCCGACATCTTCAGGAACTTGTTGACGGAGATATACGAACTGACGGAGGTAATGATAATACCGAACAACAGGACGGCTCCCGCTGTGATCGTCAACTCAACCCAAGTGATAATATTCACCATATTCGGCTCGTAATAATAGAGTCCATAGACACAACCTCCCAGCACTATAATGGCGATGATGGCAGCCAGGACACCCACGAGCAGACCATTGCGCATGAACGGTCGGCGGATAAAGCCCCATGAGGCCCCCACGAGTTTCATTGTGTGGATGAGGAAACGACGGGAATAGACGCTCAGGCGCACCGTATTGTTGATTAATGAGAAGGAGATGAACGTCAGCAGACCGGCAATGACCAGCAAGAGGATGTTCACCTTCGTCAGATTACTGTTTACCTTATCCATTAGATCTACCTGATAGGCTACATCGGCGACCTTCGGGTTCTTCTTCAGTTCGGCGGCTATCCATTTCAGAGAGTCGCTGTTGGCGTAGTCTGAGTTCAGCCGCAGTTCTATTGTAGCCGAGAAGGGGTTCGTGCCCAAGAACTCCGAAGGGTCGGATCCCATGGCCTCCGTCTGCTCCTTCAGCGCCTGTTCACGACTGATATAGTCGATGTTCCTGGCATAAGGTCTCTGATAAAGGTCACGGCATAGCAGTTTGGCATCGTTGACGGACACCTTGTCATTCAACATCACCGTCACCATCAGGTTCTCCCTTACCCAGTGTGACAGATTACGGGAAGAAAGCACGGAGAACACGACCAAGCCCAACAACACAAGCACCATCGACGTGCTAATGCACAAGGTAACCATCTGCACACCTCGACGGCTGCCAGTATTCTTTTTGCGTCTTTTCATGAATGATTCAAATACGTACGTAATTTCGAGGTGCAAAGATACAACATTTTAAAGCGATTTCCAAATAATATTCTATTTTTCTTAATTCTTCGCTCGGCTTTTGCCGCTTTTTCTTAAAAAAGAACGCTTAATTCTTAACTATTTTGTAACTTTGCACCCCGTATGAGTACGATTATCTATCCGTCGCCCATTTTCGGGCCCGTCCACAGCCGCAGACTCGGTATCTCGCTGGGCATCAACCTGATGCCTGCCGACGGCAAGGTCTGTTCTTTCGACTGTATCTATTGTGAGTGCGGACTCAATGGTGACCACCGTCCGAAACTCCCCCGCCCCACCCGTGAGGAGGTAGCGCAGAAATTGGAGGAGAAACTTCGGCAGATGAAAGCCGAGGGGCAGATGCCCGACGTACTGACCTTCGCCGGCAACGGTGAGCCTACCTGCCATCCGCACTTCGCGGAGATCATCGGCGACACCATCCGTCTGCGCAACCAGTATTGTCCGAAGGCGAAGGTCTCCGTATTGAGCAACTCGACGATGATCCACCGTCCTCAGGTGCACGATGCCCTGATGCTGGTGGATAACAATATCCTGAAACTCGACACCGTCGATCCCATATATATTAATAAGGTAGATCGTCCACAAGGCAACTACGACGTGGAGGCCATCATCGAAGGCCTGAAGGCCTTCAACGGACATGTGATCATCCAGACAATGTTCATGCGGGGCGAATGTAAGGGCGAGAGCGTAGATAACACTGGCGAGGCATACGTCGCTCCCTGGCTCGAAGCCGTGATGGAGATTGCACCGCAGCAGGTGATGATCTACACCATCGACCGCGAGACACCAACACAAGGATTGCTGAAGGCTACCCACGAACAGTTGGACGCCATCCGCGACAGGGTGATCGCTGCAGGCATTCCCTGTTCAGCAAGTTACTAAAAAAAATAATCCCTGCCGTTTGGCAGGGATTAATTCTTTATTTACACATGATTCCTCGTTTGGTATTTTCAAGGAAGCGGATGATGTTCTGGACCTCAGGACTATCGGGCACCTGATCCTTGATTTGGTTGATCACATCATAGACGCTCGTTTTTCCATGGAAAAGCAGACGATAAGCGTTGGCAATGTGTTTCTGCACTTTCTCGTCGATGCCAGCATACTTCATCATCGTAGTGTTAGGGCCACCATACCCCATGGGATTTCCACCTGCGATGACATAAGGAGGCACATCATGTGAGAACGCAGTACCTGCCTGAATCAATGAGAGGTCACCTGCACGGGTATTGGCATTCTGAATGGCTCCTGAGGAGAAAATAACTCCATTGCCAATCTCGCAGTCGCCAGCAATCTTCGTACCGTAGCCAAACACACAGTTCGTACCTACTACGGTGTCGTGGCTGATATGCGTTCCTTCAAGCAGGAAGTTGTGGTTACCGATCTTAGTGACACCACCGCGCTGGGTTCCGCGATTGATAACCACATTCTCACGGATGACATTGTTGTCGCCAATCTCCACATACGACTTGGCACCACGGAAGTTGAAGTCCTGCGGCAAGGCGGCGATGACGCTGCCCTGATGGATCTTGTTACTCTTGCCTATACGCGAGCCATCACAGATGCTGACGAAGGGGAAGATGATACAGTTATCACCGATCTCCACATCGTCCTCGATATACACGAAGGGGAATATCTTACAATTATCGCCGATTTTCGCCTTGGGAGAAATCTCGGCCTTGGGGGATATTTCGCTTGCCATAATTCTTACGTTTTAGTTTGCACCGCCACCGAGGGCCTGGTACAAGTTAACTACTGCTTGCATCTTATTAAACTGGTCGGTCACCTCAGCGATCTCGGCATTGAGCAGGTTACTCTGGGCGGAGATTACCTCGAGGTAGGTGGTGTTGCTGCTGGACTCCATCAGTTTCTTGGTGTCCTCGACATTCTGCTTCATCACCTTGACGCGCTTGCCGTCGAGCTCGGCCTTCTCTGCAGAAGAGTTATAGCTGACGAGTGCGTTCGACACCTCGTTGCCAGCCTTCAGCACCGCGTTCTGCCAGTTGTTGTAGGCCTGTTCATACTGGTACTTGGCCACCTTCAGACCAGCGACGATCTGTCCGTGCTGGAAGATGGGCTGCACGAGAGAACCGACGGCAGAGAGGAGCCACTTACCCGGGTTGATGATAGCACCACCAGCACTATTGGTGAAGGTGGCTGTTCCCGTCACCGTGATGTTCGGATAGAAACGACTGCGGGCGGTCTCTATGTTATAGAAGCACTGAGCCAGCGACATCTCGGCATAGTGGACATCAGCACGGTTGTTCAGCAACTGGATACCCACACCCGTAGCAAGATTGGTGGGCAGGCTCTGGTTGGCAAACGAGCCACGCTGGATGGTCTGTCCCTGCTGACCGACGAGCAGTGAGAGGGAATTCTCTACCTCACGGGTCTGACGGAGCAGATCGACCTTCTGGGCCTGTACACTGTAGTAGGCAGCCTCGGCACTCTGCACGGCGGTAGAGCGATAACCGATACGGTTCTCGTGCATGAACTGCATCTTCTCCCACGTGTCCTTCGTCAACTGCTCCATATCGGTGACGATCTCCACCTGACGGTCGAGCATCAACAGCGTATAATAGAGGTTGGCGATACCAGAGATGATGTTACACTTCACCACCGTCTGGTAGTCCTTCGTACCAAGGAGTTGCATCTGTGCCGAGCGCTTCACTGAGAGCAGATTGCCGAAGAGATCGACATTCCAACTGGCAGAGACTGGCAACTGATAGGTCTGCGAGGCTTTCGCACCATCGAAGGAGGCTATCGTTCCCTGCGGAGCCAGTGTGAGTGAAGGCAGGAAAGCCAGACGAGCCACCATAAGGGCTGCCTCCACCTGTTTCACATTCAGGGCGGCATTCAGCAGATCTGGATTATTGTCGAGTCCCTGCTGGATAAGGGTCTGCAACTGGGGATCGGTGAATACACTGCGCCAGGGCATGTTACCAAACGACTCCGTGTCCTGCACAGCGAGCGTATCCGTCAGGGAAACAGGATCGCGCACGATACCGTCGGCCTTCACCTCCGGACGATCGTATTTGTTGTAGAGTCCGCAACTCGACAGCAGCAGGGCTGCGGACATGAATATCATTATTTTCTTCATATTACTTCTCCAATTCATAATCTTCTGGTTTCTTGTGAGCATACTGAGCCAGTTCGGCTGCAACAGTCTCATTCTCCTCATCGTCGAACTTCAGCGGTGAGATCTTCTCCTGCAATGACTGGAAGATAACGAACAGCGTGGGAACGACGAAGAGCTGGAGGATCGTACCGATCAACATACCACCTACGGCAGCAGCACCCAGCGTCTGGTTTCCGTTCTTACCTACACCCGAGGCAAACATCATCGGCAACAGACCAATGACCATAGCCAGAGAGGTCATCAGGATAGGACGCAGACGGGCACCGGCACCCAGCACGGCAGACCACGAGATGGCCATACCCGTCTGACGGCGCTCCAAGGCGAACTGCACAATCAGGATGGCATTCTTCGCCAACAGACCAATCAGCATAATCAGTGAGATCTGCATATAGATATCGTTGGCGTGGCCGAAGATGTTGGTAAACAGGAAACAACCAGCCAATCCGAACGGCACGGAGAGTACTACCGACAACGGCAGGATGTACGACTCGTACTGTGCCGACAAGATCAGGTAGATGAAGATGAAACACAACAGGAAAATGATACCTGTGGTGTTAGAAGCCTTAGCCTCCTCACGGGTCAGACCAGAGAACTCGTAGGTATAACCCTGCGGTAGCGTGGTGGCTGCGATATCGCGAATGGCTTGGATAGCCTCACCGGTAGAGAAGCCGTTAGCCACCGTACCCGTCACGTTGATAGACGTAAACAGGTTGAAACGGTTGATGTTCGACGGACCATAGACGCGCTCCAGATTACAGAACTCCTTGATGGGCGCCATTCCTGCAGGCGTACGCACATATATACTGTTTAAGGATTCCTCCGTCTGGCGAGTCTCAGGCAATCCCTGGATCATCACACGGTAGAGTTTACCGTAGGCATTGAAGTTTGAAGCGTACAGACCGCCATAGTATCCCTGCAACGTGGAGAGTATCGTAGAAGGCGAAACACCACTCTGCTTACACTTGGCCACATCAACATGAACCATGTATTGCGGATAGTTCGGGTTATAGGAGGTCTGAGCCATCTGGAACTCCGGACGCTTGTTGAGTTCAGCAATGAAATCCTTCACAATGTTGTAGAACTTCGTGAGGTCACCACCTGTACGATCCTGCATCACGAGTGAGATACCCGAGTTGGCAGAGAAACCAGGAATCATAGGCGGAGAGAAGGCAAGGATCGAAGCATCCTTGATATGGGCGGTCTTAATGAAGATCTGGGCTGTGACACCCGTCGCATCGTACGGATTCAGGAAGAAACGGTAGATACCATCGCCCTGCCAGAGTCCGCTGATCTTCCACCACAATCCCTTCTGACGCTCCTTGAAAGGCTTCAGCTTAATCACGAAAGTAGCCTGGTCGGAACCAGAACCTGCGATGAAGTTATAACCCTGAATCTGCTCACGGCTCTGGATAGCCGGATCCGCAGCCAAGATAGAATCAACCTCGTTGATCACCTGACGTGTACGGGCCACGGAAGTAGCAGGCGGCATGGTAATGGTACAGAACATGGTACCCGTATCCTCATCAGGCACCAGACCACTCTTGGTTGTGAACATCATCACTGCCATCACCACGATACCGATGACAACGGTCAGGATAATAGCCAGTGGCTTACGAACCAACTTCTCAAGAATATCCTTATACTTATTCGTGGTGGTTTCGAAAGCAGTATTGAATGAAGCGTGGAAACGATCAAGGCGCGACATCTTCTTCTCGTGTCCCTCTGCATCGTGGGGCTTTAGGAATACAGCACAAAGGGCAGGCGACAGCGTCAAGGCGTTCAGAGCCGAGATGATAATAGAGACAGCCATCGTCACACCGAACTCACGATAGAACGTACCACTGGTTCCACCGATGAACGATACAGGCACGAACACAGCTGCCATCACCAGGGTAATGGAGATGATAGCACCAGAGATCTCGTTCATGGCATCGATAGAAGCCGTGAGCGAAGACTTGTAACCCTGATCGAGTTTAGCATGCACAGCCTCCACCACCACGATGGCATCATCCACCACAATGGCAATAGCCAAGAGCAAAGCAGAGAGCACCAACAGGTTGAGGGAGAATCCCATCACATTGAGGAAGAAGAAGGTACCAATCAGAGATACAGGTACGGCAATCAGCGGGATAAGCGTAGAGCGCATGTCCTGCAGGAAGATATATACCACGAGGAACACCAGCGCCAGTGTCATGAAGAGGGTGAACACCACCTCCTCGATAGAGGCATATAGGAACTCCGTGACGTCGTAGTTGATCTTGTAGATCATGCCCGGGGGGAAGAGTTTGGACTGTTCCTCAAGTTCTTCCTTACATTTCTTAGCGATATCGTTGGCATTAGAGCCAGGAATCTGCTGTACCATACCCAGCACCGAAGGAACGTTGTTGTTCTTCATCGATACGGAGTACATCAATCCACCCAACTCAATCTTGGCAATATCCTTCAACTTCAGGGTAGAACCATCGGTCTTGCTCTGGACGATGATATTACCAAACTCCTCAGCGGTCTTCAGACGACCTGTATAACGCAGGGAGTACTCGTAAGCCACATCCGACTGCTCACCGAAGGTACCCGGTGCTGCCTCGATGTTCTGCTCTGACATCAGGGCAGAAATATCGCTTGGCATCAGACCATGCTGCTTCATAACATCGGGCTTCAGCCAGATACGCATAGAGTAGGTCTTCATACCAGGGCTCTGTACATCGCCCACGCCTTGGATACGCTTCAGGGCAGGAATGATATTGATATTGGCATAGTTCGTCAGGAACTGGTCATCGTAGCGGCCGTCAGATGTCAGGGTGTACATGATCACCTGAGAAGACTGACGTTTCATCACCGTCACACCGACACGCGTTACCTCAGCAGGCAGCAGAGACTGAGCCTGAGACACACGGTTCTGTACGTTGACGGCACACATATCGGCATTCATACCCTGACGGAACATGATGGTGATCTGTGCCGAACTGGATGAAGCCGTCGAGGTCATATAATCCATACCTTCCACACCGTTGATACTCTCCTCAAGCGGCGTGATCACAGAATTCTTCACGGTCTCAGCATCAGCACCAGGATACTGGGTGTGTACCACGACAGTAGGCGGCGCGATATTGGGGTACTGCTCAACGGGCAGCGACACCAGACCGATAAGACCCAGCAGCACAATGACGATGGAAATCACCGTCGATAGCACCGGGCGTTTGATAAATGCGGTAAAAGTCATACGAATTTTCTATTTGACAATTTACTATTTCACTATTTTACTTTTTCATGGCACCCACGATGTCACCAGCACTCATAGCCTTGTTCTGCTCCTGAATCTTCTGCTGGTACCTCTCCTGTGTGATAGGCACAATCTCCATACCATCGGTAAGTTTGGTAATACCATTAGTCACGAACTTGTCGCCCAGTTTCAGACCAGACGTCACGATGTAGTTGTTACCATCGTTCTGCGGATCAACCTTGATCTCAGTATATTTCACCTTATTGTCCTTATCGAGCAGATAGACGAAGTGCTTATCCTGTACCTCCGATACACAACTCTGAGGAATGATAATGGCATCGTTGTTGCTGTGAGGGATGACAATCGTCCCAGAGCCACCGCTCTTCAACAGTTTCTCAGGATTCTGGAATACAGCAATCATCTGTACGGATCCCGTGGCAGCATCGATCACGCCACTCATCTTCGTCACCGTTCCCTCCAGACCATAAAGCGTGCCATCGGCCAACTTCAACTGCACAGAAGGCATATCCTTGATGGCACCATTCAGACCACCGGCACTCTTGCCCATCTCCAACACATCCTTCTCAGTCATTGAGAAATAGACCTCCATAGAACTGATATTGGAGACAGTGGTCAGGGTATTGCCTGCACTAACGAGAGTACCAACTTTATAAGGCAGAGAACCAACGACACCAGCAGCAGGACTCTTCACATAGCAATAGCTCAGCATCTCCTTGGCAGAGGCCAACGAAGCCTGAGCCAGAGCCAGACTGGCCTTAGCCTGTTCATACTGATTGGTAGCCGACTGGAGTTCAAAGTCTCCAATCACACCGTTCTCATGTAACTTCTGGGAATTCTCGAAACTCAGTTTGGCTGTATTGCAGGCAGCCTCAGCCGTATTGACAGAAGCCTGAGCCTGGCGCACCTGAGCCTGATAGGTCACATTATCCAACACGAACAGCACCTGTCCGGCACCTACGGTCTGACCTTCCTTTACATTCACCTGGGTGATAAAGCCTTGAACCTTCGGATGAATCTCAACATCCTGTACACCCTTAATCACTGCAGGGAAAGTAGTCTGCATCGTCGTGCTCTGGGCACCTACGGTTGTAACCGGAAACTCATTGTCGCCGAAACTTGGACGGCCACCGCCACCACCGCAAGAGGCCAACAGCACCGTTGCAGCAGCAAACATCAAAATTTTGTTCATCTTCATACTTATTTTTTCTAATTTAAAAATTCGAATTTTCGCCGAAAACTCATAGTGAGAAATTCAGTTTTCGAGATGCAAAGTTACACAAAATATATCTTAAGATATATCTTTACACCAACAATTTTAACAAAGTTTATTGGCTATTATGGTTTTTATTCTTTCACCAGCCCCATCTGCTTTGCCTTTTTCATGAGCAAAGCCATCAACGGCTCCCGTTCGTTCTCCACATGATTATCGAGGACGGCATCTTTCAGATACTGTTTCAGTACACCCACCTCTCGACTAGGCTTCAGACCGAACATCTCCATGATCTCATTACCATCGATCACAGGCTGAAGCAAGCGTACATAATCTTTTTCCTTCAGATCTGCCAGTTTCTCACGCACCATACGGAAGTTTTCAAGAAACAGTTTTTTACGCACCTCGTTCTTCGAGGTGATATCTGCTTCGCAGAGTGTCATCAGATCGTCAATATCCTCCCCTGCATCGTTCAGCAAACGGCGCACGGCACTGTCAGTCACCTCTTCGTCAGCGATGGCAATAGGACGCATGTGCAGTTCCACGAGTTTCTGCACATACTTCATCTTGGTATCCATCGGCAGCATCAAACGACGGAAGATCTGGGGCACCATCTTCGCTCCTATCAGGTTATGGTTGTGGAAAGTCCAGCCGATGGCGGGATCCCAGCGTTTCGACTTCGTCTTACCAACATCATGCATCAGTGCCGCCCAGCGCAACCAGAGATTATCTGTTTTTTTGGCGACATTATCCAGTACCTCCAGCGTATGATAGAAATTATTCTTATGTGCCCTGCCGTTCTTCTGCTCCACGATGTCGAGAGCAGCGAGTTCTGGCAGAATGATATTCAGCAGTCCACTACGTTGTAACTCCACAAAGCCCTTACTGGGCACAGGCGAGAGGATGATTTTATTCAGCTCATCCTTGATACGCTCCCCACTGACGATCTTGATCCTGTCGGCCATCCGCTCCAAGGCTTCGAAGGTCTCGTCTTCTATCTGGAAGTTAAGTTGGGTGGCAAAACGGATACAACGCATCATCCTCAGTGGGTCGTCAGAAAAAGTGACACCTGGTTCCAGAGGCGTGGCGATAATACCATCTTCCAAATCTGCCAGTCCGTTAAAGGGATCCACAAGTTCACCGAAACGGTTCTTATTCAGGCAGATAGCCATCGCATTAATGGTGAAGTCGCGACGGTTCTGATCGTCCTCAAGCGTACCGTTCTCCACGACAGGTTTTCGCGAGTCATGACTATAACTTTCCTTACGGGCTCCCACGAACTCCACTTCGTATTCCACGCCTTTCTGATGGAATTTCACCTGTGCCGTGCCAAAATTCTTAAACACAGACAGATGCGCTTTCCTGCCCACCATCCGTTTCAGTTCCTCAGCCACAGAGATGCCACTGCCCACGACCACCACATCAATATCATTCGACGGGCGCTCCAGGAAGATATCACGGACATATCCGCCCACCACGTAGCACTCCAGACCCAAGTGGTCTGCAGCCTCACTGATCTGGTGGAAAATTTCCTGATCCAGTATCTTCGCCAGTTCTTCGTCGGAGTACAATTTCATCTTGCCATGATCTTTTTGAGCGTGCAAAGGTACATATTTTCTCACATATTTCCAAATTCTCATCCTTTTTCTTGGTTAATTCGATATTTTATATTATCTTTGCAGTCAGATTAAAACAATTATTTTAAACTAAAACATTTATGAAAAAGAGCCGTTTCATTTTGTCCGTCATCATCGTACTGATGACTGTGACCAGTGCTAATGCCGAGAATTACTACAGTTTGGAGCCTCTGAAGTTGGAACCCCCAGAGATGAACCCCGAGTTAGTGGCATTGCCCGCCAATCCTTTCGACAGCCGAGAGTCAGTTTTTACACCAGCGGATTACCAAGGCATGGACCTCCGTTTCTTCAAGCAGGTGACCAACCCTGGGGTGAAACCTTATAAGTTTATGGATGATCTCACCTTTGTCGGTATCCCCATTTTCGCAGCAGGATGGATCATCAAAGGAGAGAAGGCATCCTTCCGTCAAGACTATAACAACAAGCATACCAACACACGACTCATTACAAACTTCAAGACGGGTATCGATGATTATACCCAGTTCTTTGGTCCTGTGATGACGGTAGGACTGAAACTCGGAGGTTACGAAGGTCGCAGCGACTGGAGCCGTCTCTTGGGATCATCACTGATGTCTTATGCCATCATGGCGGGATTTGTCAATGGTATCAAATATACGGCAAGCGAGATGCGACCAGATGGCTCAACAGCCAACTCATGGCCTTCAGGACATACGGCTACCTCCTTTGTGGGAGCCACAATTCTCCATAAGGAGTATGGTCTGACACGCTCACCCTGGTTCTCTGTGGCTGGTTACGGTGTTGCCACAGCGACTGGTGTCATGCGTGTTCTAAACAATCGCCACTGGATCAGTGACGTGCTTTCCGGAGCCGGTATCGGTATCATGTCCACTGAGTTGGGTTACGCCATCGGCGACCTGCTTTTCAAGGGCAAGGGCTTGTTGCGCAACGACCTCGAAGGTTTCAGCGAGAATCCATCATACTTCGCCATCTCAATGGGTATGAGTTTCGGCTCCAAGAACCTCAGCTTCGGATATAAAGACTTGAAGAATGCTGAGGATTTCGAAGCCGACGAAATCACTGAGAAGATCAACATTGACTTCCACACCGCTACGTCGGTCGATGCCGAAGGTGCTTATTTCTTCAATAAATACATTGGTGTAGGCGGACGTCTGCGAGTAAGGGCAATGACCGCCAAGAGCTGGAGTGACTTTGTCGGTGATGCCATTAATGATCGCGCTGATGCCACCCAATTCATATTTGACATGTATAACGCTTTCTCGCCGACACCAATCACAGAGCAGGAGCTCCAGGCCAAGATGAGCGGTATGGTCACCGAGGAAGATATCACCGTTGAAAGCGATCACCTTACGGAATTCTCAGCCAATGTGGGACTCTTCCTGAATCTCCCGTTAAGTAAACGTTTTTCCTTAGGAACCAAGTTCTTGATCGGACGCACCATGACTCAGGAACTCGACATCAATGCCCACTATGCGGGTACGACAAAGGCGATGGACACCCATATCGAGATTGACAACAACGAGTTGACGAACCTTCAGTTGAGTGATATCCGTGATGGCAGTGCCTACGATATGGAATGGGACTATCTGACCTTGGGCGGCAACAACTCCACCACCTATGGTACGGGGCTCTCGCTGACCTACAGATACAAGTCAAACTTCATGTGGAAGGTATTTGTAGATTACGACTATTCAAAGAAGACCTTCACACTAACCTACGACCCCTTGAGATTCATGAAGGTAACAACTCCTGACCTGGGCTCAGTCTTTGAGATTGGAGGTATTCCATTGGATGCCTACGTCTTTGAGCGCAAAAAGGAAATGCACTATTTCACCATCGGTGGATCCTTCGCCATCAGTTTCTAAAAATGAAGAAAAGAATACTGCCAATCATTGTTGTCGGGCTGCTGATGGCAGGCTGCGGAAACAACGAAAAAGAACAAGCAGAGCAACTGCTGCAGGAAGCACACGAAAAATTCGAACAGAGGAAGTTCGATGAAGCAAGAGCCTGCATCGACTCTCTACGTAAGACATTTCCCAACATTGTTGAGGCAAGAAAAGGTGCTCTGAAACTGCATCAGGAGATTGAATTAGAGGCTGCTCAGGACGAGTTGGCACAGACAGATAGTTTACTGCAGATTGCTAATCAAAAGTTGGAATCCATGCGGGAGAAGGTGGAGGCCGATAAAGCCGCGCTGAAAGCCACACCAGAGGAACTGACACAACTGACACGTATGAGAATCTGGCGCGACTCCATTCGCACCCAGTTTGAAACACTTGGTGCGAAAATCCATTACATCCGCCAAAAGCAGAAAGAAACTGATCAATAACAATGAAGCAGAACAAGTGAAGGGTGAAAAGGTTTGCACATTATTAATAAATGTAAAGCAACGACAACTTTTCACCCTTCACTTTTCTCTTTTCACTTCTTTTTTGTAAATTTGCACCCGATTATGGCAAATTTGGAAAAAACAAACGCCCAATTCGAGAAAGCCATGGCCGAATGCCGTGCGCTCTTCGAGAAGAAATTACACGACTATAAGGCTTCGTGGCGCATTCTGCGCCCCACAGCACTCACAGACCAACTCTTCATCAAGGCCAAGCGTATTCGTTCGCTGGAGATCAAGGGAGAGAGCAAGGTTGGTGAGGGTATCAGACCTGAATTCGTGGCGCTCATCAATTATGGCATCGTAGGACTCATACAACTCAACAAGGGATTCTCCGACGTGGTAGATATTTCCAACGACGAGGCCATGGTGCTTTATGACCAATACGCCCGTGAGGCACTGGAGTTGATGAAGCGCAAGAACCACGACTACGATGAGGCGTGGCGCTCAATGAGGATCAGTTCCTACACGGATTTTATCCTGACGAAAATCGAGCGCATCAAGGAAATCGAGAATCTGCAAGGCGAGACACTCGTCTCAGAAGGGATCGATGCCAACTATATGGACATCATCAACTACGCGGTCTTTGGAGTAATTAAATTATCAGAGTGAGGAAAGCAGCCGTCAATATCTGCCGTCTGGTTCTTGCTGTGACGTTCATCCTATCTGGATTCGTCAAGGCTGTAGATCCATTAGGCACACAGTATAAGATACATGACTATCTGGCGGCTTGGGGACTGGCACACCATGTGCCTGACTTTATGACACTCTCGGCATCCGTTGCACTCTCTGCCCTGGAATTTATCCTCGGTATCTGTCTGCTCTTCGCTATCCGACGGAGATTCGTGTCAAGAATCGTCATAATCATGCTGGTGGTCATGACATTATTGACGTTCTGGCTGGCGCTGACAGACCCCATCACCGACTGTGGCTGTTTTGGTGACGCCATCGTGCTCACCAACTGGCAGACCTTCACCAAGAATGTGATTCTGTTGGGAGCAGCAATAGTGGTCAGGAGGTTTCCGTTGGAAATGCCACGTCTCATCAGTGAGTCAAACCAGTGGATTGTCCTGAACTATTCAGGCGTGTTCATCCTGCTCATCATTGCGGGCCGGAGTCTATACACCCTACCACAGTTCGACTTCCGTCCCTACCACATAGGTACAGACCTCAGGGGAGGCTGGCAGCGGATGATGGAAGGAGAAGAGTCGCCATACGCAGAGTTTTTCATGGAACTCACCCACGATGGCGAAGACATCACGGAAACAGTCCTCAACGACAAAGGATATACCTTCTTGCTTGTCTCCCCCCATCTCGAGCAGGCTGACGACTCACAACTCGATGGCATGAACCAGTTATACGAGTACAGTCTCGACAACGGTTATCCATTCTATTGTCTGACGGCAAGTACGGAACAGGCCATCAGCCGCTGGCGCGACATCACTGGAGCAGAATATCCGTTCTGCAACACAGACGAGATCACCCTCAAGACGATGATTCGCTCAAATCCCGGACTGATGTTGCTCAAGGATGGTAAGATTATCCGCAAGTGGAGCCATAACGACCTGCCTGAAGAGAGCGAACTGACTGGAAAGTTGGAAGACACGGAACTGGGACAGTTGCCTACCAGCACTGCAGCCAGCAAGATTCTGTGGATACTCACATGGTTTGTACTGCCTCTGGTGCTACTCACTGTAGCAGATCGTCTTTGGACATGGACCAAGTGGGTCAGAACTAAGAAGTCTAAAAAGACAAACATTATCGATAATAATAACCCTTTAAATAAAAAAGAAGAAAAAAAGATTATGAGAAAGAAAATTGTAGCAGGAAACTGGAAGATGAACATGAATCTCCAGGACGGTATCGCTCTTGCAAAGGAGCTGAATGAGACACTGAAGGCTGACAAGCCCAACTGTGGTGTAGTGATCTGCACACCATTTATCCACCTCGCTTCTATTGCACAGTTCCTCGATCAGAACATCATCGGTCTGGGTGCTGAGAACTGCGCAGACAAGGAGAAGGGTGCTTACACAGGCGAGGTATCAGCCGAGATGGTAAAGAGCACAGGTGCCCAGTACGTGATCCTGGGTCACTCAGAGCGCCGCGAATATTACAAGGAGACTCCTGAGATCCTGAAGGAGAAGGTGATCCTTGCCCAGAAGAACGACCTGAAGGTAATCTTCTGCATTGGCGAGAGCAAGGAAGAGCGTGAGGCTGGCAAGCAGAACGAGGTCGTGAAAGCAGAACTCGAAGGTTCCGTATTCAACCTCTCTGAGGAGGACTTCCGCAAGATCGTCATCGCCTACGAGCCCATCTGGGCCATCGGCACTGGTCTTACTGCCACAGCTGAGCAGGCTGAGGAGATCCATGCTTACATCCGTAGCATTATCGCCGAGAAGTATGGTCAGGCCGTAGCCGATGACACGACCATCCTTTATGGTGGCTCCTGCAAGGCCAGCAACGCCCCTGAGTTGTTCGCAAAGCCCGACATCGACGGTGGTCTCATCGGCGGTGCTTCGTTGAAAGCAGCAGACTTCAAGGGTATCATCGACGCTTGGAAGAAGTGAGACGATTAGTTATCATACTGACATTGTGTGTCGGCTGTATTATCGCAGCCGACGCACAATCAACTTTCACACAACGGTTGCAGCAAAGCGGCCAAGGTGAAGGGAAAGTCACCGTAAAACAGAGTAAGGATATTGACGACCTCATCAATGGGGCATCAAACAATACCATCTCTACTCCGACGGTGAACCGGAAACAGCAGGAAAAAGAGAAGACCAACGACCAGGCGGCCTCGAAAGAAGTCAAGCCACAAAAAGCCCAGTCTGAAAAACTCGACTCCACCATTGTTTCCGACTCCACAGCAAATAACCAGAAAAAGGTGATGAAGGGCTATAAGGTTAGCGGTTATCGCGTACAGGTGTTTGCTGGTGGCAACTCGCGTAGCGACAGGATCAAAGCAGAAAAAATCGGCAGTGAAATCAAGTCACTTTTCCCTGGCGTACCCGTCTATGTGCATTTCTACTCCCCGCGATGGGTATGCCGCATGGGCAACTATCGCAGTTACGAGGAAGCCCACGAGGTACTCAACCGTGTCAAGAACCTCGGTTATCAGTCGGCTATCATTGTCAAGGGAAAAATTACCGTACAATATCAATGAACCAGGACATAGACATACAGACCCATGACATCCACTCCTTCCGCGAAGGACTGGATGAATTGGCTGGGCACTACAAGGAAGTGCTCAGGTTATTGGGTGAAGACACAGAGCGTGAAGGCCTTCTAAAGACTCCGATGCGCGTGGCCAAGGCGATGCAGGTGCTGACCCGTGGTTACCAGATGGATGCCCACAAAGTGCTCACCGACGCCCTGTTCAAAGAGGACTATTCGCAGATGGTCATTGTGAAAGACATTGATTTCTTCTCGCTCTGCGAGCACCATATGCTGCCTTTTTACGGCAAGGCTCACGTTGCCTACATCCCCAACGGCTACATTACTGGTCTGTCGAAAATTGCCCGTGTGGTCGATATCTATGCACACCGCCTACAGGTCCAGGAGCGCATGACCCAACAAATCAAGGACTGTATCCAAGAGACGCTCAAGCCACTTGGTGTCATGGTCGTCATCGAGGCTAAGCACATGTGCATGCAGATGAGGGGTATCGAGAAGCAGAATAGCATCACCACCACCAGTGATTTCAGTGGTGCATTCAATCAGGCTAAGACCAGACAGGAGTTTATGAACTTAATCCATAACAACCAAATTTAACCAAGATGAATCAGACAAACAACAGAATCAACTACAGCAGATCGAGCGAAACAATGCCTCAGGCTTTTATTCACAGCTGTTTAGGCAGACTGCTATTTTTGGTGGGCGTCCTCGCAGTTCTTCTGATTATTGCCTATTTCACGGCTCCTAATGAGAAAGAGATGAGGGACGAGATCAATGACGACATCATGCAGTGTCTGGAGATGAACGACAGTATCCGAGGCGATCAGATCGACGACTTTGTTCACAACCTCGGCTTCATCTTCACCACAGCCGACTCTACGAAAGTTGGTGAGGAATGGCGCGAGGCTTTCGACAAGTACAACCATGTGGAAATCTACCGTCACACCTTCTTCACCACGGCGTATGTTTATAACAACGTCCTCACGGAAGGATCCAGGGTAGGTATCGGTGCCTTCGGTATCGTCATCCCCACCATGAATTTCAATGATTTCCTGTTGCGTGTTGGTCCAATGCACAAAGGTTACGACCAGAAACTAATCAGAACTGGCGTCATTCCTGACACTGACCTTGGCTCGAATCCCAACATCCAGGAATACCACTACAAGCGTAATCCCGACGATTAACAGATTAACGCCCCGTCTTTAAGAAGGCGTTCACCTGATCAGCTATCTGGCGCATCCCTTTCACAGAAGGATGCCCAGATAGTTTATTGATACCGGTCAGTTCAATGACAGGTACACCATAATGGGCACAGATGGTTTTTACCGACTCATCTATCTCATCGCGCAAATCATCGTTCAGAATAAAGAAGATCTCCGTATTGACATAGCGATCGGTCATCCACTGCAACATATGTGCAAGGGCAGGACGGAACTGATACATGTCACCCCATGTGATATTCTCATATTTATATTCACCTACAGGTGAGCCTGCCCAACTGTCGTTGGTTGCTCCAAAAACAAAGATCATGTCAGGCTGTCCGAGATTGTCCATACGGGTATTGAAGGAACGGGCACTATAGTCATTGCCGTCATAACCCGTATAGCTAACGGTGGCACCACTGTAGGAATTATTGATACAGAGCCGCCAGCCGTTCTCCTTGATCACCTGATGCCACCATGTCTGACGCACATTCTTCACATCGGTTCTGGCCTCGGGGTTCTGCGCATAGTACCACAGTTCGTTGGTGGCGGGTGTCATAAAACCCTCGTAGGTAGAGTACGAATCACCCAGAATGGACACTGACTTCGTCTGAGCCACGGCAGAAATAGCAAACAGGGTTGTCAGAAGCAATAAAGATAGTTTTTTCATTTTGTTACTCGTTTTGTTACTCGTTTCTTAAAGAAAAGAAAAAGGACCTAAAAGATTCATTTCTTCCAAGTCCTTTATTCTGTTTATCTTATTTGCAGTAGCGGGAGCCGGGATTGAACCGGCGACCTCATGATTATGAATCATGCGCTCTAACCAGCTGAGCTATCCCGCCATCTTGCTGTTAAGCGGGTGCAAAGGTACTACTTTTTCCGAAACTACCAAAATTTTTCCAGAAAATATTTTTGTGTTTCGGATATTTTTCGTAATTTTGTGCCGTAGAACGATCCTAACGCCAATAACAAAACTCACCCGAAGCATATGGGAAAGCAACGTATTGACATCGAATATCCCCTGGCGACCAAGTCGCCCAATATCGTATGGGAGCAAATCAGTAGTGCACATGGGCTGGAGCGTTGGCTGGCAGACCATGTCACAGAGGAAGACGGTGTATTCACCTTCACCTGGGGAGAGCCGTGGACGGAACAAGATATCCGTCAGGCACAGTTATTAGAATATGTAAAGTTTGACCATATCAAACTGAAATGGGACTATGACGATGAGGAGGAGGACACCTATTGGGAGATGCGCATTGGAAAGAGCGAACTGACGAACCAACTGACCCTTCTCATCACGGACTTTGCTGAGGACGACGACGCCGACGGACTCAGGATCCTATGGGAGAGCAACCTCGACAAGTTGCACCGTGCCAGCGGACTATAAAAGGTAAAAAAGGTAAAAAAGTGAAAGGTGGTTCACACTTTTCACTTCTTTTTTGTAATTTTGCAGCCCGTAAGGCGCACTACAGAGATGTTCCGAATCAAGAAATTAGACATTTTCATCGCCAAACAGTTTGGTCTGCTGTTCATGGGTACCTTCTTCATCTGCCAATTCGTGCTGATGATGCAGTTTCTGTGGCGCTATGTTGATGAACTGATTGGAAAAGGACTGTCACTGGACATCATGGCCCAGTTCTTCTGGTACATGGGACTGATGCTGTTGCCTCAAGCCCTACCCCTGGCCATCCTGCTGAGTTCTCTGATCGTATTCGGTAACCTGGGCGAAAGTTCGGAACTGACAGCCATCAAGGCAGCAGGCATCTCACTCATGCAGGCTTTCCGTCCACTGATCGTTATCGTGATTCTGATTGCTGGCATCTCCTACTATTTCCAAGACAGTATCGGGCCGAGATCCAACCTACACTTGTCACAGTTATTGGTCTCCATGAAGCAGAAGAGTCCTGAACTGGAGATCCCCGAAGGCGTGTTCTACGATGGCATACGCAATACGAATATCTACGTGCAGAAAAAGGATCTGAAGACAGGTATGCTCTACGGCATCATGATCTACCGCCAGACTGGTAGTTACGAAGATCAAGCCATCATCCTTGCAGATTCTGGCATGATGCAATCGACGGAAGAGAAGAAACATCTGGTGCTGAACCTGTATAGTGGGGAATGGTTCGAGAACATGCGTTCTTCAGATATTGCCAATAGCGCCAATATCCCCTATCGTCGGGAAACATTCGTCAGCAAGCGGATCGTACTTGACTTTGATGGTGGTTTCAACATGGCCGACATGAACGACGTTGCTGGTGATGCCCGTGCCAAAAGCCTGAGTTCAATCCTACACGACATGGACTCTATTAAGGAGTATAACGACAGTATCGGCAATGCCTATTATGTAGAGGCCAAGCGCCATCTCATCAACCGCCCTTCCCTGAGTCAGCAGGACTCTATCAAGGTCTTGAAGGCAATAGCCGAAGACACCACTCCATACGACTCCGTCTATGAGCGTCTAAAGCCAGCAGACCAGCAGTCGGCCGTAAAGGGGGCTCTCGCCAGTGTGCAGAGCATTCTTACTGATATGGAGATAAAAATCGAATATGTCAGCTATCTGCACCGCAACTACCGCCGACATCAGATCGAAGCCATCAAGAAGTTCACCCTGGCCCTCTCATGCCTCATCTTCTTCTTCATCGGTGCCCCTCTGGGAGCCATTATCCGCAAGGGAGGTCTGGGCGTACCAGTCATCGTGTCCGTATTAGTGTTCATCGTCTATTTCATCTTCGACAATTCTGGCATGAAGATGGCACGCGACGGCCAATGGACAGTTTGGTTCGGACAGACTATCTCAACGGTGGTTCTCACACCTATTGCAGCATTCTTTACATATAAGGCCAATAAAGACTCGACAGTGTTCAATATCGACCTTTACAAGAATATCCTCATGCGCATCCTCGGTTTGCGTGAGAAGCGCCATATCTTCCGTAAAGAGGTCATCATCGAAGATCCACAGTACAAGAAGGATGTGGATATCCTGCTCAATATTTCCAAGGAAATCGAGACCTATAGCGAGCACCACAAGTTGCTTAGATGGCCGAATCCCATTAACGTATTCTTCCATCCTGGCGATGACCATGAGATTGAACATATCAACGAGGCACTCGAAACGGCTATCGAAGATCTGGGTTACACGCGTGATAAACTGATACTCTCAGAACTCAACAACTACCCGGTCATTGCCGTGCGCGCCCATACCCGTCCGTTCCGCAAGAAATGGCTGAACGCCATAACGGGACTTCTGCTGCCCATAGGTATCTTCTTCTACATCAGGATGATCCGTTTCCGCCTGCGCCTTTACAAAGACCTACGCACGATCAGACAGACCAATGACAAGATTATTCCAAGGGCGCTGGAACAATCTACAGAACAAAAGAGCATCACAGACCTCTTATAATATATAATAAGGTATTAGAGAAATATGGAAGATTTCAAATTGAGCACCATAGAGGAAGCCGTTGAGGACTTCAGAAAGGGAGATTTCGTGATCGTGGTTGATGACGAAGACCGCGAGAACGAGGGAGACCTGATCATCGCCGCAGAAAAGATTACGGCAGAGAAGGTGAATTTCATGCTAAAGTACGCACGTGGTGTCCTCTGTGCCCCCATCACCATAGAGCGCTGTAAGGAACTCGACCTGCCCCATCAGGTGCAGGATAACACCTCCGTATTGGGGACGCCCTTTACGGTGACCGTCGATAAACTTGAAGGTTGTACGACAGGTGTCTCCGCCCATGACCGTGCAGAGACGATCAAAGCCCTGGCCGACCCAACATCGACCCCAGAAACCTTTGGACGCCCTGGTCATGTCAATCCCCTCTATGCACAGGAGAATGGGGTTCTGCGCCGCAGTGGCCACACCGAGGCCGCCATCGACCTCTGTCACATGGCTGGGCTCTACCCCGCCGGTGCCTTGATGGAGATCATGAACGAAGACGGCACAATGGCCCGTCTCCCACAACTGATAGAATTTGCAAAGGTATGGAACCTGAAAATCATCAGCATCAGGGATATGATCGCCTATCGTCTGAAAAAAGAGTCACTGATTGAGGTCGGCGAAGAGGTGGAGATGCCGACAGACTATGGCCATTTCCGTCTGATTCCTTTCCGCCAGAAGAGCAACGGTCTGGAACACCTCGCACTCATCAAAGGCGAATGGAAGGAAGACGAGCCCATTCTGGTGCGTGTCCACTCCTCTTGCATGACGGGCGACATCCTGGGCTCAAAGCGCTGCGACTGCGGAGAACAACTCCACAAGGCCATGCAGACCATTGAGAAGGAGGGCAAGGGCGTGGTAATCTATATGCAACAAGAAGGTCGAGGCATCGGTCTGATGAATAAGATCGCCGCCTATAAGTTACAGGAAGAAGGTCTCGACACCGTTGATGCCAACGTTCACCTTGGTTTCAAGCCCGACGAAAGAGACTACGGTTGTGGTGCACAGATGCTGCGCCACTTAGGCGTCCACAAAATGCGCCTATTGACGAACAATCCCGTGAAGCGCGTGGGACTAGAAGCCTACGGACTGGAGATTATCGAGAACGTCCCCATCGAGGTAGCGCCCAACCTCTACAACCTGCGCTATCTGGAAACGAAGAAAAACAGGATGGGACACACCCTACATCTGAAATGACGCTCAAAATGTCACAATTTCTGAGCAAATCGCGAAAAAGTGGCATTTTCCTTTCGTTTTCAGAAATAATATGATTACTTTTGCACAAAATTTGTACAAATATGGCACAATTATCTAATCGTCTGCAGCGCTTAGCTCCATCAGCCACGCTGGCAATGTCACAGAAAAGCTCTGAAATGAAAGCTCAGGGTATCGATGTTATCAATATGAGTGTAGGAGAACCAGACTTCAATACCCCTGACCATATTAAGCAAGAGGCCAAACTCGCCATCGATGAGAACTACTCCAGATACTCGCCCGTACCTGGCTATCCTGACCTGCGTCAGGCCATCGCCCGTAAACTGGAGCGAGAGAACCATCTGCACTACACTCCTGCAGAGATCCTTGTATCCAACGGTGCCAAGCAGAGTGTATGTAACACCATCATGGCCTTGGTGAACGACGGTGAGGAAGTGATCATCCCCGCCCCCTATTGGGTGAGTTATCCGCAGATGGTACTGTTGGCAGGCGGCAATCCCGTCATCGTAGAGGCTGGTTTCGAGCAGAATTTCAAGATGACAGCCGAGCAGTTGGAAGCCGCCATCACCCCGAAAACCCGTATGATTATCCTCTGTTCTCCAAGCAACCCGACGGGCAGCGTCTATTCCAAGGAAGAACTGCAATCGTTGGCAGAGGTTATCCTGCGCCACGATGACCTGTTCGTACTGGCCGACGAGATCTATGAGCATATCAACTATATCGGTAAGCATGAGTCGATCGCCCAGTTCCCAGGCATGAAGGAACGCGCCATCATCGTCAATGGTGTGTCGAAGGCATACGCCATGACAGGCTGGCGCATCGGCTATATCGCTGCCCCGGAATGGATCGTCAAGGGCTGTAACAAACTGCAGGGCCAATATACCAGTGGTCCTTGCTCCGTCAGTCAGAAGGCTGCAGAATATGCCTATATCTCGGATCAGCAGTGCGTGGAGGATATGCGCCAGGCTTTCGAGCGTCGCCGTAACCTCATCGTAAAACTGGCGAAGGACATCCCCGGCTTGGAAGTCAACGTACCCGAGGGTGCTTTCTACCTGTTCCCCAAGTGCAGCAGTTTCTTCGGCAAGAGCGACGGTGAGACGACCATCAACAACTCTACCGACTTTGCCATGTACCTGCTGGAGAAGGGCCATGTCGCTACAGTCGGTGGCGACGCGTTCGGCGATCCTGCCTGCTTCCGCATGAGTTACGCCACAAGTGACGAAAACATCATCGAAGCCATGAAGCGTATCAAAGATACGGTGGCCAAATTGAAATAAAACCGTAAATTCATAGTTAAAAGTTATTAATTCGTTCGTAATAACGGGTGAAATTAGTAACTTTGCGAGGTGATTTTAAAAGAGACAATTTAAACATTTCAATTTTTAATAACTAAAAAATTAACTTATTACATTATGGCAACAACAACAAAGGCTGCAGCCCCAGCCAAAAAGAATTCGGGCTTCCAGGGTATTAAAGCTGCATGGATTATTCTCGTTATCTGCTGCTTGGCAGGTTATGGCGTATGGTATTTCGTCATGGGTAACCCCGACAACTTCATCGGTGGCGATCGTGAAGGTCATCCCGCAAACCTTCTTGGAACAGTGTATAAGGGAGGTTTCGTAGTAGGTCTGATCCTTACTCTTCTCTTCACCGTGATTTGCCTTGGTATCGAGCGCTTCTTCGCTATCCGTACCGCTTCTGGTAAGATCAACCTGGCTAAGTTCACCGCTCAGGCTAAGGAGCTCATCAAGCAGCAGAAGTTTGCTGAGGCTGACGCTCTCTGCGACAAGATGCAGGGTTCTGTAGCTAACGTTGTAAAGGCATCTATCAAGATGTACCAGACCGTTGAGGGTGACGACACACTGAAGAAGGCTGCCAAGATCGCTAAGATCCAGCAGGCTCACGAGGAGGCTACCCAGTTGGAGATGCCTACTCTGCAGATGAACCTCCCGATGGTTGCAACAATCGTATCTCTGGGTACCCTGACCGCTCTGTTCGGTACTGTGCTCGGTATGATCGGATCGTTCCAGGCTCTGTCTGCTGGTGGTGGTGCTGACTCTATGGCTCTGTCTGCCGGTATTTCTGAGGCCCTTGTGAACACAGCATCTGGTATCTTGACCTCTTGGGTTGCTACCGTTGTCTATAACTTCTTCTCAAACAAGATCGACAAGCTGACCTTCGCACTCGACGAGATTGGTTATACCATCGCCGCTACATACGATTCTAACCACAACGAGGCTTAATTCTTAACCATCTAATAAGCGTTTAATTCCATTAAAAGCATTTAGAGAATGGCTAAAATTAAGATACAGAAAAAAGACATCTGGATTGACATGACGCCTATGTCAGACGTGATGACGCTGCTTCTGTGTTTCTTCATGTTGACCTCAACATTCTTGACACCAGAACCAGTATCAGTCACCGCGCCTAACTCAGTGTCAGAACTCAAGATACCAGAGCAGGACGTGCTCAATATTCTGGTGACACCAGAGGGCCGTGTTTACTGTGGTACTGAGAACAAGAACAACATGCAGGCCATGCTTGAGACGATGACCGACAAGTTCGGTGTTCAGCTCAACGCCAACCAGATCAAGCACTTCCGCGAGGATGCTATGGTCGGTGCCGGCATGTCGCAGCTTGCCAATTACCTCAGTCTTGAAACAGACAAGATGGGTGAGGCAATCCAGAAACTCGGTCTTCCGCTTGACAGTATCAACGGAGGCAAGAGTGAATTCCAGGAGTGGGTCACAGCGGCCCGCGATGCTAACCCTGACATCAAACTCGCCATCAAGTGCGACTCTAAGACCCCTTATTCAGCTATCAAGCTGTTGATGTCAGAACTTCAGGACATGAACGAGAATCGTTTTCAGCTGATTACAAATCTCGATGTTAAACGTTTAAACAACTAGTAGTATTATGGCAAAGAAAAATCTATCCAAGCAGAAGAAGATGGATACCCGCGTGAACTTCACGCCGATGGTAGATATGATGATGCTTCTGATTACGTTCTTCATGCTGTGTACTACGCTGGCCAAGCCGCAGGCTATGCAGTTGACCATGCCGTCGAACGATAAAGACATCAGTCAGTTGGACGATGAGAACAAGCAGGTAACCAAGGCATCTCATACCATCACCCTCTATCTGGGAAGCAATGATAAGGTATGGTATGTGGCAGGTCTTCCCAACTATGAGGATCCTTCATGCGTAAAGCCGACATCTTATGGCAAGGACGGTATCGAAAAGGTGCTCAACGAGCACACTACCGAAGAGGGTATCAACCCCGTTGCCAAGATTAAGCTGGCCAAAAAGGAACTCGATGCTAAGAAGAACGAGTATGGTTCAAAGATGACCGACGAGCAGTATCAGGAACAGCTCAAGAAACTGAAGAAGGGTGAACTCCCCAGCGGTGAGAAAGTTCCTACGATGACCGTCATCATCCGTCCTCTCAACACCGCTACCTATGAGAATATGGTATCAGCTCTTGATGAGATGCTCATTAGCAATATTGATAAGTACGTCATTGACAATGTCGACAAGATGAGCCAGGATGACAAGGACCTCATCGCCAGGGCAGGTGTCAAGTGATTAACCCCTAAATGTAGAATAGACTATGGCAAAAATAGATCTTATTGACAATGGCTGGTGTGACCTCGTATTTGAGGGCAAGAACCAGGCCTATGGAGCTTATCAACTGCGCAAGAATACTGGTATTCGTAATCTCAAGGCTCTGATCGTTATGTTCGTGGCTTTCATCGCCATCGCAGCCATCGTATATGCTAAGGTTTCTATCGAGAACTATATCGCAGCACAGAATGCAGCCATCGAGGCAGATGTAGAGCTCGCCAGCCTGGCAGAGAAGAAGGAAGCCAAGGTTGAGAAGAAAGACGAACCAGAGGTTGAGAAGATTGAGATTGAAAAGGTTAAGAGCTCTGTTGCCTTCACCGTACCTGAGATCAAGAAGGACGATGAGGTTAAGGAGGAGCAGGAGATCAAGTCTCAGGACGAACTGCAGGAGACCAACACCGCTATCGGTGCCTTCACCGTAGAAGGTAACGATGAGGAAGGCGGTGAGGTGCTCAAGGCTAAGGAGAAGATTGCAGAACCCGAGCCCCCGAAGGTTGAGGAAACCAAGGTCTTCGACGTGGTGGAGGAGATGCCTCAGTTCCCCGGCGGTCCCTCAGCTCTGTTCGAGTATCTGTCGAAGAATATC
>Ga0129306_1001118_pt1 | contig 33598 bp, 23 predicted proteins | sample P827metagenome_FD_94438 | JGI IMG/M metagenome (GOLD analysis project Ga0129306, IMG submission 94438) | Capybara group fecal microbial communities from Wisconsin, USA - P827 metagenome | ecosystem: Host-associated > Mammals > Digestive system > Large intestine > Fecal | place: USA: Wisconsin...
AAGCATTGATTATCTGGACAATGACGACGTGCTGATTATTTATAACGGTGGAAACGACCGCTCTCCTCAACTTTATTGCTATGGTTGCGACGATGAAGACTTCAGTTCCGTAGATAATATTGGTACTTACGAGACCCTTGATAACGTGATGCTGGTAAGTCATGAACCTGGCTCAAAACCTCAAGAGGGTTTTGAACTGACCGTACGGATGAAGCCCAATGCCCATATCCACAACATTTCCCTTAATCAGCAGTCGGGCGGAACCTGGACGGCGAATTCCGGCAGTACCGCCATTGCTTCCCGTTCCGTGGATCTTACCTTTACTCCCGAAGCTAACCGTGTACTGACGTCACTAAAGGTTATCAAGACCGGGGATGCTTCTACTGAGGTTTCGCTTACCAAGTTAGGTGAAAATAGCTACCGCTTTACCATGCCCGACTACGATGTTACCGTGGTTCCCAGCGCCTATGACTGGGAATGGACTAGCGGGAATACTATTGTCCATCTTGATAACCAAGGGGCTCTTACGGTTCGTGCCATTGCCGGCAGCGATGGCACCATGGCAGATTACGATAATACACCCGATGTTCCCTGGCTGAGCAAGTACAACGATGTCACGAGTCTCGTTGTGGAACATGGGGTGACAACACTTGGACGGTATGCTTTCTTCAACCTTGAAAATTTAACCTCTGTCTCGTTACCTGATGGCTTAAGGGAAATCCATCATGGCGCGTTCTGGTACTGTGAAAGACTGCCCGAAATCACGATTCCCTATACGGTTACATCGGTGTCTTCTAATGCTTTCTACTACAATAGATCGATAGCTCATGTCTATAACTATGCTCATGCCGAAACAATCAGTTGGGATGGCAACAATACGGATTTCAAGTCGGGCAAGAATACGCAAATGCATGTGCTCCCTTCGCAACTTGCGGCTTATCAAGAAAAGTTTGGTGATGGGCTCAACGTCACCTTTGTAGGTGACCTGGCCGCATCGGGCAACTGGACGGATGCCGGTAAATATGCCGCCAGTTTCTCGCAGCAGAATGGCAACACCATCACCATTACCAACGAGGCCGAGATGGCTCGCCTTGCCTATATGGTGAATATCGCTCAGAATACTTATGCGCACTACACTTTCAAGCTTGCTCGCGACTTAATCATGGATAGCCATATCTGGTCGCCTATTGGCACAGGCCCCTTCTCTTACCAATTCAACCAGAGACCCTTTATGGGAACATTTGATGGCCAGGGCCATACGATTAATGGCATTATTGTCAACCGTAGCGGCTCGAGTTACAACGGACTTTTTGGTTATGTGGGCGACTTGGATGGCTATAATGCTTATGGCGAGGTGAAAAATCTTAGCCTAAAGCAGAGCAGCATTAAGGGCGGTAACCATACCGGAGGCCTGGTGGGCTATCTTCACTACGGTCGAGTGACCAATTGCTTTACCGATGCCACTGTGAACGGGGGTCAATATGTGGGTGGTCTTGTCGGTACCATGGAAGGCTTTTCGTCAAATGATATTACCGCCTACGTTACTAAGAGCCTTTATATGGGTAGTAATGTCAGCGGAAACCAGAATGTCCGTGCCGTAGTGGGATACCGTAAAAGTATTGAATATTGCTCTATCACATCTTACTACACCAATAAGAACGTATCTACAAAGACACAGTACGATGTCTATGCCGTCAAGGCGTTCGATGATAGTTCTGAAGATGTTACAGTCACTTTCAGTGACAAGGGCAAGGTTGTTTATGAGGGTGACACCTACGTTGCTACCGACGGCAGTGCAACCTTTACCGTCCGCGGCACAGATCCGTACCGAGCTCTCTCCAGTGTCGCCGTCAATGGGAACCAGATTGCCACAGCGGCAGGAACATTCTCTTTTGAAGATTATTCTAGTGCGGAAGCCTGCCATATCAGTGCCACGCTTAGTAGTGCGCAACTTGATGGAAGCGGTACACCGGATGACCCCTACCTTATCTCCGACATAGATGACTGGAACCTGTTTGCAGAACTGGTGGCAGGCGGCGCCACCTTCAGTGGCAAGTTTGTTAAGCAAACGGATCAAATCGGCCAACAGGGGCAGGGCAGTGGTCCGCATAACGGCATCACGACTATGGTGGGCAAAAGCGAGGCTCTTAGTTTCCAGGGCACCTATGACGGCTCAGAGTATTACATCATAGGCTCTATCAATAGCACTGACGACTATGCCGCCCCGTTCCGCTTTGTGAAGAACGCAACCATCAAAAATATAAAGATGGCCGGTACATTTAATGTGGGTAAACATGGCTCCGCTCTTGTGGGTAGAACCTACGGAACCACGCTTATAGATACAGTGTGGGTACATTTGGCTACCATCAGCAGTTCCCGCAATGAGAATAAAACCCGCTACATGGGCGGTGTGGTTGGACATGGTGGCAGTTCTACGCTGACCATGAAAAACGTTCTTTTTGATGGAGACTTGTCGAATGACGGAGACTACACTGGTGGCCTGTTGGGTTGGACCGACGGCATGACCCTCAAGCTCGATAGTTGTACATTCCGCGGGAGTTTCTCGGGTAACGGAGCGTTCCACCCGATTGCGGTGAGAGATTCGTACAAACCTATGAACACTACTGTCAAGAATGTCTATTTCTATACCGGGCCCAAGAATATTGAAAACGCTCATATTGCCGTATCGGCTATCCGCGTACAATCTGAACCCCCTGCTGATGGCAGCTACGGGACAGCTGTGGATGCCTTGACCGGTAATAAGACCAGTTACTATTACAACGATGCTCCCAAAGGATTCCATATCGACTATGACAAGGAGCGTGGCTCGGTGGGCTACTATTTTGTCAACATGCAGTGCGAAAACATGAACCAGCGAGTGGTGGTTGGCTCCGGTATGACCTCCTTTATGATCTATGATGATGGTGGAAAGTTGAGTAATGCATGTGGCGCAAATGGTGATTCAAAACTGACAGTAGTCGCTCCCAATAATCTCCTAGAGGTACAGGGTCGGGTTGTGGGCTTGGATGTAGAACGTGACTATCTCTCTATCGGTGACGATGCAGGCCACACTCTGTTCTACTTTGGTTATGGAGATTATGATGATCCCGAATGGGCAGATATCCCAAGTGCCACCACGGCAGGCCACGTACTCTTTGTCAGCACTGGTAACGAAGCGGATGGCCAGTATGATGGTTATGAGATACAGGTGACGCTCCAGAGTGATGGAAAGTTCCATTATGGTGCCGTGACGGTCGAATCCGACTACTCGTTGGCAACTATCGATGGAGCCTATACGGGTGACGAAGAAACGGTTATCCCTGAGGATATAAGAGTTGATGGAGTTGTATTAGATCGCAACTTTACAATAGGAGCCTTCTCTACCGTTATGTTGCCCTTTGACATGTCGGAGTTTGGTATTGATTTGAGTAGGGTCCACGGTGCGGAATTCTACGGATTTTCCGAGATGAAGTACGAGAACGGTAAGTGGACAGCAGGTGCAACGAAGGTATCAGGTTATCTTTCTGCCAATACGCCCTATCTGGTAAAACCTACAGCTACAAGAATAACCTTTGACGGTGAAGTGTTCATGAGTGCCAAGAAGGATGGCGATTTTGTAACTTCCCAGGGTGATTGGGAGTTCCGTGGAACCTACAAGCGTTTTGTGTTCGGCGATTCTATCAATGCCAATCCCCAGATTACCTACTACGGGTTTGTAGCCAGAGATACAACTCTCGATGGGAAGGAATTCTCTGCAGGCCAGTTCGTGAAGGCGGGCCCAAGGGCCTATATTTACCCCATGCGGGCCTATCTGGTGCACAATGGCGCTAACGGCTCCCAGAAGAATGCGGGCGGGCTTGGCGGCATCGGGGAATTGCCCGAAACCATAGATCTGAAGATTATGGACGAAAACGGCGTTGTCACCGAGACGGCCACCCTCAATACCCGTACCGGCGAAATCAAGCGTGACCGTTGGTACGACCTGCAGGGCCGTCAGCTGAAGGGCAAGCCAGCCGAAAAGGGCAAGTACCTGCACAACGGCAGGGTAGAAGTGGTTAAGTAGGCTTGTCATTCTGGATGCCCACTGGGGTCCTGGACCCTGTAAGGGGATAGGATAGAATCTATGGACCCTATCGCCCTTGACGGGGCTCCAGGGTGACATATTAGTGTTTCACCCACTTTTGTCATGCCCGACTTGTTCGGGCATCTCCTTTTTATACTTTCTTCTACACAATTATAACTTTAATCTATTATTTCAATAAAAACAATATATTTGACATTATTGAATTTTTGATGTATATTATGGATGTAAACGAGAAAACACTTTAACCAAGGAGTCTATCATGTCGTACGCCCGCAAATTCGTTATGGCTATTGTATGTACCCTGCTTCTGTCGGTTGCGGCTTTTGCCGATGACACTCCCATTGCCGTGGACCAGCTGCCCGCTGCCGTCAAGACCTTCGTGGCACAAAAGTTCCCCGCCCAGAAGATTCTCTTTGCCGAAAAGGATTCCGGGTTCTTCGAAAAGACCAAGTACGAAGTCCGTCTGGATGACGGCACCAAGATTGAGCTTTTCAAGGACGGCACCTGGAACAAGGTGGAGAATAAGCAGAAGGGCGTGCCTGCAACCTTCATTCCCAAGGGAATCGCCGACTACGTAAAGGCGAACTACGCCACGACTCCTGTCATCAAGGTGGACAAGGAACGCTACGGTTACGACGTAGAACTTGCCAATGATCTGGAACTGAAATTCAACGAACAGTTCCAGCTCGTTGGAATGGACGACTAGATTCGTCCATTTTCTGGAACCATTGGTTGCGAACGGAACAAAAAGTTCCGAATAAAAAATTCAGTTTTCTGAAAAAGGCGAAAAAACGCCCCAATTAAGCTCCTTTTCTAGATATTTTTGTAGAAAAGGAGCTTAAAATGTATATCAAGAAACTCATTTATCCACTTTCTGTCGTATCGGTTGCCCTGATGGCGGCCTGTAGCGACAATACCACCACCTCAGCCTCCGAAGACGACGGAATCGCCACAACTGAAGAGGTGACCACCTATACTTGCAACGACGGGAGTGTTGCCAACAGCGCTGACGAATGTGTAAGCGGGGTTTCCGATTCTACGACCACGACGGTCTATGTCTGCAGCGATGGTTCCCAGACTGCAAATGCAAGCGATTGTGCCGCCACCGTAGCCGGAAAATCCAGCACTTCGGGCAAATCCGCCACTTCCGGGAACGACAACGTTTACGACCCGACTTCTAGCCAGGACGTTATTGAACAGGTAGTGGCCGAGGCGGTCACCTACCAGGAAGCCGAAGGAGACCTGAAACTCACCTTTAGCGAGTCGGGCCTTACCGTTGAAAATGACGGAAATTCCTGCGTTACCGTGGACAACGAAAAGAAAAGGGCGACCATCAGCTGCGCCGGCAATTATTACCTCTCCGGCAAGTCCAGCGATTTCCAGGTGGTGGTGGCCGCCAGTACGGACGCCCTGGTTTACCTCTACCTGAACGGGCTGGATTTGACAAGTGCCTCCGAAGCTCCCTTCTATGTGCAGAGTGCCGAAAAGGTGTTCTTTATGCTGGTGGACGGCACAGAAAACAAGTTGGCCGACGCTTCTACCCGCACCACCATCTGGAAATACACCAAGAACGGTTCTGCCAAGGAAGATACCACTTCGGCTACCATCTACGCCAAGGACGACATCACCTTCAAGGGCAACGGAAAACTGACGGTGACCGGCAATTACAACAATGGAATCCATACCACCAACGACCTGCGTATCAAGGATGTGCCCACCATGAATGTGACGGCCAAGAACAACGCCATCAAGGGCAAGGGTTCCGTGGATATCGAAGGCGGTATCTACACCATCAAGGCTACAAATGGTGACGGAATCAAGAGTGACGAAGGTGAGGATGAGGGCTCCGTGACCGATAATACCAAGGGAAAGATTGTCATTACGGGTGGCGAGTTCGACATTACCGCCGGTGACGACGGTATCCAGGCCTACAACTACCTGCTTCTGGCCGATTCCGTCTCTACGCCTAAGATTACGGTAAAGTCTAGCGGGAAAGGCATTGTTTCCGATAACCTGATTTACATCAACGCCGGTATCGTGAACGTGACCGCAAGCGACGACGGCATCCATTCCAACATGAACGTTTATTTCAACGGCGGTGAAACTACCGTTTCCGCCGGGGATGACGGTGTCCATGCGGATTCCACCCTCATGATTAACAACGGAATTGTGAACGTGACCAAGGCGGTAGAAGGTTTTGAAGGCTGGTACATTATTGCCAAGGGCGGAAAGACTGCCGTAACCACAAGTGACGACGGTTGGAACGCTGCCGGTGGTTCTGCAGACGCCACTACCGCAAGCGGCTCCCAGTGGGGTGGTCCCGGTGGCGGTGGAGCGGCCTCCAACTCCGTAGGCTATATCGAAATCTACGGCGGATACCATTACCTCTATGCCGCCGGTGGCGATGTGGACGTGCTGGACGCCAACGGCTCTGTCAAGATGAGCGGCGGCGTAGTGATTCTGGAACTGGGTTCCGGCGGAATGGGTGGCGGCATGAGCGGCAGCAGCAGGCCCGGAAGCCAGGGTGGCAGCACAAGCGGTTCTTGCTCCACCAACATGAGCGGCGGCATTATCGATACGGATTCCGGAATTTCTGTGACGGGCGGTGTCCTGCTCGGATTCGGGAGTCAGACCGAAAGCATGGTGAACTGCAATTCCGTCTCCTTCACGGCGGGCACGGCCTACGGCTCGAGCAAGGCGGCTTTCAAGCCCAGTGTCTCGGGCAGCATGATCGTGTTCAGCAACGACGTAGGTTCCAGCGTATCCTCCGTAGATGTGGGTTCCATGAGTACGGTGGAACTGGCCAACGGCATGACCTACTATTATAAGTGATGTCTTGAAAAGCAAACCCTATCCCCAAGCTAATGACATCACGGAAGTCCTGGAGGTTGCCCCTCCGGGACTTTTCGTGCACATAAGGACTTTTTCGACGAATTTTTTATATATTGGTAACATGGCTCGAAGGTCGTATGCAATAGCCGCGCTCTTTTTTTCGGCGTTTTTTCTTTTTGCCTGCAGGGGCGATACCGTTTCCCGCGGGAACGACGCCTTGCGAATAGGCGACTATGACCGTGCCGTTGTCAATTTTTCAAAAGCGCTAGATGAAAATCCCCTGGACAGGGATGCCCGCTACGGACTGGCCCTTTCGTATTATGCCATCGCCGAAGAAAAAGAGAAACTGGATGGACAGACGCTTCCGCTTTGGGAGCGCACGGTTGCCGAGTTCCGGATTCTCTGGAATGTCGATAGCACAACTTCGATTCGCGAAGCCTACTCCAACAGCCTGTTTTACCTTTCACGGGCAACTCTGTCCGAAAATTCCAGGGCCAACGTGCTCCCTTTGCTGGACCGCTCCATTGCGCTTGACTCCAGCAATTTCTACAGCTTTAACCTGAAGGCCCTCATCTTTGAAAACCTGGGCCGCACGGACGAAGCCAAGGACATTTACATCTATACCATCACCAGGGATTCCACCTTCATGTCGGCCTACGTGAACCTTGGGAACCTGTACTGGAACGAAGGAGACGTTCCGGCGGCCTGGGACATCTGGTCCATGGGCCTCCAGCGGGATTCGACCAGCAGGGCGCTCAGGCACTGGACCGCCGTCGCCGAAGATTCCCTCAAGTCCATGATAGAATCGGGAAAGCTGTAGATGGAATTGGTCCGTTCCTTTACATCGGCAAGCTTTATTCACCAGGGCGGCGAGGCTTGCATTTACAAGGTCCAGGGGGAATCTTCCAGGACCTACAGCTTTAAATGGTACAATGCAGGCGTTTCGAACGACGCTTCTGTTATCGAAAAACTCCAGAAGCTGAACGTGCCTGGAGTTTACCGCATCCTGGAATCGGGAGCGGTGGAGGGAAGGCCTTACATCGTCTATGACTATGTCGATGGAGTTTCCTCGAAAGAGCTTTCCCCTATGCCCCTTGGCGTGGCCCTCCATTCCTTACGGAAAATTGTGACGGCCCTGCAGGCCTTGCGCGGGGCGGGGATTTCCCACGGGGACATCAATCCTTCCAACGTTTTCTTTGACCGTTCAGCGTCTCCTGTACTGATGGACTTTGGAATCGTCGGGCCGGGTGCGTTGCATTTTTCTGCTCCTGAGCGGTTTTCGGGAGCTGCCCCCTCCGAAAAGTCGGACCTGTTCAGCCTTGGGGCGTTGCTGTACTTCTGGGTTGCAGGAGAACCGTTGCTTGAAGGCGAAACCTTCGAACAAATTCGCGGGGCTATGGAAACCCTGGGTCCCGAAAAAATCGGGCTTTCCCTTCTGGAAAAAATCCAGGCGAAAAAAGTCAGCCTTTCTCCCGAAGACTTGTCCCTGCTGGAACCTCTCTGGAAAGGGCTTCTTGAGCCCAGTCCAGATGCCCGCCTAGAAGACCTGGAAGAGCTGGACGAACTGCTGGAAATCGCCCTAGAAAAGCATGGCTGTGTAGGGGTTCAGCTGGCCCGCGCCCTGGAAAATTTTGGCCAAAGAATTTTCGAGATTTTGCAAAAAAACGAGACAAAAACTCTCGAAAAAGCGGATTTGCCTTTCTTGAATTCGGAAAATTCTCCGAAAAAAGGCAAAAAAGGCTTTTATTTTGGGGCTTGTCTATTTATTTTGATTGTGTTGGTTCTGGTCGCCCTTGCGTTCTTTGACAGGAGCGAAACCTCTGTAGATGAAACAGGGGCGCTCTTGATGCAAAAGACCAGGGATGGCCAGATGCAGGCCGCTCCCGATTCGGTGGAAATGCCGAACCTGGAGGGCGTGCTGGAACGATTGAAACCCGAGGAAGGTGAATGATGAATCCGGATTCCCTTGTGGCCACAGAGAAAATGCTTGACGTGGTCAAGATTCTCCTGGACGAACAGGAGCCGGATACTCTTTTCCCGAAAATACTGAATATTGCCCGTGAAGTCTTGAATGCGGACGCTGCCGTCTTGGATATCGGCGGCGAAGTCCCTCTCCATTTTTCGGACCCGGAAAAGGTCTCCATTTCTATTTCTGCGGTTCGGCACGCCAAGAGCGAGAACCGAGCCATCGTCTGGAACCAGCTGGACGACGATTCGGCAGACCTTTCCAAGTCCATTGTGCAGAATCAGCTGACAAGCATCATGGTTTCGCCATTCCGGACGCCCGATTCCGAATCAGGGTACCTGTATTTGCAGCGGGCCGCACGTACGGAACCATTTACGGAGGCCGACAGCAAGCTGTTCGATTCCTTTGTGACGGTCTGCGAAAAGATTACCTTTGCCGCCTTTGATCGCCTGCGGGACAAGGAATCCCTGGACGTGCTCAAGAATGTGGTCCGCAAAGACGGTATCGTCTATTCGTCGAAGGTCATGGAAGACCTTGTAGCCCTGGCGGATCGTTTGGCGCCCCTGCCCCTGCCGGTCATTATCCGCGGGGAAACGGGCACGGGCAAAGAGGTCTTTGCCCGCTACCTGCACAACCATAGTCCCAGATGCGACAAGCCTTTTATTGCGGTGAACTGCGGGGCTATTCCGGAATACCTTATCGAATCCCTGCTGTTCGGGCATGCCAAGGGTTCGTTTACGGGAGCCGTCGATAACCGCAAGGGGTATTTCGAAGAAGCCGACGGTGGCACCATCTTTTTAGACGAAATCGGCGAACTCCCTCTGAACATGCAGGTGAAACTTTTGCGGGTGCTGCAAGAAAAGCACATTACCCGCGTAGGGGACAACCGAGAAATTCCCGTGAACGTGCGGGTGATTTCTGCTACCCATGTGGACCTGGAAGAAGCTGTCAAAGAAAAAAAATTCCGCGAAGACCTGTATTTCCGTATTCAGGTCATGCCTATCCAGGTGCCGCCTCTCCGGGAACGGGGACAAGACGTGGTGCTTTTGGCCGAGGAATTTTTGAAGCGCTACGGCGCAGAGTATGGGCGAGGCAAGTTCAAGCTCAGCCGCAATGCCGAAAAGGCCCTGCTCAGCTACTACTGGCCGGGAAACGTCCGTGAGCTGGAAAACAAGATTCAGAAGTCGCTTGTCCAGGCGGTCCACGGCGTGATACAGCCGGCAGACTTGGGTCTTGAAACTATCCAGAAAGACGCGAAGGAATCGCCCAGGACGCTGAAAGAGGCAAGAGAGGCCGTTGAGCGAGAAGTCATCGGCAACGCTTTGCGGGACTCCAACGCGAACCTGACCCTGGCGGCTACCATTCTCGGCATTGACCGCAAGGTCTTGCGAGAAATTATGGAACGGCTGGGAATGAAAAAGGAAGACTTTAAGTGAGACAAGAGGTCAACATGGAACTTTGGCACGGAATTTGCAAATCTTTGGGTATGAACAAGACTAAATTCATATCCGCAATTCTCTTCGCGACGGCATTCTCTTTTGCCGCCGGCGAATCCTCTGCACCTGAATCTTACGTTCCGACCCCTGCCGAAAAACAGGAATTCTCCAAGGAAACCCCGGGTTTAAGCCAGCAGGAGCGTGCAGACTGGCAGCGTATGCGCGAAGAACGCAAGCAGGCCAGGGAACAGATTCTTTCCAAGCTTCGCGAAGCTCCGCCTTCAGAACGTAACCAGATGCGTCAAAACGGTTTGAAAAATCGTGACGAAAGGCCCCGTTTCGAAGGGGAATTCCCGAAAAACCAGCCCCGCGAAAGGGAGATGTTTGACCCCAATCGCGGAAACGGTCGCCCTGATTTCAATGACAGGGAACCCATGGGTGACAGGCCGAATCCGCCCCTCAGGGGCGGAAAGCCAATGGGCAGATAGCCCTGTAGTTTATTCCATTTCTTCGTCGTCGCTGTGGCGGATGACGGTAGCGCCCAGCTTTGCCATCTTGGCTTCGAAATCTTCGTAACCGCGGTCCAGGTGGTACACGCGGCTTACTGTACTTTCGCCATCGGCAATGAGGGCCGCAAGTACCAGCGCCGCTGTAGCCCGCAAGTCAGAGCCCATGATTTCGGTGCCTTCGAGAGGTGTGCCGCCCTTGATGGTGGCGGTGTTCCCGTTGATCTGGATATTTGCGCCCAGGCGTTCCAGTTCGGCCACGTGCTTGAATCGGTCGTTATAGACGGTGTCCTGAATCAGGCTGTTGCCGGGCACGGAAACCAGGGTGGCCATGAGGGGTGCCTGCATGTCGGTGGGGAATCCCGGGAAGGGTAGCGTCGATATGCTGATAGGCTTCAACTCTAGGCCACGGGCATCTACCTGGGCCCAGTCGGGGCCTACATCCACCTTGCAGCCCATTTCGCGGAAGGCATCCAGGGTAGAGGCGATGTGTTCGGGAATAATTTTGTTCACCTTGACGCAGCCACGGGTGATGGCCGCGCCGCACAGGAACGTGCCTGCCTCGATACGGTCGGGAATGGTAAAGCACTTGCCGGGGCGCAGGCTTTCTACGCCCTGCACGGTGAGGGTTCGTGTGCCGCGGCCCTGGATTTTTGCACCCATAGACACGAGAAAGTCCACCAGGTTGTCAATCTCCGGTTCCAGCGCCGCATTCTGGAGCACGCTGGTACCCTTGGCGAGGGTGGCGGCCATCAGCACGTTCACCGTAGCGCCAACGCTGGAAATGGGGAAGTTGAAGTTTCCGCCGGGGAGCCGCCCTTCGCAGGTGGCTTCCACATAGCCGCGGGTAAGGGTAATCTTTGCGCCCAGTGCCTCGAGGCCTTTCAGGTGCAAGTCCACAGGACGGGGCCCCCAGGCGCATCCTCCGGGCAGCGAGACGCGGCAGCGTCCAAACCTGGCCACCAGAGGCCCCAGCACGTAGAAGCTTGCGCGCATGGTCTTTACCAGTTCGTAGGGAGCTTCCAAGTGGTCCGCCTGGCGGGTGTCAATTTTCAACACATGGGCTTCACCGCTGATATGGCAGCCGATGACCCTGAGCACATCGCTCATGGTCTTCATGTCTTTCAGGTGGGGGACGTTGGTAATTTCAGAAACGCCATCGGCGAGGAGTGCTGCCGCCATCACCGCCAGCACGGCGTTTTTCGCTCCAGAAATTTCTACTTCGCCTTCCAGAGGTTTCTTTACTTGATGGACTTCAAAACGGTACATACAAATCTCCTAGTCCTTGTAAACAACGCGGGTTCGCGCAATCCAGTCGTGGAGCGCCCTGCGCTTGGGATCAATGCATACGATGAGGTAACCGAGGCCGTACAAGGTAAGTGTAAACTGTGTAAAAATGCTCGCCATGTAGCGCACACAAGAAAGCCCCCAGCTGAGCTTTTCTCCTTGGGCCGATTCAATGCGGATTTTAAGGAGCATCTTGCCCGGCGTGGCAGAAAATTTTCCGGTAAAAAAGATAAAGTAGATAGCCTGGAGGATAGAGCAAATCAGCATGAATTCCCACATTCCGGGGGCATTGAAAAGGTTATTCATTGCTTCTGCAGAGGTGGGGTCGTCAAGGAACGCGGCCGCAAGCCCCTGGATTTTGTCCAGGTCTATGGAATGTGTTCGGCTCATGATGAACAGCACGATTCCGCCGAACAGCCCAACGATAAAGTTGTCGATGATATAGGCTACCAGCCGCACGAAAAATCCGGCGTAATGCTTTCCGGTCTGGGTCTGCTTCAAAAGCTGTTCGATGGCATCTTGCAGGGCGTCTTCTCTGGAGGCGTGTGTTTTTGCCTCCAGGGTGTCCTTCCAGGGCTTCCAGTTTTCTTCGCCGGAATGCCAGACCAGGGTGTCGTCCGTAATCTTTTTTGCTTCTACAAAACCGAGAATCTCGTCCAGGGTATAGGGGCCTTGCCGCCTTTCACCCTCGGTGATGGATTCATCTATAAAAAACCATGACATATCCTTTACAAATCTAGAAAAAAAATCGATGTTATTTAGGGCCGATTTCTGTTCTTTTCGACCTAAAACAACAACAATGAACGCTAAAAAAATTCTAGATTTGGGTGCTATGAATATATTTGTGCCTGGCCAGCGTTATGTGAGCCGATCGGAGCCGGACTTGGGTCTCGGTATTGTTTCGGAATTGCAGGGCCGCAACGTCGTCTTCCGCTTTCCCCTTTTAAACCAGACTCGAATTTACCGCACGGATAGCGCTCCCGTCGAGCGTTTCGTATTGAATCCGGGAGAGACCGCCAAAAGCGAGAAGGGAGCATCCTTCGTTATCGAATCTCTCCGGGAATCCTCTGGTGTAGTTGTCTATGTTGGCCGTGGCGGCAAGGAAATCAAGGAATCGGACCTGGTGGCAAAACAGGGGGCCCGCGTTGTTGACCTTTTCAAGGCCCTTTCCAATGTGGGTGCCGACGGTATCTACGGTGGTAATTCCCAGGGTGACGTTTCTTCCAAGGCTTTTGACCGCCGTAGCCGAGCCCTGGCTTTAAGCTGCAAGTGGCAATCCTCTCCGGTGCGTGGCATGATTGGGCCCCGTGTCGATAAGATTCCTCACCAGTATTACCTGTGCTATAGGGCCTGCTCCAGCACGGCACTCCCGAGGCTCATGCTTTCCGACGAGGTGGGTCTGGGCAAGACCATCGAGGCGGGCATGATTTGGCATGCCCTCAAAGCCCGTGGCCGTATCGAAAAGACCTTGATTCTCGTTCCCGATACCCTGAAACACCAGTGGATGGTAGAAATGAAGCGCCGCTTCAACCAGCTGTTCACCCTGGTAGATGACGGTTACATGCAGAGCATATTCGTGAACGTAGAAAAGGACGAGACCAAGCCCAACCCCTTTATGAGGGGCAACAACTTTATCGTTTCCGTGGAGCTTCTCATCAAGCAGGTCGCTCTGATTGAAGACCTGCTCAAGATTGATTGGGACATGACCATCGTAGACGAGGCCCACCACCTGGTCTGCGAAGACGGCTTTACCAGCCGAGAATACACGCTGGTAAACGCCATTTCCAAAAAGACCAAGGGCCTGCTGCTCTTGACGGGAACTCCTCTGCAGCTCAATCCGGAGTCCCAGTTCAACCGTCTCAAGATGTTGGACCCGACTAGGTTTACGGACTACAAGGAATTTATCGCTGACCAGGAGGCCTACAACAAGCTGGTAAACGACCTCAAGAAGATTCCCACAGACCCGAACCACCAGATGAGCTGGGACGACCTCTACGAGGCCGTGCCCAAGAATTCCAAGATTCGCCCCTGGCTGGAGCAGGAAAGCTCCAAGTCTTTGACGGCAGGGGAGTGGATTCGCCGGATTGTAGATGCCATGGGTACAGGTTCCGTGGTGTTCAGGAACACCCGCAAGGGCGTGGGCGGTTTCCCGAAACGCATCTTGGACGCCATTCCGCTGGAACCCAATCCAGAATACCGGGACATGGTGGAAATTGCCGCCCAGAAATACCTCTACATGGAAGAGGGTGCGACCGGTGACGATCTGACCACGGACATTCAGGAGAACGGTCTTCTCTGTACCCAGTATTCCGACGCTTGGGACAAGGACGAACGCGTTGTCTGGCTCAAGGGATTCCTGAAAAAGCACCAGAAAGACAAGATTCTCTTGATTTGCGAAAGCGAATCTGTTTTGATGGCCCTTAAGACCGTGCTTACGGAATACTTGGGCGAGGGCGGTCTTGCCGTGTTTAGTGAAGGCATGAGCATTCTTGCTCGCGACAAGGCGGCAGCAAACTTCAGCAAGCCCAACGGGGCGAACATCCTTATCGCTTCTGAAATCGGTGCCGAAGGCCGGAACTTCCAGTTCTCACACCACCTGATACTTTTCGACCTGCCTTTGGATGCGGCCCTTGTAGAACAACGCATCGGACGCTTGGACCGTATCGGCCAGACCAAGGACATTTACGTGCACGTGCCCTACGTGAAGGGCTCCGGCCAGGAGGTGATGTTCCGCTGGTACGACGAAGGCCTGAACGCCTTTGGCGCGCCCCTGATGGGCGGCGGCGAGCTGTTCCTCAAATATACGGACAGCCTGATTGAAGCCTTGGCGGATCCTCTGAACAGCATGGAAAACTTTATGGCCAAGGTCATTCCCGCGGTTCAGAAAGATTCCGAACAGATGCGCAAGAAAATCGAGAAGGGTCGTGACCGCCTGCTGGAGTTCAACTCCCGCAACCCAGAAAAGGCGAAAGAGATTACCGACGCCATCGAGAAAATTGACGCCGAGCCGGAGATGAAGGACCTGCTGCTGGATTCCCTGAAGGCCCGTGGGCTGGACATTGAACCCAGCGCCATTGCCGGCTGTTCCGTGATTACCATGGGTCCCCAGATCGAAGCGGGCACAGTTCCCGGTATGCCCACTCGCGCCATGATGGCCGCCCAGAGCGAAGACGAGGAACAGGGTTCCGAAGCCATCTCCCTTACGGTGACCTTCGACCGCAAGGTGGCCATGATTCACGACGAGGTGGACTTTGTAAGCTTGGAACACCCGTTGGCCCAGGGTGTTATCGACTACGAGACCGGCGTGAACCACGGTACGGTGGCCTGCTCCATTTGGCAGGACTCTGGCCTGCGTGGGCTCATGATGCAGTACAACTTTGTGGTGGAACTGCCTGTGCCCGAGGAGTGGGGCATGTCCGATATCGTTGGACCCTGCTATGCTTCTGCCTTGATTGACCCTACTGGCAAGGACATGTCTTCTGTTCTCGAGAATCTGAAGACGGCAAGCCTCAGGGATGTGGCTGTGCCTCGCGGGAACAAGGCCGTCGATGCGACCCTTAGGTTCTTTGCCAAGGAAGGTCTTGGCTTTGCACGCCAGTCCATCAACGCCATGGCGAAGGAATACGCCGAAAAGGCCGCCGACCTGGTGGAAAAACGCACCGAGCAGGAATACCAGCGCATGAACCACCTGATGCTGATGCGCGGCCACGGCGGAAGCTCCACTGCCTTGCAGCAGATGAAGAAGAACGTGACGGAACGCCGCAAGATCGTTTCCACCCCGCAGCTCCGTCTGGACGCAATCCGTCTTTTGGTCTGCCGGTAAGGAATTTATGAAGTATGTGTAATGACTAGTGTGGAATGTGTAGTGTGGAATGTGTAATGTAAAACTGGTCCATTTTCGTCATGTATGCAATTCTTCTTCGTCATGTTCGCGAAGGCGAACATCTGCTTGCTGTTATCAAGCGGATCCTCGTGATTCTATCGCCACACCGTGGCTCCAGAATGACAGCGAGGATGACGCCTCTTGAGTCCAACTATCCTAGATCCTAGCCCCTAAATCCCTAGCCCCTATCCTATGAGTGAACTTCGTAAGAACATCCTGAATGAATCCCGCCGCATTGTTGTAAAGATCGGTTCCCGAATTCTGGTGGACAGCGCCAAGGGCGGTGTCCGCAGCCGCTACATCCAGAAGTTGGCCGATTCTGTTTCTCGCCTCATGGAAGCGGGCAAGGAAGTGGTCATTGTGACTAGTGGCGCTGTGGGTACAGGTATGGCTCAGCTTGGTTACAAAGAGAAGCCCACCAACATCGCCGAAAAGCAAGCCTGTGCCGCTGTAGGCCAGATCGACCTGATGTACGCCTACCGCGAGATGTTCAGCTGGGTAGACCTTTCCGTTGGTCAGATTCTCCTTTCTGCCGATGACTTTAGGGACCGTGCCCGTTACAAGAATTTGCAGAACACCATCAAGGCCATGCTTGCCCGCAAGATTGTTCCCATCATCAACGAGAACGATTCCTTGGCGGTGGCCGAAATCAAGGTGGGGGACAACGACAAGCTTTCTAGTGACGTAGCCTTGTTCCTGGATGCCGACCTGCTTTTGATCTTTACCGACGAGGATGGCCTCTTCGACGACAATCCGAAGAAGAATCCAGATGCCCGTCTGTTGCGTTTCGTTCCCGAAATTACACCCGCTATTCTAGCTTTGGCAGGCAAGCCTGGCGAAGCAGGCTCTGCGGTTAGTACCGGCGGTATGCGTAGCAAGCTGGACTCTATCCGCAATGTGACCAGGAGCGGTGCAAATGCCTTCTTGGCCAACGGTATGAAGGTGCTGCCCCATCAGGTGGTCCTTGAAAATGCGGTGGGAACTTTCTTTGCCGGTTCCAAGAACAAGCTGAACAGCCGTCAACGCTGGCTTCGCTTTATCACCACACCCCGTGGGAGTGTCGTGGTGGACGAGGGTGGTTCCAAGGCCCTCCGTGAAAAGCATTCCAGCCTGCTTCCCGTTGGTGTGCTCTCTGTAAAGAAGCATTTTGACAAGGGTGACCTTATTGAAGTCCTGGATGAGTCTGGAACGGTAATTGCCCGCGGAGTGGCAGGCTTCGACAGCGAAACGCTGAAGCTGGTGCTTCGCAAAAAGACTCGGGAAGTCCACGAGATTTTGGGCAGTTCCGTGCCCGACGAACTGATTCACAAGAACGACCTGGTGGTATTCTGATGCTGAACTGGGAAACTCTTCTTTCGGCTACCCGCTATGGCCACCCCGCAGACCGTGACCCCAACCGTTCGGACTTTCATAGGGATTTTGACCGCATCGTTTTTTCTACGGCGTTCCGCAGGCTGGGTCGCAAGACCCAGGTCCATCCGTTTTCCGTAAACGACCACGTGCACAGCCGCCTGACCCACAGTATCGAGGTGGCCAGCGTGGGCCGCAGCCTTGCAGTGACGGTTTATCACCTGATAAAGAAGTATCTGCCCAAGAGCATCAACGAGTACCACTTTGGAACTATCGTTCAGTCTGCTTGCCTGGCCCACGATATCGGGAACCCGCCCTTCGGGCATGCGGGGGAGTCCGCCATTCGGGAATGGTTCCGCAAGAACCGCAATTCCGACCCTCTGAAGGACATGACCGACAAGGAACTGGCGGACTTCGAGAACTTTGACGGCAACGCCCAGGGCCACCGTATTCTTTCCAAGCTGGAATACCACTTTCTGGACGGAGGCATGCGCCTGACCTACGCTACCATCGGGGCCATGATCAAGTACCCGTCTCTGGCGTGCTATGGTCACCCCACCAGCTTGTTCTCTACCGAGGCGGATTTGTATAGGAACACCGCCGAAATCCTGGGCCTCCCCGAAATCGGGAACGGGAAGTGGGTGAGGCACCCCCTGGTTTACCTGATGGAAGCCGCCGATGACATCTGTTATTCCATCCTCGACGTGGAAGACGCCATTGAACTGGGTATTCTCACCTTTGCTGACGTCCGCGACATGTTCAGTTACCTCTGCGGTCCGGACATCAACATCGACAAGGAATACGAAGAGAACGGCCAGAACTTCAGGGACTTCCTCTCCAGCGTTCGCGGCAAGGCTATACAGAATCTCATCGACGATGTGGCGGTGGTCTTTGCCAACAATTACGAGCAGATTATGGAAGGCACTCTGGACAAGCACTTAATTGACTTGTCCCGTTCCGATGCCATGCGGGGAATCTTTATCGCCAAGCGCCTGGGCCGTGAACGCATTTATCCCGACCGCCGCAAGACCGAACTGGAAGTAGGGAGCTACACCACCCTGAGCACCGTGCTGGATGCCTTCATCAGCGGCGTTCACGACTACCGGGTGAACGTGAAGAGCTCCTACCGGGCAAGCCGAATCGTGCGCCTGATTGGCAACGCCAAGATTGGCCAGAGCGTCACTACCGCCGAGGCCTACCACCAGGTATTGGACTTTGTAAGCGGCATGACCGACAATTACGCCACCTATCTGGCCCGCCAAATCGGCGGCCTGGTGACCGGGCTGTAGGCTTTATTCGAAAGGTCATAAGCCCCGTTTGTCCTTCTGTCATTCTGGAGGCCCCGAAGGGGCCGATAGAATCCAGGGTTGTTTTTGGGAGAAATAGCTTTTTTCTTGTGCGTTTCGCCCTTTTTTATGATATATTTATTCATGTAATGTCGCGGAAATTGGCGATGTGCCTTGTTGTGCAGACTGGACTTGCGCGGCTGGCGGTTCGTTGATTTCTGGAGAGGAACTTATAAGTATATAGACTGGTTTGACATAGTTTGAGCGTTGCTCTTGTTCTCCACTTGGAAATCTGGAAAATTTCAAAACTCCGAGAATAAGTCGCAATGGTTCACGCCCCAGTGGGCGTGGGTCGTTTGTGTATTTCGGAGAAAGGTTTTCCAGAGCCTCAAGTGGAAATGCACGGACAACGGCTCACGCTTTTTTTGTGGAAAGTTCAAAAAAAGCTGAACCGAAATCAGGGCATTCCAAGGCAGGCAAAAACATGTCGCCCAAGGAGGCTCTATGCAAAAAGGGACTATCTCGCTTTTAACGTCACCCTGGAGCCACACAGGGTGGAAACACCATGTCATTGCGAGCACCCTTGGGTGCGTGGCAATCTCTAGCTTGCTTCTCCTTGCCGCCTGCGGTGGCGATGGCGGGAGCGGCTCGGACGATATGCTGGCCCGTGAGGTAGGCTCCATTTTTGAACTGGGTCCCTGTACGGCCGACCGTGAAGGCGACACGGTTTTCGTGAAGGACAAGAAGATTGACTACCTGTGTACCGACGAGGACTGGGTGGACATTACCACGCTGGCCGAAGGCGACACTCCCTCTGACGGCAATCCCTCCGACGACCCCTTCGTTAAGCAGGAGGAGGTGCAGGACCGGAATGAACTTTCCTTGTGCAGCGTGTCTGGCCGGGGAGAAGAGGTCCTTGTTTTGCAGGATTCTCTTTATTTCATGTGCGACGGGACCAAGTGGGTTCCCGATTCTGCCCGTGGCTATCTTGTGAGGAACGCCTCCATTACCGGTGCCGCCATAAAAGGCCCCTTCAAGTTCAATTCATTGTTGGAGCTCCGTGAGCTACGTCTGGCAAATGACTCGCTTCGTTATTCTGGCAGCGTTTATCTGGACGAAATCTCCAGCAACAAGGGCGATTTTGTAATACCCAAGGTGAACCTGGTTTTCCCCTATGGGGAGCTGGTGGTCAGGGGGCAATGGCAGAACGAGGTTTCCGGGCAGTGGAGCAAGGATTCCCTGACGCTCCGGGCACTTATCGATTTGAGTTCAAGGACAGAGGCGAATGTCAACCTGCTTACGGAATTGGAATATGACAGGGCTGTCAACCTGGTCAACAACGGTTACAGCGTGTTTGCCGCCAAGAAGCAGGCACAATACGAAATCATGACGGCCTTCGGTTTTGCCACCACCATAGAAAATGCCGAAAGCCTGAAAATGTTCGTAGATTCGGCAAGCGATCAACACGATGCCAACGCAACCTTGATGGCGATATCCCTTTTGTTCCTGGGTGACCGCAGCGAGGCTTCCGTTGTCGCTGCGATAGATTCCTTTAAGGCGGATTTTACCCAGGACGGTTCGTGGGACGACAATCAGGCAAAAGCGGCCATGGCCGACTGGGCCGAGAGCTTTGACGCGGGAACCGTACGCGTGAATGTCAAGAGCTGGAATATTTCGGATGTTCCCAAGTTTGAAACCTACCTAAACAGTTTCTGGAACAATGTCTATGGCCTTGGCGGCTGTGCCAAGAACCGCTACGGGACCATAACGAAAAATACGAACGAACTGAGCCGGAATTACGATGTCCACTACATCTGTATCGACGACCTTTGGCGGCGGGCCAGCGATTACGAAAAGGATACCTACCAGTGGAAACCGGGAAAGGAAGGCGACATCAGGCAGGGCGATGTGACCGGAGCGGACTACGTTTTCAGGAATGGCGTTTGGACCGCGGTGAATGGCGAGTCGGGCGACAGGACTTGTGACAGGGCCCGCGAAGGCGAAAAGCTTGCCGAAGATGGCAACTTCTATGTCTGCGAAAACAGCGTCTGGAGAGAAATCGACGAAAACAGCTATTACGTAGTGAAGAACATTTCTGTACTCGGTTCAGCACAGAAGGGCCCCTTCAAGTTTGATTCTCCGTTGAAAATAATGGAAATGCGCCTGCTGAACGATTCCTTGGTATATACGGGTCGTGAATATGTCGATGAAATTTCCAGCAACAAGGGTGACTTTGTAGTGCCCAAGGTGAGCCTTGCGTACCCCTATGCCACCCTGGAAGTTCGCGGACTTTGGCGTAACGAAATTACGGGCGAATGGTCCGGCGATTCCATGACCTTGCGTGCCTTGACGGAACTTTCGGACAAGGCGAACATCAATATCCTGACCCACCTGGAATACGACCGTGCAATCAACCTGGTTAAAAAGGGCTACAGTGTTTCGGCGGCAAAGACCCAGGCTGATTACGAAATTATGACCGCCTTTACGATTATTCCCACTACGTCGAATTCGGAGGCGAAGGAGACTTTCGGCGACGGTGCGGACCCGACCCTGCTCGCCCTGGCCATCCTGTTTATGGCGGACCGTAGCGATGCCGAGATTCAGAGGACCATTGACGCCTTCAGAGCGGATATCGCAGGGGACGGTGTCTGGAACGACGAGCGGACAAAGGCCCAAATGGCCGACTACGCCGAAGGTTTCAACAGTTCTGTCGTCCATGCCAACGTGAAAAACTGGAACATTTCCGGAATTCCGAACTTCGAAGCACAGCTTGCCACCTTCTGGAACAATGTTTACGGTCTCGGCGGTTGCGGCTCTACCCGGGAGGGCGTAGTTCTGCCCAATAGCAATTCCCTGAGCGAAAACTATGGGTTGCACTATATCTGCAAAACGAATGCCTGGCGGCGTGCCACCGACTTCGAGAAGGATACCTATCAGTGGACCGCCGGGACAATGGGAGAAGTCAAGAAAGGGAACGTCACCGACACCTATTACACATACAACGGTTCGAGATGGGTGGTGGCGGATAGGGAAAACGCCATCGGGCTTTGTGTCGGGACGACTGGCGTGGTCAAGGAGTATAACGGTACCTACTATATCTGCAAATCGGGTAGCTGGACCACGGCCACGGCGTTGGAGTATGACACCTACGGCTGGGGTGCGGGAACAGAAGGCGAGGTGAGAGCCGGTAGTGTCAACACTTCGAATTACTACGTCTATGAAGACGGGGCATGGCGTGCTTCGGCAAACACGATAGAGAACAACCTGGGAGCCTGTGTAACAAGTCGCCAGGGCGAGGTTGGCAAGTCGGGGAATACGTATTATACCTGTAAAACTGATGGATGGACCACGGCCACGGCGTTGGAGTATGACACCTACGGTAAAACATGTCTTACAGATGGTTCAATTGTCTCTGGAAATGTTGTAACTTCAAATAAATATGTTTGCGATGCAGGGGTGTTTAGGACCACCAATGCACAGGAAATTTCCCTGAATAAAGGTTGTGTCAGTTATACGGAGAATGAAGAAGTCATAAAGAAAATATCCGACACAAAAGACTCCATTTTTACCTGTAAAATAGGAATGTGGGTTGGTTCTGTTAGTTGCCAATATGGCACATTGATGGATGCAAGGGATGGAAAGACATACAAAACTGTTGTCATAGGAACTCAAACCTGGATGGCGGAAAACCTGAATTACTCGAATGGCGCGATCTATCCCAGCATGTGTTACAACAGCAGTTTAGACAGCTGTGCTAAATATGGTCGCCTATACACCTGGCCCGTCGCCATGGACAGTGCGGGAATCTGGAGCACCAATGGAAAAGGCTGTGGAAATGGCAAAACATGTTCGCCCACATACCCTGTGCGTGGAATTTGCCCCAGCGGATGGCACCTGCCGACCGAGGCTGAATTTGAAACCCTTTTCACAAATGTAGGAGGTCAATCAACGGCAGGCGAAATGCTTAAATCAACAAGTGGTTGGTATTTGAGTATAAACGGAACTGATGCCTTCGGTTTTTCGGCGCTGCCTGCTGGCTACTACAGCGACGGCTACTTCGGCTACGACGGCTACGAGGCGAGCTTCTGGAGTTCTACGGAGAACTATGGCAGCTACGCGTACTACATGTACTTGTACTACCACGATGACAATGCGTTCCTGAACAGCTCCAACAAGAGCCTCGGGTTTTCTGTTCGTTGTCTGAAGGACCAATCCAATTAATAGTGATATTTAAATAATGGAATAATTGCTATGAATCAAAAATATATGCTTCACTATACATCATTAGCTCGTCTAATAGAAATTTTAAAAACGGGCCGTTTGCCATTAACAAATCCAATCTTTTGGAAAGACAAGAATGACGCTTTTAGTGTTGCTAAAAGTTCTTCAAAAGCCGTTGGAGTAATGTGTTTTTCTATGATGGAAGAAGAATCTAATTTGTTTTGGGAGAGTTATGCTAATGATGGTATAGGTATATGTATTGTTTTTAATCAAGAAAAATTAAAAAAGAATTTAAAAAATAAATTTGAATTAAAAGAGGTAACCTATCTTCATTATGGGCCCAAAAATCATTTTTTAAATGAAAAGAATGAGACTTTCGCCATATCAAAAAAGAGAGATTTAGCTTTTATCAAAAATAGTGTTTATAGTTGTGAACGTGAATTACGGTTAGTTCAATTTACTGATAAAATAATAGCCCGTTGTGGAAAAATTGTTAGTTATTTGGAACTGGAAGAAAAAATTGATAGCTATATTTGTGAAATTCTTTTATCTCCGTTTTTAGAAGAAAAACAAAGAAGAGATGTCAAACTTCTTTTGGATAGTTATTTAAGAAAATTGAATTTGAATGTAACGGTATCCCCATCTAAAATAACATCTGATGTTAAATGGCGTAATGCCGTTCGTGAATTAAAAAGTTTTATTAAAATCAACAAGGAGTAGTTATGTCTAAAAAAGAAATATATGTTCCTTTTGAAAATGTGAAGAAGGTCTTGAAGACCAATTCTAATTCAGAATTGTCTAACATTTTAGGTGTTAGTTCAGCGAGAATCTCCCAATATAGAACCGAAAAGAAAATATCTGTTACTAACATTATAAAAAGGCTCAAACGGTCTGTATTCCGGATTGAACCTATAATGGAATTAGAAGTGATTCCCTTGAAGAATGGGCAAAGAGATGTTAAATCCTTAAAGAAAGAATTAAGGGATAGGTTAAAAGAAGTCAATGGTATTTATATTTTTTACGATTCCTTAGGTAAGGCGATATATGTTGGCAAAACCAAAAGGGTTGGCAACGATCACTTACTAGGTGAAATAAAAAATGCTTGGGAACGCCAAAGAGATTACCATCAGCAAGTTCGAATTAAAAAAGGACTAGCATTCAAGTATGAATCGTATAAATTAAAAGATGCAGCTCATTACATTTCTGCGTATGAAATTAGTGAAGAACACATATCAATGATTGAGGCTTTATTAACACGAATTTTGCCCAATAATCTGACAAATAAAAGAATTGAGTCTATTTAGTAGGCATAATTTTTTCGCGTTAGCTTAAAAGCTCTAGAATACAACAGATATAGCGCATTTTTTAGGAGCTGTTTTAAATCTTAATATGATCTTTGCTAAAAGGGACAATCCAGAGGGGAAACAATAAAAGACGAAAATTTATCAAAAGACTTGTAACTACTTTAAATTCGATACGGTTGTATCAAAATTCTTTAGGAATTGTGTTTAAGATACGATTACTGCGTTAGGGATGGAAGCCCGAAGGGTTCGGATTCGGTGACTGTAAGGAACCGAAGCTGAACGGACGCACGGCGAACTTGTAGCTGTTTGTAAAATGGCCGTGCGATACCGCGACAGCCCGACCCGCGCCAGCGGGGAACGCCCAAACAGCTTAAACAGGTGCTTGTCAAGTTGCTTTTCGCAGGAATTTTGTGTATATTTATGGGCGGAGGTCTAGTATGCGCGTAATATCTCAAGAATTCAAGCAACTATTGAAAAAAAGCGATGCTTTCGCCCTTTTTTCTAAATCTCATAGACCCGATCATTCTAAACTTGACCGAGAGGTCGAGGAATTCGAAAAATGGATTGCCGAGGAGCATGCGAAGGATCGTCGTATGCTGCTGGAGGCTTCCAGCAAATGATTATCGAATTTTCTGTCGTCGATACCAAAGATTTCACTATTGAGCATTTGTTCGACAATCCTGAAAATCTTGACCTGATTACAAATTTCCAGGCGACAAATGGCGCTGCGGGGTTAGAAAATTACCTTAAAAATCAGTCTGTAGAAGACGAAGAAAATAATTGCAGCAGAACATACCTCGTCAAAGACGCCTTGTCCGCAGAATTAGTTGCATATTTTTCTCTGAAGACAGGTCTTATCACTATTCAGCTTGATGGAGAGAAATTTGACTCTGTTCCCGCCATTGAACTTGCAAATTTTGCAATAAACAAGAAGTACAAGGATACACATCCTGAATCACAGAAGCTGGGTTTCTATACATTCAAGAAATTCGTGCTTCCCATTGTTCAAAGAATGTCCGTGTACATCGGCGTGAATGCGTTGTATATTTACGCATTGCCAGAAGAAAAATTGATCGATCATTACCAGACTATGGGATTCGAACGCCTTCCGGAGCATCAAGAGAAATTTGTCCAGCGCCATGTAAAGCCAGAGTATGACGAAGGTTGCATTTTCATGTATCAGACTATCTGATTCGTGATAACGCGACAGCCCGACCCGCGCCAGCGGGGAACGCCCAAACTGCTTAAACAGGTGCTTGCCAAGTTGCTTTCCGCAGGAATTTTGTGTATATTTATGGGCGGAGGTCTAGTATGCCTTACGAACTGCTGGAAAAAGAACTCAAATCCCTGCCGGAATCTTACTTTTCGGCCATTATGGACTTTATCGTTCTGTTGAAAACTCATGACGACCTCGCAAAGCGTGCTACTCCTGCGAAGGTGACAAGGAAGGCCGGCATCGGAAAAGATCCCGACTTCTACATGGCCCCTGATTTTGACGAAATTCCAGAATGTTTCAAGGAGTATGTGTAATGGGCTACTTGCTGGATACACATACCTTGCTGTGGTATCTTTTGGACGATGAAAATTTGTCCGAAAATGCTCGTGCGATAATAGATTGTGAAGAATGTTTCTATAGCAAGGTTTCCTTGTGGGAAATTGCAATTAAACAAGCCATAGGGAAACTTCGGTACAAGAATTCTATTCCCCAGATTGAACGACTGTGTCAAGAAGAAAACTTTATTGAATCACGTGTTACAGCTGTTGAAATCGAAAAGGTCAAAGATCTTCCGTTTATTCATAGTGATCCTTTCGACAGGCTTATTATAAGTCAAGCGACTGCAAATGATTTTACCATCATTACGCGTGACACGATTATTCCCAAGTATCCTGTCAAGACGTTGTGGTAGCCTAGAACACAATCTTCGCGAGGCTCCCGGCCAGGCCGGGGATTGTGTAGCGGTAGTTCTTGCCGTTTACCCACATAGAGAGGGCGGTGTCGATCCATTCCCTTTCGCAGGTGATTTTCCGGATGACGATGTCGGTGCCTGTATCGCCGTCTTCGAAGGAGTAGTACCCGCGGAACTTGATGGGCCTGTCTTCTCCGTGCAGGAGCACGGCCACGTCGGCGGTGCCCATGTCCGAATCGATGGAAATGGACTGCACGTCACCGAAACGCTTCACCATCTCGTGGTTCCGCACGAATTTTTCGACGGCCTTGTCGCGTATGTTTCCGAGAAGGGACATGTTCCCCCTAGCGAGGCAATGTCAAAATTTCCACCCCGTCCTTGGTGCGGACGATGGTGTGTTCCCACTGGGCACTAAGGCTTCCGTCACGGGTCACGGCGGTCCAGCCGTCGTTCAGGGTCTTGGTGCCGGGCTTGCCCACGTTGATCATGGGTTCTACCGTGAACACGTTGCCCACCTCGATGAAGGGGGTGCGTTCGGAGTTGCGGAAATGGAGCACCGTGGGTTCTTCGTGGAAGCCCCGGCCGATGCCGTGGCCGCAGTAGTCTTCCACCACGCTGAAGCCGTGCTCGTCGGCGATGTCCTGAATAGCGCAGCCGATGTCGCAGAAACGGGCCCTGGGTTCGCCGGCGGCGCGGATGCCTTCTTCCATGCAGAACTTGGCGGTATCTACTAGTTCCTGGGCGAGGCTGGAGACCTTGCCTACGCAGAACATGGCGGAGGTGTCGCCGTGGTAGCCCGAAAGGATGGTGGTGATGTCGATGTTCACGATATCACCGTCTTTAAGGACGGTATCGGCACGGGGGATGCCGTGGCATACCACTTCGTTGATGCTGATGCAGGCGTAGCGGGGGTAGCCGTGGTAGCCCATGCAGGCGGAGCGGCCCTTGTGCTTGTTGGTGTAGTCCCCGATGAACTCGTCGATTTCCAGGGTGGAAACGCCGGGCTTGCACATTTCGCCGGCAAGAATCAGGGTCTCGGCGGCAAGAGCCCCCGCATCGCGGATAAGCTCGATTTCTTTTGCAGATTTTACTTTAATTTTAGCCATTTTAGGTATTGAGCCCGCGCTTCGCGCTTTGAGGTATGAGGTCGTTCGCGCCGCTCACTTTGAGGTTTTTGAAAAAATTAAACATTCATCCTGAAAAACTCATCACTCGCAACTCATAACTCGTAACTACTTTCTCCACGCGTACTTGTCCAGCAAGAATGCCAGCAGCATCTGGTCTTCGGGGATGCTGGCCAGTTCACGCACCAGCGGCAAGAACCTGCTGATGCGTTCGGTAGCCTTCTGCCCGCCGAAATGCTGCCGTTCTTGCTCCAGGCGAACACGCAGGCGGTCGCTGACACGCTTCGCAATCTCTTCGTCGGTAGGCGTTTCCATCTTGATGAAGTTGATGCCGAAGTCGGCGGCGGTCTGCTTGATTTCGATTTCTTCGACAGGGGTGATGAGGGAGATGCAGAGCCCGCTCTTGCCCGCACGGGCGGTACGGCCGCTGCGGTGCACATAGACTTCGTGGTCGGCGGGGTGATCGTACACAATCACGTGGGTCACATGGTCCACGTCGATTCCGCGGGCGGCCACGTCGGTGCAAATCAGGATCTTGATTTTCTTGTCACGGAAGGCGTTCAGGGTTTTTTCACGCATGGACTGCGCCACGTCGCCGCTCAAGGCCCCCACCTGGAAACCGTAGCCCGAAAGCACCTGCTCCAGGTAGCTCACGTCGCTCTTCTTGTTGCAGAAAATCATGCAGCTGTCGGGATTGTAGTATTCCAGCACCTTGATGGTCATGGAATCCTTTTCCATTACGTCACAAGAATACCAGCGGTGCTCCAGGTTGTTGGCAATCACCTTGTCGTAGCTGAGGGAAAGGAATTCGGCGCTGGGCCGCTGGAATTCCCGGGCGAGGCTTTTCACCGTCTGGGGGATGGTGGCGCTGAACATGGTGCAAGAAATAGCCTTGGGCAGGTAGCGGCGAATCTTCTGCATGTCGGGGTAGAATCCCATGGAAAGCATTTCGTCGGCCTCGTCCAGCACCAGGTCGCGGATGTCCAAGAAGTCCACGTTGCCGCGCTGCACATGGTCCATCAGGCGGCCAGGGGTCGCGACGATGATGTGCACGCCTTCGCGGAGAGCCTTCAGCTGGGGTTCGTAGGCCACACCGCCAAAGATGGCCACGGACCTAATGCCCGTGCCCTTAGAAAGCTTTTCGATTTCGTCTTGCACCTGGATGCAAAGTTCGCGGGTCGGCACAAGAATCAAAGCCTGCGGATACGGATGGTCCCGCACGATGACCTGCAATAGGGGCAGCACGTAGGCCCCGGTCTTGCCCGAGCCGGTCTTGGACTGCACCAGCATGTCCCGGGCGGCCAGCATGTAGGGGATGGTCTTGCGCTGTACGGGCATCAGCTCCGTCCAGCCGTGTTCTCTCAAGATGTTCTTCTGTTCGTCGGGCAGCTGGTCAAATGTATAGTCGGGCAGCTTGTTCTTGGGTTCGATAATCTTGACCGGCGTCAAGAAAGGATTGATTTTTTCCTCTTTTTTCTCTTCGGTAATTTCTTCGCTCATAGTGGGCACAAATGTAGAAAAATTGAGGGAATACATCGGTTTGAACTTCTGTTGTTAAAACGTTTTATAGCTTTTATCGAGTTTTGGTTTGTCTGTTTGGCCATGGGAAACGGATGATAATGCAGAAATAAATAATTTTTTTATAATTGGGTGTATGGAAGAGAAAAAGACATACCGCGAAGTAATGCCCGGGGAATTGCCCTGCGAAAAACCGGATTGTGACGGTGTGATGGTGGTGGACCCGGACAACAGCTACAAACTCACCTGCGACAAATGCGGACACATCAAGGAGTGAGTTCTGAGTGATGAGCAGTGAGTTTTAATAATCGCGCCGAAGGCGCCAAACTAAAAACTCATAGGGAGTCGTAGGCGACCGACCTCATACCTCACACCTCATAGCTAGAATGTCTTACCAGAACTTGAAAATTGCTTACCCCGACCTTCCCGTCGTTGAACATCGGGAAGAGTTTTTCGAACTGCTCGAAAAACACCAGGTGGTGATTGTCAAGGCGGACACCGGTTCCGGAAAATCCACGCAGTTGCCGAAGTTTCTATTAGAATGGTATTCCTCAAAGGGCGAAGCCCGTACTCATACCTCAGAGCGCGAAGCGCGACCTCACAACCTCTTTAAAATCGGCGTAACAGAGCCTCGCCGGCTGGCGGCTATTTCCATTGCGGACCGCCTGCGTGAGGAACTTAAGGACGAGACCCTTGTTTCCACGAAAATCCGCTTCTGGGAACAGGGCCAGAGCGATGCTCCCATCAAGGTGATGACGGACGGTATCTTGCTGCAGGAATTCCGCCGAGATAGGTTGTTCCGGCAATATTCGGCCATCGTGATTGACGAGGCCCACGAACGCTCGCTGAACATCGACATCCTTCTTGGCATTTTCAAGACGGTTCTGCAGGCCCGCCCCGAATTCAAGCTGATTGTGGCTTCCGCGACGCTGGATGCCAAGCTCTTCGAGGAATTTTACGACAACAGCTGCGTGCTGGAAGCCGAGGGAAGAACTTTCCCCGTCGATGTGGAGTATTTTTTTGGTGCGCGAAGCGCAGATTATTTACCTCATAGCGGCAAGGCCGCGACCTCATACCTCAAAGGGTCGCAAGACCCGACCTCAGACCTCAATATTTCCGGCAAGGGCGATTCGGGCTTGCTCGACGAGGCCCGTGATGCGATTCTCGACTTGGAAAGCCGTCACCGCGACCACCTGCTTTGTTTTTTGCCTACGGAACGTGACATCCAGGATTTGGCGGGGGAGCTCGCGCACGAACTGGATTCTGCGACATTCGATATTCTCCCGCTGTACGGGCGCATGAGCCCCGATGAACAGCGCCGCATTTTCAAGCATACGGAAAAGACCCGCGTGGTGCTCGCGACGAACATCGCCGAGACTTCGCTCACGATTCCGGGAATTGCCTACGTGGTGGATACGGGTACGGCCCGCATTTCGCGGTACAACGCGCAGTCGCGTATCCAGGGATTGCCTGTGGAGGACATCTCGAAAGCGTCTGCGCGGCAACGTACCGGGCGTGCGGGGCGCGTGAAGCCTGGCGTGTGCATCCGCCTCTATTCTCCCGAGGACTTCGAGAAACGGGACGAGTTTACGGAGCCGGAAATCCGGCGGAGTAATCTCGCCAACGTTGTGCTGCAGTTGCGCAGTCTCGGGCTGGAGCTGGAAAATTTTCCGTTCCTGCAACCGCCACCGAATTCGGCTTTTCGAGGGGCGTACAAGACCTTGTTTGAACTGGGAGCGCTTACCGCCGACAACGCCAGCGGGCATGTGACCAAGCTCGGTCGCGAGATGACTCGCCTCCCCATGGACGTGGCGCTTTCGGCGGTGCTCCTGCGGGCGCGGGATGCCGGCGTATTGCAGCCCGCGCTGATTGTCTGTTCGGCGCTCTCCATCCAGGACCCCCGTGTAGTGCCCAGCGAGGAGCCGGAACGTACACGCATCCGCCAGCTGCATCGCAGGTTTGCTGGCCACAAGAGCGATTTCCTCACGTTCATCTGCATGTGGAATGCCTTCTGTGCCGAATGGGATGGCAAGACCTGGAATAAGCTGCGCAAGTTCTGCGACAAGAACAGCTTGCACTTTTTGCGGTGCCGCGAGTGGATTGATTTGTACGAGCAGTTCGGGCGCATCCTCGACGTGAAATTCGAGAATCGCGTGTGCCCGCTGGACAGTTTCCATCGCGACAACCTGCACATTGCGCTCCTTTCGGGATTCTTGGGCGGCATTGCGCTCCGCGATATCGAGAATGGTTGCTACCGTCTGGTGAGTGGCCGCGAGACCCACGTGTTCCCGGGCAGCGACCTTTACGGCAAGAGCGTGGAATGGCTTTTTAGCGCCGAGGTGCGGGAGACCAGCCGCATATTCCTCAACAAGGCTGCCGAAATCAAGCCCGAATGGATTATGCAGGTGGCGGATCCCTTCTGCACGCGCCGTTGGTATGCGCCCACGTGGAACCAGGAACGGGGTTTCGTGGAAGCGGTGGAGGAGGTGAGCTTCCGCGGGCTTGTGATTAGCCGAGGCCACCGGGTGGATTACGCCCGCGTGAATCCCGACGAATGTGCCGAGATTTTCTGGCGCGAGGCCGTAGTGCTTGGCCAGATGGCGCGCCCCTTCGCGTTCATGACGCACAACGAGCGCGTTGTCGAGGACTTGCATGCGCTGGAGGCCCGCAAGCGTCAATTCGGGCTGGCCCCTAGCGAAGACGCCCTGGTGGACTACTACGTGCGCATCGCCCATCAGGTCAATTCCATCAAGACATTGAAGGACTACATCCGCGAACACACGGACCAGTTCCTGAAATTCGATGCGAAGTATTGGCTGGAGCAGAATGAGTTCGGAGGTCAGAATTCGGAATTCGGAATTGAATTGAAAAAAATCGGTGTGAAAATACCACTAACGAAAACTCCGAAATCTGAAATCAGAATTCCGAATTCTCTCGGCGGTTCTCTCGAGCGTTTTCGTATCGAGGGTCTAGACGGTTCCAGTCGCATGGTGATGGGCGAACTGGTGTTCGATGCGACCCGCGACTGCGACGGCATTACGCTGGACTTGCCTTACGACATGCTCCCGCAGGTGACGCCCGCGACACTCGCGCTTTCGATTCATCAGTGGCGGGAATGGATGGCGGAATCCATCATCCGCGAAATGCCCAAGAATGCCAAGAAACAGCTGGAAAATCGCCGCACCTTTATTGATGACGGCTTCTGCGACAAATTGAAGGCGAACCCGTACAAGGCTCCACTTTTGCTCCTGTACGAAGTCTTCGCCGACATGAAACAGCTGGATTGCGAGGTCCCGACGGTTACTCCTGAAAAGGAGAATCACCTGCGCTTGCATGTAAGGGTGGCTCAACATTCCTTCGATATCAATCCGGAGTGGGGGAGTTTCCGGTTTTTTGCGGCGGTGCGCCCTGTGGTAGAATCCAGCGGAATCGATTTTCCTTTGGACGGTATGCGTTTTGGCTGGCGACTCGGGGAATCGGCCCTGATGACCCCGGTAGAATCTGCCTTCTGGCAGTCCTTCCGCAAGCGGGTAGAAAAATTTTCTTCAAAAAATGAAGAAATTACATTACTTGTTTCGCGATTGGAGATGGGTTCATCTTTCGAACCTCGAGCCTCGAACCTCGAACCTCTTTCAAGTTGGCTCGTCAAATCCCTCGCCGCCGACCACCTGGACCCAGTTCGTTGCGTCCTTTTTACAGGTCTTGAATATTCCCGCGGCAAGAAACTTCACGATTTCAGGAATCTGGCCGCCAACACCCGGAGCGAAGACGAAGAAACCCGCATGTCACTTGCCCGTGCCACCTACGAGTCCGCCTTACTAGGGGCAGAACCTTTCGTGAAACTCTGGGACATCTTGCGGGAATTTTCGGTGGCCATGCGTCAAGGGGGCGACCATGCCCGCGATGCGCTGGCCGCGTTAAAGGCAAAATACAAGTCTATCGGGAAAATTCTGGCCCTTTATTCTCCAAATTCTGTAGAAAGAACCCTTTTCGAAAGGATTTCCGCCCTTTCAGAGGCGCTTCTTGATGAATTTGAAATTGAGGTTGACAACCGCCTTGCCTTTGGGGTGCTCAATGACCCGCTCAACCTCTCTGTCCGGGAACTCCGTGAAAAGTTCCGTCCTTTCCTCAAGGCCCGCTACATCAAGGATCACGAACTCAAGAATGCACGGGAAATCCTTTCCAAGATGGAGCGGATGCAACCGGACGATGCCGAATATCCAGTGCTTTACTTGCAGGCACGAGCCATGTTCGAGGACTTCGAAATACTCAAGTTCAAGCGCAAGGGAGACGATTCCGAAGAGGTTATCGAAGATGACGCCCTCGCCAAGCTGAAAAAGAGTTTCGGGCGACTGAAATAGTCGGACAAAAATGTTGCATTTTTGCATAGACTTTTAAAGGCTATGCACGCTGCTAAAACACCACGCCACTTTTTGAGTGACGGGGCGTTCTAATTTTCCTCAAAGGCCCGCAGGGCCTCACTCATGCCTCAGAGCGAGCGTCGCGAGCGAACTCATACCTCAAAGGCACGGAGTGCCGACCTAATCGGCTTCGCCGATTACAGGCTAATCAACCCTTCCGTATCCTTGGACATGGCGTCGTAGAATGCGTAGCGGGCATCGACTTCCTTCTGGAGGTCGTCGGCGAGCTTCTTGGCCACTTCCGGATTGCTACGGGTGAGCTGCTTGTAGCGGTTTTCGGTGTAGATGTATTCTGCGACCGGGATTGTCGGCTTCTTGGAGTCGAGGATAAGCGGAGCCTTTCCTTCGGCGGCGAGAGCCGGGTTGTAACGGAGCAGAGTCCAGTAACCGGAATCCACGGCCATCTTCTGGTGCTGAAGCTGGCTGTTGAGATCGAAACCGTGGTTGATGCAGGGGCAGTAGCAGATGATCAG
>Ga0129306_1001121_pt1 | contig 33474 bp, 27 predicted proteins | sample P827metagenome_FD_94438 | JGI IMG/M metagenome (GOLD analysis project Ga0129306, IMG submission 94438) | Capybara group fecal microbial communities from Wisconsin, USA - P827 metagenome | ecosystem: Host-associated > Mammals > Digestive system > Large intestine > Fecal | place: USA: Wisconsin...
ATCCGTGTTCCCCACCGATGACAGCCTACTGAAAATGCTGTATCTGGCCATGATTGATATCACAAAGAAATGGACTGGCCGGAGACAGGATTGGAGCATGATTCATGCTCAGCTGGCAGTATTTTTTGCTGATCGCATGCCGGAATAACCTGCTGCATACCGGCATGTCAAGGATCAAGATGAACGGGGGCTGGCGCCCCCGCCCTTGACATGCCCACTATCCACTGCTATTTTGAAAACAAGGCGGCAGCAGCTTGCGCCACTTCCGCCTTGAATAAATTTTGCTCTATTTACACCGCATTTCGGTGTTTACACAGAATTTGGGACAGACCCCAAGGAAAGCTCTTAATGCTCTTGCAGATATGGCTGTAAACGCATGAATTTAGCTAAAAGATAGAGGACGAGATTCCCTGAAAAGCAGGAAATCTCGCCTTCTATTTTTTGCTGTTTTTAGACACAAAATGCCGCATACAGCGGAACAGACTTCAAGCCATCCTTCTCGCCGAAATTCTTGAGCGAAAGACGGATCGAGTAAGCCGGTTTATAACTGTCCACAAAGACGCTGAGGCTGCGAGATCGGACGTGCTCCCCTTTTTTGACCTCAATACCGATGATCTGATTGCCCTTTTGCAGAACAAAATCTAGTTCTGCTGTACTGCTGCTCTCCCAATAGTAAAGGTCATAGCCTTTGGCAGCAAGCTGCTGGGCCACATAGTTTTCTGTAACAGCTCCCATGAAAGTATTGCCCTCGCCGGAGAGCACCGTTTGCTGAGAGAGACCGGACTTCATAGTCAGCAGGCCCACATCGCCCATATAGAGCTTGAACGCTGACAGGTCAGCATAGACAGCGATCGGCTCAAAGGCCTGGTTGATACGCTGGCATTTCAGCACAACGCCGGCCAGGTTCAGCCATTCGATGGATGCACCAAACAGTGTCGCGCTGCCGCCTTTTTGGACGACCTTATACTGGAACTTCTTGTTGTCCTTGGCCAGCTGCGCCGGAATGGAATTGTAGCAGGCACGGATTTTCACGCTGTCCGTACTGCTGGCATACTTCGCCATGTCCGCAATATAGTTGTCCAGGATCTCACACTGCACTAACGGAACATCCAGAAAGCTGCCGCTTTTCAAAAAGGCATTGATACAGGCAGGCATTCCGCCAACGATCAGATATTCCCGATACAGCTCGATGGCCTCCTGATGCAGGGCGTCGGGCAACGGCTCCATCGTTTCATAGGCTGTAAGGATTTCCCTGCATAGAAGCTCCTTGCCTCTGGCCCAGAGATACTCCTCGAAATCCAGCGGATAAAGGGTGATCGTTTCCACCTTGCCCACCGGGAAAGAGTAGTGCTGACGATTGATCGCCACACCCAGCAGGCTCCCTGCGGCCGCAATATGGAACTCCGGTGTTTCCTCACAGAAGTATTTCAGTGCGGTCAGCGCACGCTCACAGGATTGGATCTCATCGAAAATGATCAGTGTTTCACCGGGAATGATGCGCTCGGCGGTGGACGCCTCCAGATACCGCAAGAGGCGTTCCGGTGCGATATTGTCGTTGAAATAGGATGCAATCGTCAGGTTCGTCTCCAGATTTATATAGACCACATTTTTGAACTGCTCCTCACCAAATTTGCGGAGGATATAGGTCTTTCCCACCTGGCGGGCACCATTGACGATCAGCGGCAGGCGGTCGGCGGTTTTATTCTTCCAAGCTAAAAGCTGTTCTTCAATTTTGCGCTTCATTACCATCACCTCATGGATATAGTTTATCCATGACGGAAAGTTAAGTCAAGAAAAGTATGTTGAAATATGATTTTTCTTGACTTAACTTTTTTCTAATTGATTCATTCGTTCTCCTGTCCCGACAGCCGGATCGTATCCCTCTCCGCCATATCAAACATCATGGTAGCCAGATGGACGCAAAGGCTTCTGCCACTACAGGTGCAGAACATATCATCAATGGTATAATCCTCGTTGAGATTGATCTCTGCTAAAATGGTTTCACCATCACCGTTGAACTGGCCGTCAAATTCCAGCGTAGAGCTAGGAAGGAACCGGAAAGGCTGGATCTCGTGATAATACTGCTTGACATACGCCAGGTCTTAGGGTGAAATCTGCTGCAAATACTTGTTGATCGTCATATCGCTGTTGTTTGGGCATATCAGGTCATGCCCTGAGTTGCCCATATAGAAAAATCAGCGGATGAACGGCTGTCGGCAAACAGCTCCACGGGAGTCTCACCCCGGCCCATACTTGTGGGTGCGCCGCGCAATGCTTTGAGGGCGTTCAACGCGGGAGTATCATTATCCAGCTGAAGGTCATGGCCCATGTGCAGCCACGCACATTTTACAGTTCCATCACGTCGGCTCCGCCTTCCTATTGGAAGGCCTCCTGGCCATCGTTGTCCATCGGCTCGCTTCAGCTTTTTGTATTCATCCGCAGCATGCAGCGCAGCGCGCGTTTTCAAGGTACTCTATTAGGGCTGTAAATCAGCCAGAAAAGGCTCTTGCTTCGGCAGGGACTTTTCTCACGGATTCACAAAAAGCCCGTAGTAGGAGCGTGGAAAGGGATAAAACACGCTCCTGTGTGGGCTGATTGATTATGCGGCGCGGATCAGTTTAAAGTCGAGGGTTTTCGTGATCAGCTTAATCTCCAGCGTTTTTCGAAGTTCATCATCGACGCACAGGTGCGGTACACCATTTTCGTCATAGAGACGTCTGGTTGCCAGCGCTGCGATGTATGGTTCGTAGTGCTTTAAAACGGCGTTGATTGCGTCAACATTGCCGGTCGTTGCCGCTTCAATCAAAGAAAATGGCAGCAGGGTGTGCGTTGCATTCTGCGCTTTTCCCATCTTACTTAACCTCCATTCTTAGTTTCAATTCTTCAATAGAGCTTGTCCGTCTGCGGTAGATAGTAGAGCCAACTACCTCGAGCTTTTTGGCAATTTCTGTATCGTTCATGTCTAGGAAATACGACAGCAAGATTACATCGCGTTTCTTGCTCGGCAGAGCCGCCAACGCTTCCGCCAACCGGTCATCCTTAACCCCTACGCGGTAATTCAGCACATCAAAGAACGTGCTGTCCGAGGAATACTCATCCATCATGTAAAGCTGAGCGAGTTCCTTTTCCGACAGCTCCGAAAGGCTGGCTTCCTTTTCGGCTCTTCGGGCAAGCCGTTTCTTATAACTGCGGCTTTCTTCCCGCAGTACCTTGCGGCACAGACTGTCAAACTGATGCCTTATGGTTGTCATTTGAGATGGTGATAGCTTCAAGAGTTTTCACCTCCTCTCATGCACCGAGAGGTCGGCTTATTTCCCCTTTCACTCTCTATCCCAATCCATAAGGGCAAAATCTTGCGCTTTTCTTGAAAAATGTCGAAAAAAATCTCCAACGGAAGTCGAACCGTTGGAGATCTCAGAATAATTATGTTGCAATAGAGAATATTAACGCATTGAAACGCACCGTCAAGCCGATACTTGCTACCTGTTACATCGTAGAAAACCAATACTTAAAGGCACTTTATCGTTGTGAGATGCTATGCAATCTCGCATAATTCATCTGTTATGATACGGCCACAAATACTCCGAGTTCACATAATCGTATTTTTAAAGAGTATTTCGGCATAACGGAGCGATTGCAGGACGGATTACTTTTCCTTGTACCGCCCAGTTGCAGTTATATTCTCGTCCTCATGCTGCTCCAAGCAAATAACAATACGGAATTTTCAACTAGAAAAGGCTGATTTTATTCTACTTCGGCGGTCGGGCAACTCTCCCCCACATCTTCCTGCGGCTCACTAAGCTTTACGTCCAGGAACATGCCAATGAGGATAATCACAAAGCCCACCAGAACGGGAATACTGGAATACTCCCGCAGGAAAACAGCCACCCACACAGGCCCCAGGATCATTTCCCAGAGGGCGATAATGGAGGCCTTCTGGGCCGAAACCTTCTGTACCCCCAAATTATAGAACGTATAGCCGCCGCCCACCTGAATCACGCCTAGGACCAGCATGATGATCCAATCCCGGCCGGTCATAACGGTGACCTTAGCCATGGACGCCGGAAACAGCACGCACATCAGTATCCCGGTAAAAATATTGGCCACGGCAGTCATACCGATGGGATTGGTGCCGGCGGCCTTCTTGGCGCTCACCGTCATGCAGGCAAAAAACACGCCTTCGCACAGGGCAATCAGATTTCCGGTGCTGCTGGAGGCATCACTTCCGGAGCACATAAAACACACCACGCCCACAAAAATCACGCAGACGGGCAGAAAGCGCCGCATCTCAAACCGCTTGGTGCGCAGTAGATTGGCCAGGAACAGCCAGATGGTGGCCGTATACTGCATTCCGATGGCTACCGGGGAAGAGGTCATGGACAAAGCTACGATAATGCTCAGGCACAACGCTGCGTAAGAGCACACATAGAGCAGCATCCACCGGTTCCAGTTTAATTGTTTGGGTCGGATAAAAGCCGCCAGCGCCGCCGCCGCAATCAGCGAACGCAGCCCGCAGATAAGCAGGGAATCCAGGGTCAGAAATTTGACCAGCGGCGCGTTCAGACTCCAGAACAGTGCACCTAAAAAGACAAGAACTCCGCCGGACACAGGATATTTTGACATATTCCTTCCTCCCAGTTACTCACGCCAAAAATGTAAACGTGATTGCAATATAATCATGATTGATTTTTTCCAATTATAATTCCCTTCTTCACGGTTTGTCAAGAGTGCCCCCCCTTGCTTTTTTATCCAAAAGAGGGTAAACTTGATTATAATTCAAGAATTATTTCTTTTTGATAACTGGAGGATGGGAATTATGGCTGCATCTCAAGGAGGACGGAACAAGTCCTCCCCGCTGACCACCAAACGCAAGCGCATTATGCTCTATTTCATTGAAGCGACCCAAAAGCTGATTCAATCGGAGGGTGTGGACGGCTTATCCATCCGCAAGATTGCCACGGAGGCTGGCTATAACAGCGCCACCATCTACAACTACTTCCGGGACCTGGAGCACCTGACCCTGTTTGGTTCGGTTTGCTATCTGCGGGACTATGTGGTTGCACTGTCCCGTTCCCTAAAGCCAGACATGAATTCGCTGGAACGCTTCCGCACCATTTACCGCTGCTTCAACGAGTTTGCCTTCCGTTACCCCGACATTTTCCACAATATGTTTTTCGGCCGCCACAGCGCCATGCTGGGTGAGGTCCTCCATACCTATTACTATGAACTGTTTCCTGAGGAACTGGCCGGGATCAGCGAATCCATGCGGCAGATGATGGTGTCCGGTAGCATGATGGAACGGGACGGCATCACCGTCCGGGCCATGGTGGAGGAAGGCTTTATCGCCCCGGAAAAGGCGGAAATCACCCAGCAGCTCATCATCGCAGCCCACCAGAATGTGATTTATGAGGCCTGCCTCCGGGGTGAAGAACAGGACACCCAAGCTCTGAAGGACAAGTTTAACCAGATGTTTGAATACCTCCTGGTCGCAGCCCGATAATGCAGCCGCTCCCACAGCTGAATACAGTATAAAAAGATCTCTCACAACGTATGTGAGAGATTTTTTTATACTGTATTCCCATACGTTTGTGGTCAAAATATCTAAAAAACGCTTTCCAATATCGTGCATTCTTTCAAAAAGACGTGTTTTTATCAGATTCGGATTGACAGGGACAGCCTTCACATTTATAATCATGATTAGATTTAATCGCGATTATATTTCAATCATGTTTTAAGTAATGCTGTCCCGGCATTTAACAAACAAAACTGAATGGAGGAATTTTCATGACAGCTGAAATTCAGGCTCTATGTACTGACCGGGTCTTTCATCACTTCCATGAAATCTGTCAGATTCCCCACAGAAGCGGCAATGAAAAGGGCATCAGCGACTATCTTTTGAACTGGGCCCGGGGGCTCGGACTGGAAGCGGAACAGGACCAAGTTCTCAACGTCCTGATCCGTAAACCCGCCTCTCCCGGCCGCGAGGAGCAACCCGGCGTTATGCTCCAGGCCCACATGGATATGGTGTGTGAAAAAGCCGAGGGTGTGGAACACGATTTTACTAAAGACCCCATCCGGTGGGTCATTGACAACGATGTTCTGTCCACTGGTGGCCGGACCACTTTGGGGGCCGACGACGGCATCGGCGTGGCCCTGGCCATGGCTATTCTGGAGGATGACCAGTTGGTTCACCCCGCCCTGGAGGTCCTGTTTACCGTGATGGAGGAAGAGGACTTTACCGGAGCCAACGGTTTTGAAGCCTCTGAAATCCACGCCTCCTATCTGATTAATCTGGACCACACCTCTGACCAGGAGATCATCTGTGGCAGCTGCGGCGGGATGCAGGTGGATCTTCAGATCCCCGTGTCCTTTGGGCCCACGCCCGCCGGATGGACTACCTACCGCCTGTCTGTTTCCGGCCTGAAGGGCGGACACTCCGGAGAGGATATCCACCGGGGACGGGGCAACGCGAACATTCTGCTTGCCCGCCTTCTCATGGCCGCTGAAGAGCTCTGCGGCTGCGGGCTGGCCCAGATTCGTGGTGGCTCCTTCCGGCTGGCCATCCCCCGGGAGGCCGAAGCCATCCTCTGTCTGGACCCCGTTCATGTCCCCGCGCTGAAGGAAAACCTGGCCGGGTTGGAGGCGGAGTTCCAAGCTGAACTGGCCGCCACCGCCCAGCAGGTTGTCGTCTCTCTGGAACCGGCCCAGCCGGCGGAGCAGTGCGCCCGTCCCGGCAGCGTCATCACCGCGCTGACCCTGATCCCCGACGGCATCTACCAGATGAACGAAGTGCTCACCGGCCTGGTGGACACCTCAGACAATCTGGGCGAGGTGTATCTGGAACCCAGCCAGCTCCACTGCGTCCTGGAGATTCGTTCCGCCCGGAACAGTCTAGGCACCTATCTATTCCAGCGCATGGAGCGCCTGGCTGCGCTGCTGGGCGGCTCCTGCCAGTGGTGCAGCGCCTATCCCAGTTGGGATTTCCGGCCGGAGTCCGGCCTGCGCACGGTCTGCTCCCAGGTGTATGAGGAGATGTTCGGATTTGAACCACATTTTCTCACCGTCCACGCCGGTCTGGAGGTAGGTTGTTTCTTTGCGCGCCGCCCCGGTCTGGACGCCGTTGCCATCGGTCCCAATTGCCGTGACTTCCACTCGCCCACCGAGGCGTTGGAGATCTCCTCGGTCAAAAAGGTCTACCGGTATCTTTGCCGCGTTCTGGAAGCCATTCGCTAAGTCTATGTATTGCAACGTTTGAGGGGAGAAACTAAAAAAGGGGAGTACTATTATGGAGAAATTGAAAACAAAAAAAGAGAAACAGCTCAAGGCGATCAACCCTATGCTGTTTCTGGTGGCTATCATCGTCATTGTAGCCATCGCATCTTACATCGTTCCTGCCGGGTCCTATGACCGGGTCTACGACGCCGTTCTGGACCGCGACCTGGTTGACCCCAACAGCTACCACTCCGTGGACCGCAACCCCACTACCATTTTCGGCCTGCTCATGTCCGTCACCCTGGGCATGCAGAACGCCGCCTATATTATCTTTTTCCTGCTGATCATCGGCGGCATGTTCGCCATTCTCAACGGCACTGGAGCCATCAACGCCGGCATGGCCAATGTGGTCCGTTCCATGAAGGGCAAGGAATTGCTGATGATCCCCGTGTGTATGGTCGTGTTCGGCTGCGGCTCCGCTTTCTGCGCCAATTTCGAGGAATTTCTGGCCTTCGTGCCCCTGGTTCTGGCCGTCTGTCTGAGCATGGGCTTTGACTCGCTGACCGCCGTGGGCATCATCTTCTGCGCGGCCGCTTCGGGCTATGGTGGCGCCATTACCAACGCATTCACCACCGGTGTGGCCCAGGGGATTGCCGGCCTGCCCATGTTCTCCGGCATGGGCCTGCGGGTACCCCTGTTCCTCACCCTGCTGGTCGTCAGTATCTGCTACGTCATGTGGCACGCCCGCCGGGTCAAGAAGAACCCCGAGCTGAGTTCCACCTATGAGCTCGATAAAATTACCGCTCAAAACGTGGCGCTGGACGCGGACAACATCGCCCCCCTCACCGGCCGTCAGAAACTGGTGCTGGTGATTTTTGTCCTCGGCATCGCCTTCACCGTCTGGGGCATCGTGACCCAAGGTTACTACATCGACGAACTGGCCGCCATTTTCCTCGCCATCGGCATCATCGGCGGTCTGGTGGGCGGTCTGCGGCCCAGCGAGATCTGCGACCACTTTGAAAAGGGTTGCGGCAATATGCTCTTCCCCTGCCTGATGGTGGGTCTGGCCAATGCCGTGGTGCTCCTGCTCCAGGACGCCAACATTATGGACCCCATCATTCACGGCCTGTCCAGCCTGCTGAACGGCCTGTCTCCCACTTTTGCCGCCTGCGGTATGTTCGTGGTTCAGGACCTGTTCAACGTTCTGGTCCCCTCCGGCTCCGGCCAGGCCGCCATCACCATGCCCATCATGGCCCCTCTGGCCGACATGCTGGGTCTGACCCGTCAGACCGCCGTCCTGGCCTTCCAGATGGGTGATGCCTTCACCAATGTCATGGCCCCCACCGGCGGCGAGATCCTGGCCGCGCTGGCCATGTGCGGCGGCGTGTCATTCAAGAAATGGATGAAATATCTGCTGCCCCTGTTCCTGATGTGGTGGGTCATCGCCTTCGTCTTCCTGACCATTGCCGTCCAGATCGGCTATGGACCTTTCTGAGTCTCTTTCTTTCCATCCCAGCGCATCCCTCCCCTCTCCGACACCGGGCCGTGCGGCACATTGCCGTGCGGCCCGGCGCTTTCTATTCTGTAAGTTTTATTCCTTTCCATAATAAGCATCATAGATTTTTGCCTGACCAATCAAACGATAGAAAAAGTATCAACAGAGTTTGGTAGGTGTAGGCTTAGGCAATCAGGATGTCAATGTCGCCCCGAATAATCCTGCGAATGGTGGGCTTACCCTGCTTATCCACATCCTAAGCAGAGCCTACCAGGCTTTTGCTGGTTATGATTTTGGAAATATTTTTGTGCTTGCTCTCCATCAGTTGATAAATGTAGGTATCAAAAACTCCTTCGGTGATATATGTTTGGCTCGGCAATCGTAATGAAGCGATCTCTTCCGGTTACGACCACACTGTTATAGCCGCTGGCACAATGGATGATAAGAACATTGCCGTTCTTGTCCCAGCCTGCAACGATGCCGACGTGTTCATCATTTGGATAAAACACAAGGTCGCCAATCTGCGCCTCGTTCCAGGATATATCTTTGCAATAGGTGTGCTGGGAATGTGCGCCGCCACCATGACCAATCACATAGCCCAGAGCGTTGTTGAACACCCAATCGACATAACCGGAACAGTCCATCCCATAAGGCCGATAGGTGCCAGTAGTTGAGTTGCCATCGGCAGTGACCTTTTGGAGCGTTCCCCATCTGCTATCCCAGCCAATGGCATGACTTTTTCCGCCCCAGAAGTAGTTGACCTTTCCGACAAGAGAACAGGCCGTCTCTACGACAGCCCTGCGTTCTGGAGGCAGGTCATCCGGCAAATTTTTCAGCACAGTGGCGGCATCGGCACTGACATGGAGCAGGTCCCCGATCAGCTCCTCCAGCATATCCCGCTGTGCCAGCAGCTCGTCCACGGCAGTCATCTGCTGTGCCGTGAAGCCGTACTCCGTCACCATCTCCGCCGCCGTCTTTCCGGTTATTGTGATATGCAGGATTTTCTCCGTCCAGCTATCGTCTGCATCATCGTCCGGGTCGCTGTCCGCATGGTGAATGGTTTCCACGGTGCTGGTGATGATGTTCATGTCCGAAAAGACGGCTTTCAAGCGGTTCACACGGTCAGCGTCCATCGTCACCACATCGGTTGCGTCCACATCGTAGCTGCCAGCAGTCTTAACCGCGAAAATCGCCAGCACATCCACCCAGTCCGCCATTTCACCGGCGATGGTCACATCATCGTATGTATAGGCTCCTTGCAGCGCTTCCAACTCTGAGTTGAAATCATAGTTGACCTGGGCAATGGCCGCAGAGATCGGCACAGCGTCCGGGGTACTGCTCTCGTTGGAAAAGAGGATGCCAAAGGGTGACGCCGCGATAGCGCCCACCATAATCAGCAAGAGGAGAAGGATCAGTACCACCACACCGCCGCCTGCCGCGAAAAGTCTGCTGACAGCGGTTTTGACAGTTTGCACGATGGCCTTTGCAGCCGCCGCTGTCCACTGCCCAAGCTGGAGTACACCCCTCTGGGTGGAGTCTGCGGATTGCATGACCATTTTTCGCTGCAATTTCCGCTGCACGGCCTGCCGCGCTTTCTGCGTAGCTTTCACCGCTGTGCCTCTGACCGGCTCAGTATCTTTTGCGCCCATGGCGGTTTTTATCGTATTCTGCCTGTGGGTTATGGCTCCGGGACGGTTCTGACAGGTCTTAATTTGTGGACGATCAATTTTACTGGGTATAACAGCAGCCTGCTCCACACGCGAAGCAGCTCCACGGCCATCCAATACGCGCTGCGCGGCCTGACGCTTTTTCATCGCATCCCGGACAGCCTTTTTCCGCCCCTGCTCCAATGGGGTAGACTGCGGTGAAGCAGGTACATCGTACTGGCTCATCCGGGCGCGCAGCACTTCAAAGCTGATGTGACTTTCCGGTGCAGGAGCACTTCCAAAATGATCCTCCACAGCTTTTTGCCTGCCCAGCTCCACACGGTGCTGTTTGGCAGTCTGCCTTATCCCGTCCCGCCGTGCGCTGGGGTAGTAGCTGTCATAAGGGCTGCTTTGGTACGCTCCATCTGCTGAAGGATTGTTCTTTTTCGGCTCGGTCGCCGTTTTTTCCTGTCCAACCGGCTCACCCCTGTCATGGCGCTTCTTGATCTGCCGGAAGGCCCTGTGTCCTCCATTGGCAGCAGCAAGCGCACTCCGCCTGCCGGTCGTTTCTACTTGATCGGTGGCATACTGAACGCTCCCGCGCTCCTTGGGGCCGCGCTGGGCTTCCTGCTTATCGTGGTGTGCTTTCCAGATGCTGCCCGCTTCCTTGGGGACAAAATCCCGGTTCAGAGCCTTGGGCTTGTCCATAGCGGGGCGTGTTTTTATATCCGCCATACTACCTCCTACGAAAAATGCGCGGGCAGAGCGCGACGCTCTGCCCGCATTTTCTTTATCCTTCTCCCGGCTTGGTGGTCATCAGCCAATACAAGCTGGTGTCCTTCGGGAACTCATTGACCAGCGGTACGATTGCGCCGCCGACTTTAATCAAGCCGTGTCCGGGGGGCTTATCGCTGACATAGCTCATCTGGGCAGACGAAGCGTTCAGAATATGAGCCAGAACCTCGCGGTCATTGGGGGCTTGATTGAACATCAGCAGAAATTCGCTGTTGGCGAACATCATGCGGGCGGTATCGGAGCGCAGACATTCCTCCACATTCTGCGTAATGCCGGTCAGGGTCGCATAATACTTTCTGAATCGTTTCCAGCACTTATACAGGAACTCCGCGCTGTACTTGCTCACATTATCGCCTGCGCCGCCCATGCTGCTGCCCGCGAAGAACAGATAGATCTCGTCGATATAGACATGGGTGTACTTGCCCTCGGCGCGGTTGGCGATGACACGGTTCATAATGGCGTCCAGCATGACCAGCAGGCCGATGGGCTTCAAATTCTCGCCCAAGTCCTGAATGTCAAAGCACAGGGTGCGGTTCCTGGAGTTGACATTGGTCTGGTGGGCAAACACATCCAGCGTACCGGTGGTGAACAGCTCCAGCGCCAGCGCAATGTCATGGGCAGCAGGCTCCTTCTGGCGCATCAGATCGTCATGCAAGTCCTTCAGCGTGGGCGGGTCGCCTTTATAGGTCTTGATATATTCCCGATACACATTGGCAGTACAGCGGTCGATGATGGACTTGTCCCTCGCGCTGATCTGCTCCGCCCCCATGATCTGCTCACAGAGTGACATGATGAAGTCGCTTTTCAGCGCCAGCGGGTTTTGACCGCCGCCGTATTCGCTGGAAATGTCCATGGCATTGATGTAAGTATCACTGGACGCAGAAATGGTGATGATTTCACCGCCCAGCGCCCGCACCAGTGGGCCATATTCACGCTCTGGGTCGATGATGATAATGTCATGGTCGGTGGCAAGGGCGAGGGTCGTGATCTCCTGCTTTGCGGCCATGGATTTGCCGGAGCCGGACACGCCGAAAATGAAACCGTTGCCATTCATCAGAGAACCCCGGTTGCAGATAATGAGGTTGTGGGAAATAGGATTGACGCCGTAATAAATGCCGCCTGCGTCCTGGATCTCCTGCGACTTGAAGGGCATGAGGACAGCGGTGCTTTCGCTGGTCAAGGTACGGACGGCGTCAATGCGGCGCAGGCCGTAGGGCAGTACCGTGTTCAAAGTGTCCTCCTGCTGATAGTTGAGGACGGCGAATTCACAGTTGCCGGTACGGGTCTGCAAGGATTTGGTGTCCTGGTCAAGCTGCTCCAGACTGTCCGCAAGATGGGCCAGCGTTACCACACCGTGCATCATGCGCTGGTCGCGCTCGGTCAGGTCATCCATGTACTCTTTACCCACCTGCCGCATCTGCTCTAACTGATAGGGCAGCGTCGCTGTAAAGTTGTTGTGGGCGTTCTGGCGCTGCTGCCAGCGGTTGGCGTCGGAATCCACGGACATGATGACCTTATCCACCAGCTTGATGGCGTCATCCATGCCGATGGGAACAATATCAATGGACAGCATCATGTTCCGGGGATAGTCCATCAGCTCGGTTATCATGGAGTCCTTGATGAAACTGGCATAATCCCGTAGAAACAGAGTGCGCCCAAAGCAGTTGTCCATTTCAAAATAGCTCTTTTTGAAAGACAAACACCCCGGCGCGATAGCGTCCTTGAAGTCATGACCTCGCTTCATGGTTTCGTGCAGGTCAAAGTGGAACTCCTGCTCCTCACCGGGACGGAAAAAGTCATGGAACAGGCGCAGACGCTCGTTCAGATTGATTTCCCGGATGGTGGAATCCAAACGGGACAGGCTGGTGGTCAGGTCGGTTCCCACACGGTTGAAAAAGCCCTTTGCTTCTTCGTAGTTTCTGGCTTCGGTGGAAATTGTAATGTACTTCTCTTGGATGAGGTTGTTGCTGTCTCCGGCCTTGTCTGCCAGCAGGTCGTTGTACTCTCCGCGATACTGATCCAGCCCGTCACCCTTGTAGGGCATGAACAGGTTTGCATTGAACTCCCGCTGATTTAATCTGCGGTTGAACAGCGTAATTTTCGCCGTGGCATTGACCGGGAGCGCGTTCAGAAAGGCACAGTAAGCCTTGAACAAATCCTCCTGCTTCTCCGGGGATGCCACCTTGTAATTGACATCAAAAAAGCGCCAAGTCTTTGAAAACTTGCCGCTGACTTCAAAGATGCCGTCCTTATAGACGCGCTTGATGGGGATAGATTTTTGAACGCTGCGCGGGATGGAAAACGCATCCCGTTCTGCGCTGGGTTTCCAAAATTTCATTTACGCTTCTTCACCTCCAACTGTGTTGCGTCCAGATAGTAGTTTTCGGACTTCCATACACGGTTGCCCGCCATCAGGAATTCCGATTTGAACCAAGCCCATAGAAACTTCTCCAGCGTCAGGCCGTTGTAATGAAGGAAACCGGCAGCGGCGATCGGGGCCGCGCCCACAATACATACCCAACTGACGGTTTCCCGGTCTGCAATCTGGCTCAGGCCGAAATACAGGCTGACAGCAACGCCCACCGCCAGCACCGCACAGACAAACTGGCGCATGGACAGGCCGAAAAAGATGGTTTCCTTGTAGTTGCGGATTTCCTTGTTGATTTTGATTTCCAATTATATATTCCTCCGAAGTAGAAATACTGCGTAACCAATGTCCTTAATCAAGCACGATTGCGCGCGAATATGCTATACTCGGGTCAGAAAGGATGTGTTACACATGAGCAAACCTATTAGCAATCACTTCGAGCTGAAAGATGTATGCAGGAATGCCGGCCTTTGGTATGTAGGGTCTTTCATGTTGGAGTATATTAAAATGAAAGAAATGTGGAGTAACCCTGATACGAAATCAGCTTTTATCCAGTACATTTACAACGAATACTCTGGGATTGATGACGACATTTCCGGAACAACTACCAGAGTCAATGCCATGATCCGCATTATCGAATCCAGAAAAGTTGAGGATGCGCTTCATCTTGTCCTTGCCGCCGATGACAGGAAACTTGGCTGTGCAGAATCCAAAGAAAACGCAAAGGTCACTCTTGATATGTTATCTTCAGGGAAGTTATTATACTAAAACTATAATCCAAACATTTCCTTTGCAATGCGGTCAGCGGCCTTGACCAAGCCCACCAGCACCAGCATATTGAAGATGACCTCGCCCAGATAGCTCCAGACCTGTGTCACAACAGAAGCGTCCGGGTCAACGACCGTGACTCCGCTGGACGCAAAGGCCGAAAAGATGATACAGGCCAGCACGATGACCGCCCCTTCCATACACACGCCGATATAGCTCCGCAGGAACGCCTTGCCGAAATGGGTGGTATTCTCGCCCGCAAAGGAAGCCAGCGCCACCGGCGACAAGGCGGCATACATATAGAGCTTAAAAAACCGCCCGTAAACGGTCAAAATCATAATAAATGCCAGTACCGTGATGAACAGGCTTCCCAGCAGCGTGACCAGCCACAGCGTGGCGAGGAAGCCCACATCCTTAATCGCCGTAATGATTTCAGGCGGCAGTGCCGCCGATGCGCTTGTGATACCGCCCACACTGCTTGCTGCGGTCGCCACAATGCCGTTGCACACATCAAAGATATTGACCATCAAATCCATGCCATAGGTGATACCCAACTTGGCAAGGATAAAATAGATAAAGTGCTTGAACACATATTCCGGGCGCTGGAAATCCCGGAACGTGGCAGCGCTTTTGAAAATGCTGATGGCAAAGAACAAGACCAGCAGGCCATAGCCAATGGCCTGGATGCCGCCGTGGATGGTAACGATGGTCTGCCAGATGGTGCCGCCCTTGAACGTCTGGGGCGATTCCGTCAGTAGGGACCACATCTCAGACAGCTTATCATTCCAGGTCAGCAGTGCGTTTTCCAGATTCTCAACGATCCAGTTGTTATCCACCGAAGTTCACCTCCAGACGAAACACCGGGAGATCTGCCGCTGAGCAAATCTCCCGGTTATTATTTTAAATCGCACCAATGGATGTAAGGATCTCCTTGGCGAACGCGATCAGCAGACCGCCGAACAGACACAGGAAGCCCTGCGTTCTCTGGCTGGCATCGTGGGACTGGATGGACATACCCACCTGCACAATGCCCCAACCGAGAATAATGACGCCCAGCGCCTTGATGATACTGAAAATGAAATCAGAGAGGTTGTTGACGATGGTCAGAGGGTCGCTGCCCGCCGCAAGCGCGGGCGTCGCAAGGGTACAGAGCATCAGCACTGCTGCCGCGCCCGTCCAGTATCCACGCTTCAGCAGCTTGCCGCACTTATGGAACTGCCGGGGAGTATCATTCTTCTTGCTCATTTTGAGAGTCCTCCATATCAATGAATTCGTAATCGTCCAACGCATGAAACTCGTAAGGAAGGTCGGGCAGCGCATAGTCCGGTGCCTCCTGCGGTTTATGCACATAGGGTTTCGCGCCGCCTGCCGCAGACTTCTTGAAATTGGGGTGGCGCGTAATATCGTATTTCTTATCCAGCACAGGCTTTTCGCCGCGGATCAGCAAAATGGCGTCATCGGTGTCCATCATGCGGATCTCGTCGATCATCATCAGCTCACGCCCCGCCTGCTGGTAGTTGGTGGAGCTGGAGCCGTTGCGGCCTCTGGTCTGTCCCCGCGTCCGGGTGTCCAGCGTTTCCTTGCCCAGTAGCTTGGACATGAACTCAAGAGAGGTCGGCTCGTTGCCGCCACCCAGGAACAGCAGCGTGTCGCAGTTGCCGATGATGCCCTCCCATTCCTTTTCATACAGTGCCTTGATGTTCTGGATGTTCTGCACGATGATGTTCAGCCCGATGTTGTAGCTGCGGCAGGTGGCAAGGATTTTGGGGTAGCTGTCCGGCTGGGCCACATTTGCCCATTCGTCCTGAATGACCCGCACCGGCACGGGCAGGCGTCCGTTGTACTTCTCGTCCGCCCGGTAGTACAGCTCCTGAAAGCATTGGGTATAGAGCATACCAATGAGGTAATTCATGCTGGCATCGTTAATGGGTATGACGCAGAAGATCGCCCGCTTTCTTTCACCCAGAGAGCCAAAGTCCATATCGTCCTTTGATGTCATTGCCGCATACTGCGGAATGTTGAACGCCGCCAGACGAACAGCGGCAGAAATGAGGATGGATTTTGCCGTCTTGCCCGCAGCTTGCTTGAACACCTTGTACTGCTTCACCGCAACATGGTTGGGCTGTTCCTCCTCCAACGCCTGAAAGAGCAAATCCAGCGGGCTGCGGTAGCCCTCGTCCTCTTCCCGTACCTCCGCATACTCCATCATGAACAGCATGGTTTCAAAGTTTTGCTCCTCCGGTGGGGCTTCGCTCATAAGGTAGAGCATCAGGGCGGAGTCCAGGGCAATTTCGGCCTTCTCCCAGAAGGGGTCATTGCTGGAGGCATTCCTTGGTGTGGTGTTCTTGATGAGGTTGTCGATGAGCTTCAGCACATCCTTCTCATCCCGCAGATAGCGGAACGGGTTGTAGCAATCTGATTGACTGGGGTCAATCAGATTAAACACCTTCACATCGTAGCCCTGCTCGATCAGCAGATGACCGGTGGTGCGCAGGATCTCGCCCTTGGGGTCTGTGATGAGAAAAGAACAGTTGGCACTCAGCACACCCGGCAGGCAGAAGAACCGGGTCTTACCGGAGCCGGAGCCGCCTACCACCAGAATGTTCAGATTGCGCCGGTGATTGTGGCCGTCCATGCCGATGCAGACGCGCATGGTCAGGATGACATTTCCGTTCGGGTTGCCGGGGTCTTTATACTTTTGACACAGCGCCTTGGGGTCGCCCCATTTGGCGCTGCCGTATTCCTCGCCCGGTCGCCGGTTCTCACGGCTGGAATAATACAGGCCAATACCCATGCCGTAACAGCAGAGGGCAATCGCCATGAATTTCAGCGTGTGCGCCGTCCAGCGGATGGCAAAGGGGCGTTCCAGCAGACTGCTGAAACGCCCCATCAGGTCGAATATCGTCATGCCGTCCTCATAGCCGGTGGCAAGCAGCGCCGCCAGCCACAGGACGGGGATCACAAGTGCCGCCCACACCGGGGCGGCACTGCGAAAGTCGTGATTCCGCTTCACGATTTAATAGCCGGTCTTGGGCAGCGTTACCGTCGTCTTGGCATAGACGCCGGTCAGGGTACGGGAAACCGCCTGAATCCACTGCCCGTTATACAGGCCGCCCACATCAGCCACATTGACAAGGCTGCTGCCATTGGAAAGTCCCTTTGCGACCGTGCCGCTGATGGAGGGCGTTTCCACCTGTGCAAAGCCAGCCTTGACCTGTCCGAACACGAACATGACCTCTGTGATGCGCTCGTTGGAGGCCAGCTTCAGGATGGCGGGTCGGGCATCCAGCACATAGTTTTTGCTGGTGGAGAGGTTGTCCGCCAGAGTGCGGTAGCTGCTGCCGGAGAGATTGGTCTTATAGACCACCTTGTAGGAAAGCTGCTGGTTGTAGGTGCCGGTGACGATCTGGCTCAGCGTCATCTGACCGGGCAGCGTATCACGCCAGTAGAAGGAACTCAGCGGCACCGTGGAGGTGTTGGCAATATCCTTCAGGGTGTAGCGGATGGGCTGACCGGGCATGACCTCCTTGGGGCCGGTCTTGGTGATGGACACGCCGGTGGCCACGCTGCTGTCCAGCACCTCAAAGGTCACGATCTGGCCCTCATACTCCAGATACGCCGTCATGACGGTGGGATTGACCGCGTAATAGGCTGGAGCGCTGACCTCACGAATGGTGTAACGGGACAAGGGCAGCAGCTTGGAAACTGCTCTGCCGTTCCGGTCGGTGCGAATGGTGTCTACCTTATTGTCCGCTTTATCGTAGACCTCAAAGACAGCCCCCTCCAGCAGTGTCCCGGCTGGCAGGCCGTTGATGGGATTGTCGTCCGCAGACTTCTTGATGATCTGGATCTGACCACGGACAGCGGTGTTCTCCCATGTGATTTCAGAGGTTGCACCGTACTGGACATAGATGGTTTTGAGCTGGGTATCCAGAATGTAGCCGTCCGCCGCCTGAATTTCGCGCAGATAATAGCGGCCATCCGCCAGTCCCTCGTCCATGTAGATGTAGCCGTTCTGGTCGGTGGTGTACCGGCCGATAGGGTTGTGGTTGCTGTCATACAGCAGGAAGGTAGCGCCATAAATGCCCTTGCCGGTATCCGCGTCCACCTTGTGCAGCAGGATATTGGAGGTTTTGCGGTTGGTCAGCGCCAGTGTTGCGGTCTGACCGTCCTTTACCTCCACCTGCTGGGGCGTGGTATCCAACTGATAGCCGGAGACAGTTTTCAGCTCAGTCACGGTGTACCAGCCGCTGTCAAGCTGCGGGAGCTGGATCGCGCCGTTGCGGTCAGTGGTGTAGGTGCCGATGATCTCCCCGTTCATCTTGCGGACTTCAAACTGAACGCCGGAAAGCCGCTTTCCGCTGCTCTCATCGCTCTTGGTAATGATAAGCCCGCCGATGGGTGTGTTGGTAAAGGTCAGGGTTTGGGTATCATCCGGGTTGACCACTACGGTCTGTGTGCGGGTGTTTTCATCAATGGAATAACCCGGAATGGTCTGGACTTCTGTGACCATAATTGTGCCGGTGATTTGATTCAGAATGATCTGGCCGTTCTGGTCGGTCACATACAGTCCGTTGGAGGATAGTTTGCCGCCCGCAGCATCCACGAACCGGCCATCGGCGTAGGTGATCTTGAACTGAACACCCTCCAGCGGCTTTCCGGTGACGGAGTCAACCTTGTTGATGACAATGCCACCCAGCTTCTTGTTTTTGATGGTGATGGACTGGGTATCGCCGCCGCTGCCGATGACAACATTGGTCACAGCTTTTTCGATGGTATATCCATCGGGCGCTTTGACTTCTGTCAGCACATAAGTGCCGGGCAGCAGATTGGTCAGCTTGATCTGGCCGTGGGCGTCGGTGGTAAAGATGCCGTTCTGCGTTGCGGTCGCCGTGCCGATCACACCGTCCAGGCCGACTTCACAGCCTGCCGCTGTGGTAATGCGGAACTCAGCACCGGACAAAGGTTCGCCGGTGGAGGCATCCACCTTGGTGACGATCAGAGCGCTCTTGGGCTGGTTCTTGAAGGTCAGGCTCACCGTCTTTCCAGGCAGGACGCTGATGGCCTGGGGCTGGGTGTCGATGGTGAAGCCGCTGGGCGCACGGGTTTCCGTCACGACAACGGACTTGCCGGGTTCCAGACCGTCGATGAGGATTTCACCGTTTTCATCGGAACGGTAGATGCCGTTGCTGGTGCCGATCACGCTGCCATCGGAGTAAGTTACCTTGAATTCCGCATTTTGGAGGGTAATGCTGGGGTCAACCGCGCATACCTTCCGGATCAGCAGACTGCCCTTGGGGGTATTGCCGAAGTAGAGCTGCACCACATCCTGCTCCTTGCCGCTGATGTAGGCAGTCTGAGGGGCGGTGTCGATGACATGGCCGCTGTCACTGGCAAGTTCCTCCACAATGTAGGTGCCTTCCCGCAGGCCTGTGACGGTGAAGCTGCCGTTGGCGGAAGTCTTATAAGTGCCGATGACCGTGCCTCCCGTGCCGGAGGTGCCGGTGAGGTACTTCACCTGAAAGACGGCGTTAGACACCGCTCCGCCGGTGACGGAATCGTACTTCCACACCACCAGCGCAGACAGAGGGATATTTTCAAAGGTCAGGGTCTTGCCGGTGCCGGACTGGACATAGACCTCCTGTGTGGCCTCCTTGATGGCGTAGCCTGTGGGCGGCTCCAGCTCCGTCACCTTGTACCAGCCATCCCGCAGGCCCGTAAGCTGGAACTGGCCGTTTTCATCGGTGTAGAAGGTGCCGAGGTCGTTGATCTCGCCGCTAACTGTGTTGCTGCTGGCGTAAGTTACCCGGAACTTGGCACTCTCCAAAGGATCGCCGGTGACGGAGCAGATCTTGTTGACGGTCAGGCTGGGTTTCTTGTGATTCTCAAAATACACGGTGTGGTCGCGGTTTGGATAGAGCGTGGCAAGCTGGCTGGGAGCGTCCAGCAGATAGGGGGAGGGCACGGATTTTTCCGTGATCTCGTAGACACCGGGCAGCAGGTTCTTCAGCTCGGCGCGGCCATGCTCATCCGTCCTGATCTCATCCACGCTGTGACCGTCTGCTGCCCGGACCTGGAACACCGTGTCGGCAATGGGTTCGCCGGTGTCGGCGTCGTGCTTGTAGACGATGAGGTTGGGGCGTTTCTGGTTCTCGATGACCAGGGTGCTTGTCTTACCCGGGAACAGCTCCACATGGTACTCCCGCACATCAATAATGTGGTCGGAGGTGGTGGCAGTCTCTTTCACCGAGTACACGCCAGGCTCCAGATCAGACACCAAAATCTCGCCCTGGGCGTTGGTGGTACGGTCGAGGTAGTGGGAGCCGTCCGCAATTCTGGCGATGCGGAAGGTGACGCTGGGGAGCCGGGTGCCATCGGAGCTGAGCTTGATGAGCTGGAGGGTCGGCTTGATGGAATTCGTAAAGACGAACTGGGCCTCCTCATTGGGGCGCAGCTGAATGATACGCTGGCCGTCATCGATGAGATAGCCGGGACAGGAGAGCTCCGTCACCACATAAGCGCCCGCGGGCAGCTTACTGAGATCAATGGTCCCATCCTCCTGCGTGGTGTACTCCACCGGGCCGTAGCTTCCGTCCACCGCTTCAAAACGAAAACGGGCATTGGCGATAGGCTTGGAGAGATCATTGCTGTCCACTTTGATGAGATGGATACCGGGCAGGCGGTCATTGAAGAATACCAGCTGCTTGATGCCGTCTCCGGCTTTCAGCTCCACCTGCTGGGGCGTGGTGTCCAGAATGTGCGCGTCATCGCTCTGGACCTCCTTTGCCATATAGGTCCCGGGTTTTACGTCCAGTAACAGGATCTCGCCCATCTGGTCGGTCTGGAACTGCCCCAGGTACTCCCCGTCCCGCCAGATTTCAAAGGTCACATCAGGCATCACTTCCAGGGAAGCGCGGTCATACTTTACGATCCGCAGGCCGGGCAGCTCCTTGTTGGTCATGGTGACGGTGGAGGTCTCGCCATCGGACACAGAAACAGTCTGCACTGTGTTTGTGTCGGTCTGCCAGCCTGCGATCCCGGCGGTCTCCCGCACCTCATATCCACCGGGCTTCAGGCCAGTAAACTCGATGACGCCGCCAGGTCCGGTCTGGCCCGACTGGATGGTCCCCGTCACAATGTTCTTGATCTGGACGGTGACCCCCTCCAGGCCCTCTCCGGTATCACTGCGTTTTTCCACCCGGAGATTCCCGTAGGGTTCATTCCAGAAGGTCAGCTCCGCGACCTGTCCGTGGACGACCGTTACATTCTGCGTGGCTTGCTCCGCCAACAGATGGTTTTCAGGCGGGATCAGCTCTGTAACGGTATAATTTCCGGTGACATTCAACGGAACCTTGATCTCGCCATTCCGGTCCGTGGAGAAGGAGCCCACCTTGCTGCCATCCGGATACAGGACCTCAAATACCGCGCCCTCCAGAGGGGTCTCCGTGCCACTTTCCAGCTTCACGATCTTCAACCCCGTCTGCCCAGGCTCATCCGCTGTGTTCGGACTGCTGGAGTAGCGGCTGATAAAGGAAGCGGTAATGGGGATGCGGGGGTCGGTGTCCAGCATATAGTCCTGGATGTTGCCATACTTGTCCGTTTCCAGGGAGCGTGCGTAGTAGATGGCGTACTGCACCACCACGGAATTCAGGTTGAGCTGGGCGGTGCCGGTCTGGCCTTCCACGGCGGAGGCGGGGTACACGATCTTGCACTGGCCCTGATAGCCGCCGCTCCCCGATGTGGAGAGGGTAACATGGTCTGTCTCCTTGTTGTCCATGTCCAGGATCTTTGCTCCGCCGGGCGCTCCGGCGGCGAGGGACACCTTCACGGTCTCAATGGCCCAGGTCTCGCTGGTAATGGTGATGACCTGCTGATAGCAGGACTCGCCGTTGATGGTCACAGGGTAGGCTGTATCGCGGTCTGCGGTGGCCGTGAGCTTGGGGGACACCAGCTCGTTCCACTGCATCCCCCGCCAGTAAATATCCTTTGTGGCCTGAAGCACCCGCTGGGCGGCCTCCTTGTCCGCACCTGTCAGCTTGGGGTTGATGCCCAGGCCGTCCAGAGACCAGTTGCCCAGCAGATAAATCCACAGGGCGGTCTTGGTGGCATAGTAGGCTTCCTCCACGCTGTTCAGACCCAATGTCGCCAAATCCATGTGGGGATAGCCGTTGGCGATGATGCCGCAGACCTTCGGGTCGTTCACGGTGGATTCGGCGCTGTATTGAATGGCGGTCCCTTCCTCCACCAAGGCGGGCACACCGTACAGCCGGGGGTCTACACAGTAGGCCGGGATCTCCTTGGTCTGGCCCGTCTGCACAGAGACATAGTTGTAATAGGTGTAGTGCTGGGTCTTGACGCTGCCGTTCATGGTCAGCCAGTTCAGGTCATCGTTTCTGGCGTAGACATTGACCTCCTTCATGGCTTCATCCAGGGTGGATGCGGCGCCAGCGGGGACCGCCAGCATCCCCACGATGGTCAGGAGGACCAGGAACAGGGATACGATTCGTTTTGACATTCAAATTCCTCCATGTTGAAATAGAAAAGGCACACCTGGACGGTGCGCCTTTCCGATGGAATGATTCAGTTTACAGGGAGGCGACGCTGTACCGGGTGTACTGGAACACACCGTTCAGGAAATAATCCCAGGCTTCCACATAGTATCGGCTGTTGGGACGGCTGTGGACCAGGTCAGTCAGCTCCGACTGGTTCCAGGGCCAGAAGGACTGGGTGTACAGTTCCAGGTCGGCCGGGATGGTCAGCTCCACCGTTGCCAACGGAGTATTGCCCCGCCACGCGGCAGGCTCGTCCCCCAGGGCGTTGTAAATGGTGTACTGCATCCTGCGGGTCTCGTAGAGGTTACAGAGAAACAGGTGGTCCCCGCTCTCATTTTTGAAGTGCCGCGCCTCCATTTTGGGCAGCTCCAAAGTCGGAAACCTGCTCCAGTCGCAGGTGGCCTGGGGCAGTTCCCCTACCGGACCGGCGGCAAACACATTGGTGTCATACCGGCTGACGTCAGTGATGGTGTACCGGGTGCCGTCATCGCAGTGGATCATATCACCGGCTTGTGGCACGTACCGGGAGCCGTCTGCGGGAAGAACCACCGTATTTTCCGGCTCTAACGGCTGCTCCCGGGGCTTCTCTCCGATATACACGCTGTTCGACGTGCCGTCATAGGTGAGGTTAAAACCCACCAGCGGGCTGAGATCGCCCAGCCTCACATAGTTGTAGCCGTTGATGTTGTAGGCTTGCAGCTGGACGGCCTGTCCCTCTACATAGAACTTCTGGCTGGATGGCTGAACATTCAAAGCCTCTGACACCGCATTTGCCGCAGGACCACACAGTACGCTACCGATCACCATTCCCACCGCAATCAACCCAAAGTTTTTTACTTTCATAGCTTCAACCTCCTTTACCGCCAGCATAGCAGGAATAGAACTGTTTCGCAAAAAATGGGTCAGCGTTCTTTTGCCTGAACACACCAGCGGTAATCGGGCTGATTCATCACGCAGGTGATGAGGGTAATGATATTCTCTCTGCTGTCATTCAGCACGGAAACATCGTCCTTGCTGATCTTCGCCACGGAATAGACTTCGTAGGTCTTGGTTCCCAGCTTGGTTGTCAGCTTGACGGTATCACCCACATTCAGCGTGTGGATCTTGCCGAAGTGGTTGGTCACGCCCCGGTTGTGGGCCGCCAGTGCCGTATTGCCCGTAAAGAAGCTGGTGCTTTCAAAGTGGCCCGCCCCCTTTTTCAACGCGGCACTGTCCGTCCCCTGATAGACCTTCACCGTCAGATCAATGGCCGGAATTCTCAGTGTCCCGATATAGCCGCCAGCATAATAGAGGTTTTTCGTGACTACCGTGTAGCTGCTGCCAGCGTCGATGTCCTGGCTGGGCTGGGAGGTGTCGATAGAAGGCGGCATGACCGTCACACCGCCAGTTCCGCTCCCGGCAGAGGGATTTCTCTGGCCCAGATTCGGCGTCAGAAGCTCGCCGCTGTTCAGGGTATAGGAAGTGAGGCTGCCAAAGGCGGGCGGGATATAGGCGGCGTTTTTGCTCCGGTCCCGGTTCACCGGCTGCTCCATTGTGACATAGATGGTATCATCCGAGGTAGGCCGCCCAAACAGGTAGTCATCCGAAGCGTCAAAGGTGTAGTCCACCGCATGGGCAGGCAGTGAAAAAGCCGTCAGCATACAGCAGAGGGCCAGCAGCATGGTAAGGTGTTTTTTCATCATTCATACCCCCGTTTCTTGTTTTGATAGTGCAAGTAGCCCTTTCGTCCGAAGTAACCGGCAGCGCCCAGGACCACAACACCGAGGGGAATCAGCAACAGGGCATTGTTAAACAGGACAGCGTCACCGGCAACATCCAATTGTTCTGCGGCGGCATTTGTACTGGAAAACACCGCCGTATAAATGACGGTATCACAGCTGGTTTTCGTGACCTCTCCCTTATAGTCGGCAGTGACCACATAGCCGGTGGCATATTTGCTGGTAGCAGTCCCGGTATAAGTGGCCACCGCATTGTATCGGAGCGCCAAATCGTAGCCGTCCTGGTAGTCGGTAGCGGCATCCTGCCAGTCCACATCAGCCAGCGTCAGGGTACGCCCATTTTCCTCCACGCTTTTGGGGATCAGGGACACATCGGCGTCGGAGAGGTTCGGATAGGTGCGCGTGGCGGACACAGTGCGGCTGCTGGTCTTATATCCCGCCGCTTCCACGGCGATGCTGGTGTGGTCCAATGAGAGGACGCCGGTATATCCGTCCTCGGTGCTGACCTCCAGCGTGGGCTCCAGCAGCTTCAAAATCTCAGTCATATCCTTCGTATCGGTATTCAGGGTAATGACTTCAATGTGGTCCTTGGTATCCGTTTCCGTCTGGTCGTTCTTCAGCAGGTCCAGCAGCGTGTAGCTGCAGCCCTCCCGCTCAAAGTCCTCAGTGGGGATGGCGGCAGGGTCGTCCTGAGCAGTCAGGTAGTAGACCTTCTCCAGCCGGGACACTCCGTTTTCTTCGCTTACTCTAACCTCTGCGGGGTAGACCGCAGGCGGGACCGGAGCCGTCAGCTGGCTCAACGCTGCCACATCTGCAATCGCTATCTCCTCCGGTCCGGCGGCCATTGCCGCCCCTGTCATTGCACACAGCACCAACGTGGTGCAGAGCAGGGCAGAAAGCTGTTTTTTCATGTATACATCCTCCTTATCTTGTGGGCGGCCTTCTGTCTGCCGCCAGCTTTTCGATTTCCCTGGCTGGGGAAACATCCTGCCTCCTGGCCACCTCTTTCAGCGCATCCAACTTATCCCGGACGGATGGGCGTTTAACCTCCTGTGTCATATCCGCCCCGGTAGATACTCTCGCACCAGTCCCGCGCTCCCCGAAGCTGTTCTCGGACGGATCGCGGGACCTTGCTTTTTTTGCGGCCTGTTCCTCCTGCGCCGGAGCCGGATAGCCCATGCGCTCAAAAATGCGGTTGATCTGCTTGGCGTCCCTGGCTTTCGCCATGATCTCCACCATGCCGGTGTTCTCCACCTTGTTCACGATGGGATAGTAGAGAACGCCGTAGCGTTTGGCCTCCCCATGGAAGCCTGCCAGATCCTCCTTCTTGACGGAAAAAATGGTCAGCTCCTCTCCATCGTGGATCAGCCGTTTCAGATTGGTCTTGCCCGCCAGCTTCTGATTGTCATTGGCGAGGGCAATCAAAAGGGCGGCAAGATTCTTTGCCCCCAGCCCTGCCAGCTTGACGGCGCTCTCAGTGATTTGGATACCCTCTTTCACCATCAGGTCAGCGGTTTCGCCGCTGGTACTCATGCTGTTGTTCCTCCTTCCTCAATTCATTCTTCTGATTGGTCTGTGCTTCCTGCACCTGTTCGCGTACCAGCGGGATGTCCGCTTGTATTCTGCGGCAGAGTGCAAGTTCCCGGCGTTTCTCCCGCAGGGAGGCGGTATGCCGGTCGATCTCTGCGGTACATTGTGCCTTGGCTTCTTCATCGGGGGCGGCTCTCCTTTCTCCATAGAGTGGGTTTCGTTTTTCAGTCAGCTTGGCAATTTCAGTTTCCAGCGCAGAAATCTGCTCCGCAAGCTGTGCAGGGGTTGTGATGTTCTGTGCCATCAGATATTGGAATTGCTTTTGATAGCGTTCCAGCCGGATGACTTCTTCGCGAATCGGAAAAGCTGCCCGGTAAGACGGCTTTGCCCGTCTTGCACCGCGCAGCAGATACACATATCGTAAATAGAGTGCAAGGAAACCGGTGATCTTCCGCTTGGGATAGCGGGACAGCTTGCCCTTCACACGATAGCGCTTCGTATGGTAGACCGACTGCTTTGGCTTCTGAGTCGCGCCGCTGCGCTGTCCCATGAGCCGCTGCTTGATGGCTTCTTCGGTATAGCCGTCGCCCAGACTATCCAGACGGACAAATCGCTTGGCACCGGGTGGGCGCACAGCGGTGTACTTCCGGTTGGGGCCGTTTTTGATCTCATAGCCGTTTCTCTGCAACAGCAGAAGGAAGGTCTGGTAGGTATAGGCTTCTCCGATAATGCGGTCAATGTCCTCCCGGATGATGCCCCGCACGGTGGGCCTGCCATCCTGCTCCGCCTTCCATTCGCCGTAATGCTTGCCCTTGCCCTGGGGCGTGATGACGGACAAATCATTTTCGCGGCACAGCTCGTCCGATGTACCGCGCACCTCGTTGTAGTAGCTCTCCGGACTGGAATGGTATTTCTGCCCGTCCACAAAAGAAACGGAATTGATGACGATGTGGTTGTGTAGGTGCGCCTTGTCCAGATGCGTCCCGATGACCACCTCATACCGCTCACCAAACATCCGCCGTGCAAATTCCATCCCGATCTCATGGGCCTGCTCCGGTGTGACTTCGCCGGGGGCAAAGGACTGGATGAAGTGGTATCCGAGAACATCGTCCGTTTTCCCAAAGCGCCGCTTGGTGGACTGCATCTCTTGGAAGGCAGTGTCCACGCTGTCACAATTCAGGACATCGGTGAAGAACACCTGCTCTGTCTTTTCGGGATTGGTGGCATAGACGATCTTGGAGTCCAGCGCTGTTTTCTCCCGGTCAACCGCGTACTTCACCCGGTCATCCATTCGGCGCTTGATGGCTAATACTTTGGTGACGGCCATATCAGAAATTCTTTACCTTCAGCCAGAGCTGTTTTTGCATCTCCGTGATCTGGGCCACATCTTCCTTGCTGGCATACCCTTTCGCATTTGCGGCTTTGGCAATCTGATTGACATTGTTGCCAATGGCAGACATCTCTCGCAGTAGCTCCCGGTACTCATCAGGTGGGTGCGGCTTGAGCCTGACGCCCATGATGAGCGCACGGATAAACGGCTCCATCGGGTAGCCGGAAAGCCGCGCTTGCTTTTTTAGATGCTCATGCTCCTGCTCGTTCAGACGAACCGATATTTTTATCGCGCGTTTCCTCAACGCAGTTTCCTCCTTTCGGCTATGTATGGGGGTATTAGGGGGCTTGCCCCTTAACAAGCGCATTTGGACGGCCAAATGCTATGCTTGCGACTGCAACGCAGCCGATGGCTGCGGCAGTCCCGTTACTCTCCCGAAAAAGTATCCCGCGCTCAGGCCCTTACCCGGTCTTGCCGTATGGCCCGCTGGCGGATCTGCAAATACTCGTTATAGTCCTTGCCCTTGCGGGGCGGATTGTCGATCACCGCATAGTCGGTCAACGCTTCCTTGATCGCCGCTGAAGCTGTCCGCCCCGGCTCATCGTTATCCAGGCAAAGGACGATCTGCCGCACGCCGGGATTGTCCTTCAGGTACTGCGCCAGGGCAGCGGGGACGCGAAAGCGACCGCCTTTGCTGGGGCGGTAGATACCAGCCAGAGAAAGGCAGTTCGCCTTGTGCCAGTCCTGCCCACGCATTTTGACGATGGTCAGATAGGACAGGGCATCAATGGCGCATTCAAACACGCAGACGGTCTGACTGCCGGCTTTCAGCGGAACAGCAAAGGGAAACCGCTTATCACTGCCGGGGACTTCCCCCATGAAGCGCTTTTCTGAGAGCGTTCCCCGCAAGGTCGCATACCGGGGCTGCTCACCGTCAAAGCCGACGAACACACAGTTGTGCCGCTGGCCGTCCTCATAGAGCTGCCTGGTTTTGATACAGTGGTTGATGATCTCCGGGGCAATACCGCGCCCATGCAGATACGAAAAAACACGCCTGTTGTCGGCGTGTTTGGGTGGGAGTGCAAATTCAGTTTTCGATACTGGAGCTGCTTGCTCCGGCGTGGCGGGCAGCGTTGGTGCCGCTCCGAGAATACGCTGCACGGCATCCAGAAACGGGACGCCCTCCACCTTGGTCAAGTAGTCCAGCGCGTTCTTGCCGCCGACATTGCGTGACCACCAGCACCACTTTCCATTGGATATTTTGAGGGAATCATGGGTGCGGGTGGAGTAGACATTGCCGCCGTTATGCACCAGCTCCTGCGGTTCAAACCGCCGCAGATAGGTCAGCAGGTCCATCTCGCGGGCCTGGGCGATTTCTTCCTTGGAAATGTAGGGCAAACTCATCACCTCCCTGCGGGCATAGAAAAAGGCACGAACATTTCTGCTCGTGCCTCAAAATCATTCTTCATCAGAGCGAGTCGTGTGCGGTGCGGGAGTATACGGCTCTTTCTGATATTTTTTATATTTACTTGTGGTTTCCTCAACGGGGATCTCTTCGTCCAAAGGCTCGATAGGCTCAGTGCATACAGCGTCCATCAAAATTCGCTCCAGATGCTCAAACTCTGAGTTTTGGTCAATGGAAGCCATCACCAGCGAATCCCGCACATATCCCGCGCTTGCTGCAAGCAGGTCTTTGTCGAAGTAGTATCCATGTGCTTCCACGAAAAGTGTCATCAACATGACCACGGTTCGAGTATTGCCCTCACGGAAAGGGTGTACCTGCCAGATAGGCGGGAACAGATGTGTCAGAGCATTTACAAAGGTCTCTCGATTGCATGTGTCCCAATCGAATTCATGGATAGCTTGAAATGCGGCTTCAAGGTCTCTTTCGATGTCATCATCATTGGAATACCACACGCTGCGACCACCCAACAGCCGTTCTGCTTTCTGAATATTGATGATGCGGTATTCTCCGGCCCAGTCATAAATATCTCCGAACAGAAACTTGTGGATGTACCGCAAGCCTGCGGGTGTGAAGTCCGAGAATGTGGCATCGTACAGAAGCATCATGTTTGCGCGAGACTGTTCTGCTTCCACCAAATCCAGCGTCTTTTCTGTCTTGATGTCCAGCTTGTTCCGCAGGACTGGAACATCTGGATAGAGATAGGGGTCAGGCATGGATACGCCGCTCCTGTGCTGCCAGCTTCCGGTGGGATGCCAGCAGAGCTTCCTTCATCTGGGCACCCGTCAGTTCACCGTTCGCCCAACAGCGGGAAAGTGTTTTGGCATAATCGGAAACAGGAACGCCCTCTATAGCGTTCAGGGCATCCGCCAGCTTTACGGCCTGTATCCTGCGCTTTTTTGCTGCGACCGTCATCCGTTGTTCCCTCCATTGATTTTATAGATTGGATTTATTATATCACGCTGTTCTGGATTTAGAAAGAGACTTTTTCACAGTTCATCCCCTCAAAAGTATTACTATCGCACCATTCTATTTCGCAAGCGATAGGCATAGTTCTCTGCGCTGTACCGCTTCATGTACTCATTCTCGCTGGGCCGGGAGCTGTCCAGTCTGATTCCTCTCAGCCGCCGGTCGGACGGGTCACCGATGACCTCATCCACCGGAATCAGTTTGAACCGTCCCATACAGCGCAGTTTCCCTCCGAAAATGCCGCCCAGAGTGTGGAAGCAGCGGTCGCCGCACACCCACAGCACCTTGGCCCCTGCCGGGATGCCCCCAATGGGCTGCTTCAAAACGACCACAGAGCGGGGCTGCGCGCCCGCCACCTCGTAATATCCCTCCTGCTCCGCCTTTTCATAGGCGCGGATCAGCTTGTTGAATTGTCGCTGCGGCTCCACATAGAGCCAGCTTTCCTGGTATCCCATGGGTTCCTCCTTCAAAATATTATCGTTCTATCTGCGCCGCATGGCGCGCAGGCGGGCGCTGGTTTTTATCCGGCTCAGCGTCCACGACCTCCGGTTCCCGCTTATCCAAATTCAGCAGGGCGTTCAGTTCCTCCAATCTGGCGGTCTTGGCCTTCAGCTCCTCCTCGCGGGCAAAGTGCTTCTGCACCTCCACCTTGGCAGTCTCAAGCTGGGCCTCCAAGTCCGACAGTCTCTCCCGGCAGACCTGCTCTTTTACCGGCAGCGTATCCAGCGCATTGTCCATACGCTGAATATTGCCGAACACATCGGTTCCCAGCGTCACCACATGGCGGAGCTGCCCGATCATAGCCAGCTTGTACTCCTGCGCAAAGCTGTCGAAGGACAGTTCCAGCGTCAGGCCCCGATAGGAGCCTACCTGCGTTGCCTCCGGGGAAAGCATATTCTGGCACAGGGCCAGCAGCGCAGCGCCTGCTTCTTTCTTTTCGGCATAGGTGACACCCGCCAGGGTCATTGGGGCAAAGCCATCGGCATTGGGGTGAGTCTGTTCCTTGACGGTGGCAATATCCGCGCCATAGCCCACCAGCCTCGCCTGCGTTTCCGCGATCTCTCTGGGGAACGTCTTGCTGATACTGTCCTCCAGCGCATACCGCTGGCTCAGGTGGTTGGATTTCAAGAGTTTCAGCTTGGACACCTCAATGTCCAGATCCATCTTCTCTTTTATCATGGGGTTGCCGCTGGCCAACGCCTTGATCTCGGCGTAGGACAAAGCCTGCTCGTCCACATCCTCGGCAGAGCGCACCGGGCTTTTGCTGGTCATGATCTGGCTGATAAACTTCTGCTTGCTCTCCACCAACTGATAGAGGTAGGCGTCAAAGGTCCCCTCGGTGACATAGCTGTAAATGTCCACTTCCGGGTTTTCATTGCCCTGGCGGATAATACGCCCCTCCCGCTGCTGGAGGTCTGAGGGACGCCATGATGACGATAGGTAAGGTCTGAGCGGCGCGTTAGCGCCGCTTTCCACCTTTTCCCCCGTCTCACACCGTGCGTGCGAGTTTCCCCGCACACGGCGTTCCATCATTATGAAAGAATTATTAGATTGATAAGAATTTCAAAGCTGCGAAACTGTTTGTTTAGAGTTCGGGATTGCCCGCCATTATACGGAGGGCATTCAGTTTTGCTAATGCTTTTTTGTCAGGCTGTATTGCTTTTAGGTATGCTGCTGTGGTTTCCGGTGCAACAGCATGGATAAGCTGATGAACATCGCAATGCACGATGACAAGATTAGAGTACCTGTCATCACCGCCCATTTTTACGGGCAATTTGTGGTGACAGTGGATTTCATCAAGCCAAAGCTCTTTTCCTGTGACTGCACACCGCCCATACTGTGCGGCATAGAGGGAAATTCTGTTATCCATATATTCAACACTTCGCCGTGACTCCTTGATACGCATAAGCGCAAGCATGACTGATGTGTTGATACCGAGATTTCTATGAATTTCCGCTCTGCCCTCCGGGGTGTATTTGCATACCTTTTTCTTTTTGAACAGCGGGGTTTTCGTCTGAACATACCCAACAGGAGCTACGGTTTTGCTGCTGATGAAACGTATCTGTTTGCTTTTCCCGTAGTTTTCTCGGATATATACCTCATTGATTTGCCCCTTTTTCGTAAGCCTGCCATAGAGCCGATTTTTCATCACCGTTGACACGGCACGGTGTATCTGTTCGCAGTCCGTTGCTACCATGGTTGCATAGCGGTAATAATTGTGAATACCAAAAACCATGGAATTATACAGCGTAATTTCCCGCGCCTCATCATCCCTGTCCTGAACGTGAGCAATTTGCTTAACCTGTTCAATGAGCTTGTCCCGTTCACGGTTGATTGCTTTAGCCGTCATGTGGGACTTGACCACATATCGTTTTCGCTTTTTGACCGCTTTGATTTCAAAGCCCAAAAACTCAGAGTAATGCCGTTTCAGGTTGACGATTTTCGACTTCTCTTCACTGACTTCCAACTTTAACCTGTCATGAAGCCATAGCTTTACGGCAACAAACACCTTTTCTGCATCGCTTCGCTTTCGGCAAAACAGCTTGAAGTCATCTGCATAGCGGATAATATGCACCTCTTTGAGCTTGGTCGTGTTTTTGAGCGCCCCATATATTGCTGTTTTGTTTACCGTGCCATTGGGACGTATCTCGCAACTGTACTCTCGCTTGGTCGGCATATTTTCCCATTGGGAGTCAATCCACCAGTCAAGCTCGTTCAGTACAATGTTTGAGAGAAGCGGCGACAGAATACCACCTTGCGGCGTTCCTTTCGTCGGATGTTCTACCGTTCCGTCCGGCATTACAATAGGTGCTTTCAACATCTCTCGGATGATGCACAACAGCTTTTTATCCCGTATTCCCATGTGCCAAATCTGCTGTATCAGCTTTGTGTGGTTCACATTATCAAAGAAGCCCTTGATGTCCACATCCACCACATAATAGAGCTTTTGCAGGTTTATCATTTTATAGCACTGGGCGATTGCGTTCTCCGCTGACCGATTAGGTCGAAAGCCATTGCTGCGCTCATAAAATTTTGCTTCACATATTGGCTCCATGACCTGCAAGATACATTGCTGTACCAGCCTGTCAATGATCGTCGGTATTCCAAGAGGACGCATTTTCCCGTTTGGTTTCGGGATTTCCACCCGCTTTACAGGCTTTGGTTTATAAAACATTAGCTTTCTTTGCACGATACCGACATATTGATTCACCGGGAGTTTTTCTATATCCGCAATGGTCCGTTTGTCCGTACCGGCTGTCGTGCTGCCGCCGTTCCGCTTGATGTTTCGGTAGGCAAGTCGGATGTTTTCTTCACTGCTGATAATATCCATCAGCTTTGTAAAGGCCTTTCCATTCTTGCTATCTGCATACAGCTTGTCAAACGTTGGCTGCATATCATAGTACTCGCTGTGTCTCAGTTTCTTTTGCTTTGTCATAGGCAACACCCCCTTCGGGTTGTTTTTCTCTGTCATACTCGAAGCTACGAAGGTTCTTACCTATAACTATGGCAATACCGCACAGAAAAGATGCGGAATAAAGGCAAGTGTGGTAAAATATAGGCATGGATAAGCAAGTAAGTCTGTCTGGCCTGAGCGATGAATTGGCGCAGGTGCGGACAAAGAAAAAAGA
>Ga0129306_1001122_pt1 | contig 33470 bp, 20 predicted proteins | sample P827metagenome_FD_94438 | JGI IMG/M metagenome (GOLD analysis project Ga0129306, IMG submission 94438) | Capybara group fecal microbial communities from Wisconsin, USA - P827 metagenome | ecosystem: Host-associated > Mammals > Digestive system > Large intestine > Fecal | place: USA: Wisconsin...
ATCGATTTATTGCAATGTCCGCTAAACATGCGAACTTGCGATTAAATAACACTGATTTCAAAGAACTCTTATTCTACGGCGTCCGCGCCGTGGCGTAACTTTTATAAAACTAACGAACTATTGTTTCAGATTGCTTTTTTAATAATTCTATAAAGCTGTCGCCTATTTGGGAGTGTGACCATTCTATCGCGGTATGTGACTATCTTATTGGTTATTGTAAATGATTCATCTTTATCAGACATATTGTTACTAATGCATTCTTTCTTTTTTAGATCAAACAAATATCTGCCCAATACCAACCAATGTTCGTCTGGTGAAAAGGCGATAGCCCCTGGCTCAATATCTGAGTCAATAGGAAGAGTCATATAGTGCTTTCCGCTTCTTAGTTCATACAACTGGAACCGTCCATCATACACTAAAAGGAATCGCTTACTAATCCCGCATAAACTGCATCCTTCCTCAATATAGTGGGGGGTCCTTGTAATGACTCTTCTTGTTGGCAAATCTGCGATTGTAAGCTTATTCCTATCATGAGTATAAACAAGATAACGATCATCTGGAGAAAACAGAAGTATTCTTTTGCTGTTGATACCACGCCATTGTGGAACAATAAGAGTCACATATTCATTACCGGTTAAAGAGTTGTAGAGCTTTATTGTATCCTGCGCTTCATCTACCGATCCCACACCATATCTATTGCTGATAAGGTAGTTACCTCCAGGAGAGAAAGAGTCAAATACCAATGCGGTGTCCGGAAATTCTGTGAGCATTCCGTTACTGTCAATATAGAGATGGCTGTTCCTTACATAAGATCCATGGGACTTTTGTTTGTCTATCGGTTCCGTATAGGTTAATCTTTTAACGTTAGAAGCATTATCATGGATTCTGCCACTATTAAAACGCTCAGAACCATCATGATAATCAAACTTTTTATCAAACTTCTTTATTACTTTCTTTTTGCTAAAATCATACAAACAGGTAATACCTCCATATAATATAATTGCGGTCGACTCTCCAATTCGACGGACATCCGATACATCATCAAGTAGTCTATCCATTCTGCCGGACTTAGTATCTATAAGAAACAAGGAATTAATGTTTGATTGTTTATCATGAAGTAGTAATCCCAACATTTGTTCATCAGGGGATAAATAGGCTATTGAATAGTTTAAATAGTAGTTGCCCGTAAATGAGAGATTTGTGAAAGGCATAAAAGATTCTCGGCTCAGATTAACCAGCCCGTCTTTCTCTTCTTGATTCCCTAAAAGAAATGAAGCTTGAGGAGAAACGAACTCGCAATTGAATCCATTCCTCAATTGTACTTCGTTTCTTAAATCATCTTCTGTATAAAGATATGATTTTGCTATTCTGCCGACGGCTTTATTAGTAACAATCTCAAAAACAAAACCGCCGTTGTATAATCGTGCACATCTATAGTAGGGTCTGTCACCTGTTTGTGGATGTTCAGTGCCAAGACTAATACCAGGAAGAGTTCTATCACTAGTAAAAGATTTGAATATAGAGACATTTCCATAGCCATCATGAATAACCATTTCACCCAGGTTTGTATAGGCGAGAATATCGTTTGAGCCTCTTTGCACGATGAATCTAACGTTATCACTATTTACCTCTTCTAAACAATCACCGAACTGTCCATCAACAGCAAATAGATACCTGTCTCCGTAATAATCTGAAATCCAATTGCGTGCGTTATGGTATTGTCTTTTAATAGTTTGATGAATGACGGAGCCCTCACTCAACTCAATTTGAAGGTAATGAATAGTATCTTCTTCAACATAGAATAAACTAGGCCTTTCCGCAAAAAAAGCAGCATATGACGTGTTCTTGGGGAAATCAAACGTATACACAGGGTCCGACTTGTAACGTGTGGAAGAAGGGCTACTGTATGGAGCCACACTCAGATTATTCAAATCATATAGCGTTAGACTCCCAATATGATCCTCGTTCCATGCCCCCGTCCTACGTATTATTGCTAAAAGGTTATTTGTTCCCATGAAAGATGCGGATTCTTTCCAACCATCACCAGTGAATCCAGAACAAACAACACTATCAAGTTGGGCTGTATAGCATTCCCCTCCATAGTAAACAATAGAGCCGTTGTCATTAAAGACAGGAATCTCATTAGTACTATGTGAAACAAAACGGGAATATGCAGTGCGTGTTTCTCGGTCACAAATAGTTATGTTTGCGTTATGATATCTAGAATAAACGGCTATTTTTTGTCCATCGGGAGAAAATAGAAGAGACTCCCCGCCAGCTATATCATATGTTTCTTTCAGCTTATATGTTTGGGAATCATAAATTTGTAATTCACGGTTTTCGTTGATTACAGCAAATTCATGAGCATTCGGATTAGCGCCAAACTCTGAATTGAATACCATCCATGGTTTACTTGGATTTAAGCAATCCCACATAACAGATGTAAGTCCATGAGTAAATGGCCAAAAATAATATGATTTCAGAGCATACTCCGACGCTTCCATCCTCCTTCCCTCCAAAAGTGAAGTCTTTGCCATGTCCAATTGATTGGTGGAAATCCTAGTTAATAGGATGATTCCGAGAGTAATTAGTATAATAATGAAGACAGCAATAATTGAGAGAAGGGTTCTTTTTCTCTTTTTTTGCTGTCGCAAGTAACTATCCCAAAACAAGTCTCGATTGGCATCAAAAACACTCGCGGCAATTTCTGAAACAACACGCTGTTCAAGATGGCCCTTTTCTTTGCTTTTCCTATACTCGTTAACGTTAATTACCTTCTTCAAACTGTCAAAGGGAGGAGGAACATCTCTACCGGGTTCAAATACAATCTCGTCAATCCAAACGAGAAAGACGCGTTTTCTTAATGTGTCGTCAGTTTCATTCCCGGATGAAAGAAAATCACGAATTTCGTTGAAAACGAACGCCGTTTCACCATTGGACTCTCTTTTTCTCTCATCTTCTATCATGTTACGAGAACAAACAACAACCAGACATTTTGAGACCTTGAGATGAGATTTCAACTGATTGTCTACTGTTGCCGCTCCATTCATGATAGTTTTGTCCAGAAAAACCGGATCAATTCTTTTGTCGTTTTGGTGGACAAGTCTTGAAGGCTCTTTTTGGATTACGACGGGAATATCCCACGCGCGAAGATAGTGATAAATGGCATTTGCCCACTTCTCGTCTTCTTTAAAACGCGGGTCCTTATCTTCGCGTTTATAACTAATGAATGCGTAGTACTTATACTTGTATTCCATTTCTCAAAAGAATAAATCGTTGAAAAGCGGTCCTTATTTGGAGGCCAAATCCGTTATGGCACTAATCTCCCATTTCTTAAAAATGGTGTTTATGAGAGTTTTGAAATCCTTTAGTTTGACCCCATCGGGGTACTTAATAGGATAGAGGTTTGTTTGTTCGGTATTATCGTCTAGGTCCTCCCAATAACCTCTTCGGCAGCAAAGGATGACATGCACTTTCCCTTTCATTGCAATCTGGGTCTCAAAAACATATCGCAAGAAACGGAACTTATGAGAAGCCTTGTCTGTGTAAATGCGACCAGTTTTTTCGTCAAGCTTAATTGTAATCTGCTTGTTCTCTTTGTCTTCTATAACGCCGACAACCGAGAAGTGTCGTATTAAGTTGTTATTTAAAAACTTATATTTATTTGATTCCCACTCCCACTTTTCCATGAACCCCTTTGGCACAATATCATCTCTTTCAAATGTTTCTAAGCGTCCCAAACATTCGTTAACAATCTTGTACCACCTCATCCTAATATCAAAAGCGTCGTTTGAATAAGCTAATAAACAGTATTGGGAAAGATAAGATAATGATAGTTTATAATCCGTATCATTATATGCTTTTAACCCCAGCACAAGGTATACGTATCCGCGGGTGATATCTTGGACTGATTCGAAATTGGTGCATTCTAGCAGTTCATTGGCTACTCTTTGTGTGATTTCTTCATCTACTCCATTGGTAATTAATACTGAATTAAAATACCTAATCAGGAGCATCATAGTAATGTCATCATGAGACGAACAGTACTTTGATACAACCTTCAGCATCTCTTGGGTCAGGACAGGGTTAATGTCTTTATGGTTAAGCCCAACTGTTCTTGTTAAATATCTCTTTAACGCATCTGAATCCTGTTTTAATTGCTTGTAGAAAGGTTTTCCTCCAATGTGAGAGAACAAAGAGTTGGGACAAACCCGCGCCATTTCATTAGCAAAACGCATTAATACACTAGGCTCATCATCCACATCGTACCTGAAATAATGAGAAATAATGGCACTTTTTGATGCATCAACAGCTAAACACACTTTCCCATTATACTTTGTAAATAGGGAGCCATATTGCTGTATCAGAGTATCCCATGCGCCCTGATTCGAGCTTTTGGATAAAGATACAAGACGAGATTCTTCGACACCATCAGGGGAAAGAATAACCATCATCAAGGATCTCATAAGGAACTCCTTATCGAAGTCACGTTCAATGCAAGAGATTATTCTATCAAATAAATCATCTATGCTCTTAGCCTCAAGTATCCTAACAACCGTCGGTTGTTCTAATACTTTAATAATCGATGTGATTAATACCCACAAGTTAGGTAACGAGCTCAATTCATTGCATATGAGATTCACCTTAAGTTGGGGGGGAATGCTTTGTTCCTCACAGAGTAAAACAAATTTATCCCATTCGGAAAGATTAGAAGAATTCAACGATGCAGTAAGTTGTTTTTTTATGGACGGCGCTTTGACGATGCAATTATCCAATCTCTGGATAATCTTTAAGGATTGCTCATCATTAGGCCCCAACTTCATGATTATGAGTTTGAATGCAGAGCGGGCATGTTCGAAGCAATCATTATAGAAACCCAATAGGTGTTCTAAACCGGACATTGTCCATAATAGCTGTCCCTTTTGGAAATCGGAGCAGCACTTTTCATTTTCAATAACTTCTAACGCTTTTCGTAGAAGGGACAGTCCCTGCTGTGTGTTTTTATTCCACGATGACACATTAGCCGCCTGCTGACAAACGTCTAGCCATTCCGGCCACAATTTCATTATTTCAAAGATGCCGACCGCCTTCAGATAGTACTCTAATGAAGCAGCATACTCTTTCTTGAAATAATGAATGCGCCCCAGTTGTACGTAGTTCTTAGCCTTTAGGTAGTCAGTATCTTTTCTACCTGCAATACTATTGAAAGAAGCTTTTATAAAATGTTCAGCTATGGAATATTTCTCAAGATTGATGAGCGCTTCAGCGATTTCGCGATATGCAATTGAAGCCTCAACTCCAGTAAATGTCGAGGAATCACCTTTAAGCAAACTTATGTATTTGTGCCAGGTTGATATTGCTTTAGGGTAATCTCCATATAGAGAGTATCGTTCTGCTACATTTTGATAACTAGCCGTTTTCCCAGAAGTTGTCCTTAAAAAAGAGTTAGCCTCATCATAATTCCCATTGTCACTACTATACCTATAATGCTCCATCAGATATGATACTAGCTCAGCTTGACGACTACTTGTTTCATCATTTGAATCTATACTTTGTTTTGCTAGATTCAAAAACTGTTTTGCTTCGTCAAATCGACCTAATCTTCTGTAACATGATGAAATTGAAATGTATACATCAGTATACACAGGATCTGCATACTCGCTGTTTTCATCAAAACCAGTTCGGAAAACACTCCCGGCACCCATGTTTGGATCGGGATTGAAAGATACCAATTCCCAGAATGATTTTTTATAAAGTTCTATTGCTCTCTCCAATTCGCCGATTTCTTCATATGAACCAGCAATTATCCGATACATACGAGAATGCTCCAGGCCAAATGTGCCGGCCTCCTTTGTGTGTTCTTCCAAGGTTTGAAAGAGTATTATTGATAGGTCATGTAAATGAAGGGCGTACAAAAGCCGCTGGAGATCGGCACAATAACCGCTATAATCATTCCCAAATCCACTCCCATTATGCTCTTCTGAAATCTCTATCCCCAATTCGTCAAATTGCTTATAATTGAGGATTAGGTTCTCAGGCGAATAGCCCTTTGTAATAAGCTTTTCCCAGTATGAAATCAGGTTCTCTTCATCATTACTCCAAAGATTGGTGAAGATAGCCGGATTGGAAACCAGAGAGAAAACTGCCTGATAGTCACCGAGGGCAAAATAATGATGCATCAATTCTTCCTGTTCTCTTGCGGTTTTTCCTTCCTTGAACAACGGAATAAGTGAAGAGTGAATCTGTTTTCTTGTATCTTCACGGGCCAGGCATATCCGTTCAACTGCTTGTCGTACATATTGATGCGAGAATGTTATTAAACCATTCCTAATAAAGAAATGACGCTGGAATGAACAATAGAAGCTAGACCAATGTAAAATGTGAGTAGGAATGATTTTAAGAATCTCATCCTCACTTAGTCCATATCTTGACAAAGCAATTGCGCCCAAAGCATTAGACACCCAAAAGTAATGGGGGTTGGCGTTCATCCTCACGAGGATGTGATCAAATAAAGAATCGATAGAAGAGCATGTCACATATGAAGTGACAAGCGAATCCATTTTGTCATATCTTCCCGCTACAATCAGTTCATTTAAAAGTGTTTTTAGAGCTAGAGGATTCTGGGATAGGGGCCACTTAACAATACGATTAAGATTATCGTCGCCAAGGTTTCGCCCGTGAAAATCCTTGACGTACAATTCAATAGCTCGCTTCCTATCACTCGAGGTTGACAACCCGTTGATTGTCAGAATCTTCCCAGGATCATATTTCTTTATCACCTGTTCGGTATGGTCACCAATAAGGGTGGAAATAATCAACTTCACATCTTGCGGTAATGAACTAAGTCGTAACCATGATAAGTCAAGTCCTGTCTCAAGTTGATTAACCGCGTCAATAATAAGAAGAATCTTACGTTCTTCCCTTAGATTAGTTCTGCAGAATAGTGAATTTATCGAATTCTTCTCTTCATCTTTCCTCGGATCTATCTCTAAACCAGTAATGAGTTCATGTAAAAGGCGTTTCTCAATTACCTTATGATCGCTTTCTGTTCCACCGGCACCAACGAAATGGTAAATACAATCGACTCCTTTTTTTGAATACTCCAAAGATTGGGTTGATATCCAATATGCAAGTAACGAACTTTTACCTGAACCGCTCTCGCCATTAATCAGCATCAATTGCTTATATGGGTCATCCACGAAACTATTGATAGCCTTTATTTGTTCAATATTCGGGACGTAAAACCTGGACAACTCTGTTAAAACAGACTCCTGCATGAAAAACTGACGCTGGTAATTGTCTTGATCTTTGTCTTCGGGGAACAATCTGTCCAGAATATCCTCAAAAACAATTTCGACAACTCTCCCAAATTCCTCAATACTGGAATATTCTGAGGTCCATATGTGATTCTTTGCGTCACGAGTAATAATCGTTTCGTCGAAACGCTCGCCACACTCCTGGATATCTTTGTTTAGAGTGTTAAGTCGAGTATCTTCGTTAATGGCCTCAAGGTCAGCTTTTCTGGTTAGAAACAGTGCATTTATTCTTTTTTTCTCATCCTCATCACAGTCAAGGACTCCATAGCGCATCTCCATCTCCGTAATACTAAGTCTCTTTTCAAAGTATTTGCTAAGTGCGCTGAATTGTTCCCTGAGAATATCATTAGAATCGAATACTTCGCGTTTATCTGGTTGGGTGCCATAGTGCCCGCCTACGATACCGATAAAGAATGGGAACGAGTTGTCAATCTCATTCATGCAGATTTCAATTGTCTCTCCCAAATCTGTCCCATCAGGGATTCCCCAGCGCAAGTCCAGTGCAGTAACGGCTACTGCACGTTTACGTGCTTTTTCTTGAATAAGTGGGAACACTACATCCCTAAGATAGTTGCGCTCATTGTCCATATCTTCAAATGAGGAAGAAATGAACACACGAATCTGCCGTTTCTCTTTTATGAAGTCCCTGCGTCTCATTGTAAAACAAAAAACGCCTGTATAGTATGGAGTTACTATCCAGACGTATTGAATAAAGGATGGATTACTGTTGATTCTTTACGTCAACTGCCGCCTGAGAAAAGATTTTGATTGTTTCGCCGACTAGCGAATTGAGTACTACACCGACAACAAAGAATATCTTGTATGCGGTAGTTGGTAATTCAGAATAATAGAGAATATCACTATTAATCCAATGCATCACCAAATTAGGAATTATAAACAAGCCATGCCAAATAGCGGCTAGCCATCCATATTCTGTTGCGGGTTTGATGCTGCAAAGGAAATATGCTGCGGCAAAAACGATTGCCAAATAAACGACAATCCAAATAATAAGCTTCTTCAATGCTTTATCGTTTTACTAAATCATACCCTAACTTTATAACCAACTTAATGGTGTTCATTGCGGTCTCTCTATCATACTGCTTCTCGCTATCAGGAAGCTCTGAATACGGAATGAGGTCAGGATGCTTCTTGAGTTTGTCATCACGTTCGGGACCATAGGTCCAACCCTCCTTAATTCGTCCGACAGCCCAAACTTCGTGAGCATTTTCCGCGATTGCTTCGCGAAGCTGCTCCAGTTGGGGAGTAAGTTCAATGTCACCCAGGTCCACGGGATGAGGTGCATACGTTTTCTGTTCCATATCTTTTGATTTTATCGTTACCAGGTATTTATTTGAATCTTCCCACGCGTCCATAAAGACGTCAAGAGACACTCTTAGCGGAATAACGCCAATTGCGGGATCATACAGTGCAATAGTGTTATCATCCTTATCAACGGAAAGCACAACTACGCAGTGATCCACCACACCGCCAGCGACAATATCTTCAGCAATCTCCTCCGCAGGATTCCCGATTAACTCTCCACCATCCACTGCGGCAATGACCTGTTGGCCGGATTGAAGTGCCGTAATAATATCTGCTAGTTCTGCAGCGGCTCTCTTGTTGACAGTCAAGCCGTAGTATTCTGGGATGGCTCCAAGGTCAAGCATTTCAACGCCGTCGTCCTTTAGCCATTTCTTGGTAGAGGCAAGAATACGAAGCTCCTCAAGTGTCTTGTGGATACCAAATACATGGAGAATGTACTCCTCACATTTGATTGCACAAAGGGCGCCATCGGAAGTAGTAGCGAGCCGGGCTATACGCTCAAGCTGAGCCATTGCACGTTTACGAATATTGTAAAGATTCGATTTTTTCAGCCCGGTGAGTTCCGATAGCTCATCATAATCCATCCCCTCAAGGACCATCTTTTTGAGCACCATGCGATAGCGCTCATTCTCAATCTGATCTAATAATGTTGCTACGTCCATCTGGGCTTCTTGCTCTGAGGAATCGGTAAGTTCGTCCTTTTTCTCATAAAGACGTTCTGAAGACTCGTTTTCTATCACCCGATGATGAAGTTTTAGATCCAAAAAGAAATTGTGAGCCACTATTTTCAGCCAATGGAAAAACGAGCTGTTCCCCTGAAAGGATTTGAGTCTGGCTGCGTCCTTTGCCATTAGGTGCAAATATAGCTCATTAATAAGCTCATCGTAATCAACGCGCGTGGAATAGATATCTCCGATAATATCATAAAGCAGAGGACGGCAGTCCTGATAAAAGAACTGTTGAGTAACCTTTGCATCACGGTTGATGAGTCCCTGGATTATTTCTTGTTCGGTCATGGGCTATAAACTTGCGGCTTCCGTGATATAGTTCGACAGTGATGGGTCTACCTTCAGAAGTGAATTAATACTAATCTGGAAAGAAATCTCTTCCTTCAGGGCTTTTGCCGTAGGATCCTGATCATCGTAATGCCAGGAAAGGAGGATGGCAGGAATCTTGAGAGATTTAAGCTTCCTGGCAAGCATTTCGTAGTCGGCGTCGCCGGTAATCATGACCACAAAGTCAAAATCACGGTACATGGCCAATTCAAGAGTTTCCAGCGCAAACCAGACATCGATTCCCTTTTCGTGGGGTGTGCCGTCCGGCAAGTCGTACACATGTTTGTAGTGGAGTACGACATCATTTTCAATCAGCCTGTCTTCAAATTTCCGGTCATCCAGCAGGATGTTAAGTTTCTTTGCGTCATAGGCTTTATATCGACCGCGGAAGAAATGCGTCTCCGTGACAACACATGAGGAGGGGTCTAACTCATATTTCTCCGCCATACTCTTCTGGATGAACTTAATTAAACCCTTTACGTTCACTCTGCGCCCTTCGGCTTTGAGGCCTTCGTCAATCAACTTGAAGTAATTTCCGTCGATGAAAAGTCCGATGGAATTAATGTTAGCACTTGCCATAGTTTTAGTTCTTTAGCTTAAAACAACCAACGATTTGGTGTCAACATCCTTGGGAACATCTCCCGGATGGAACCCATGCCCCGTGGACTCGCAATAAACACCCTGGCCAGGAGCATATTCCGTGTAATCCGGAGGGAGTTTAATCGCAGCATCAGCCTTGTTCTTCAACACAATGGCCACATGGTTATAAACGCCCTTGCCTCCAGATTTCACGGTCACGAGATCAACATCAACGCCCAACTTCTCAAATAGGCGATATGCGAGGACAGATTTGCAGTCACAGTCTCCTTCCCGGTCAACCAGTGTTTCACTGGCATAACGGAAGTACTCCTCCACTTTGCCAATGGATTCTGAATCTTCATCCACAACATAATTGACATTCGCCTGGACGAATCCAAGCACAAGGTCAAACATCTCAAAGTCGGCCAGACCGTACTGAAGACAGAGTTGATAGGCGCTGTTGAGAATCTTTGCGATAGCTGTATCCTCACTGCCGTCAGCTGTTTTGGCACCGGCGAGCACCTGCTTGGCACGGTCGGAAAGGTCTTCTTCCGATTCGATGGGGCCGCTGCGGAAAGGATTCGCTTTCCTGACAGTCGAAGTAACACCCTTGAAATCAGATTCCGCAAAGGAAAGCTCTATCTCTTCCTTGCAATCTTTAATGCCCTTCAAAGCCATGATAGGAGCCCAGGAGAACGTGCGGGTCACGCGTTTGGAAGAACTTGCCGAAGCTGGATTCTGAGGGGCAGGATTGACAGGGATACGCCCAGACCAACTGGCTCCAGGTTGCTCCAGATGCCATTTCCCATTAAAGCAGGCAAGGTTAAAAAGGAAGCCCGCCAGGACCACTGTGAACAGAGGCATCAATGCGGGACTGGCAATTCTCAGGGCAACGACAGCGGCAATAATAATGAGAATATTCAGCCATTTCACACCTACATTCCGGTCAATGAGACCGATAACGTAATCAATGGACTGGTTCTGCATGGTCTTCTCATACTTGATGACGTATAGAACACCTACAAACAACACATAATAAAGCAGCATAACCAGCATGTAAATGTTGGAATATGCGCTTGTGAAGGTTTCTGTCAGCAGGCGCAACGGATAGAACAGCACCATATATGCCAGGGCCGCAGGAAGCATAAGGTCCTTGAATCCGACGCGTACATCAAAAACGGACTGGTCGCCCTCCTCTCCTTCGCGGAGCACGGCAAAACCGGCCCCACGTACGGTCAAATCCGACTTGGCCCGCATGGCTCCGCAAAGGTATCCGACTTTCTCACCATTAGTGTCGAGCACTGCTGTACTTTTGGCTTCGGCATCTTCGCAGTGAGCTACAATATTCCCGTGAAGGTCGTTCACCTTTCCATCATCGGTAAAAGTGCCCAGAGTCTTCTGGACCTTGTTCTGCTGGATATTGACGACAAGCGGGCGGACTTCATATCCTTTAATGAAGCCGATTCTGGATGAACTGAAGATGGGAAGGAGGGAATCATAAAGAGTATACTCGCCTTTAATCCGCCAAAGGTATCCCACCTTCTTTCTTCGTCCGGAAGGCAGCACCCTGTAAACCACTGTATAAGGGCCGAAAAGGAAGATAATCAGGTATATGAGCAAGCCTACGCCGAGAATCTCTCCCAGCGACTGTAACAGAAGCATTAGTGATTGAATCATGGCACTCATCGGATAGGTCTGTCATATAAATTACAAATGGTAGGATTCCCAAAGAGAAGAGCTGAAAGCTGCGCCCTGTCGTTCAGGTCGGCACAGGTTTCGTCCAGCCCTGCCCATAGCAAATCCCGCATGGCCACACCTTTTACGGAAAGAAGCGTGGCAAGCATTAGCGGGCCTTCCAGCGCCTCAAGGGCGGGATGCTCAATGTGCGTTTCTACCACGGAAACAAAAGGACTGTTCTCCGTGGCTTCTTTATCAACTCCCAATAGATATTGTTCATCCAGCACGTCGGCCGTCTGCGAAAGGACCGACCCCTGGCGGGTGAACTGCGCCCATTCATAGAGACCTTTGCCCGGGTATCGAGTAATGAGGGAAGGAAGTGTAGCGGCTTCGGACAGAATCCTGGAAGAAACAAAGTTATGCATGGCGCAGGCACAACCGGGAATATGGCATTTGGCAACAAGTTCTCCAAAGGAGAACTCGCCGTTTTCGCCCAGTTGGACTACAGCCTGCATCTTTCCTTCCCAGTGAATGATTTCCTTGACTTCGTTGACGACGATCTGCACGCCGTTCGTCTTATCGGACAGCTCCTTCATGACGGAAGCTCCGCTGTCACCGATGGAGATGGTATTCAGCGGCTGCTGTAGCTGATAGGCCACCTCAAGGATGTCTTCAGTATTCTCAAACGGACTTCCGTCGCTGATGAGGATGATGTCATCATAGATAGCCTCCTTGACTTTCTGAACAGCCAACGTAAGCGGCGGGATGAAACAAGTGCCACCGGTACTTTGGAGCTGGTCGATATCGTTGTCATCGAAACTGGAAGCTTCAATCTTATCGCTGAACGCAATCCATTCTACTAAATAAGACTCTTCCAGACTGTGGACGGCTTTTTTAAGGTCCTCGATGGGCTGTCCAGACATGCTACCGGAAACATCCAGTAGTAGAAGGGTTTTCCCCTGGACATCCCGGGAAAGGAAAGTGGCTTCGCGCTCAATGCTGCGTCTGACTCTTGTCCGGGCGTCCATAAGTTGCTTGACCAGTTTGCTCAAGTTCTTGTTGTTCTTGACAGCAGCCTTGACATCACAATTAACTCCGTCGATACTAATCTGATGCATAGGAGAAGACGCATCAAAATTCAACAGAGGGTCACGGCCGAAGGAGCCAGAAAGCTGGATGTCATCATACGCATCCAAGGCCACAGGTGGAATTAAAACTACATTCTCCTCATTTGTATTGGTATTACCAGCCTTCACAAGCGGCTGAAGGACAGTCGATTCGATGAAGGAGAATTCAGACGGTGATAATACGGACAAGTGTTCTTTAAGGAAGTCCAACTTATTGGTTTTCAACCAGGCGCAATACTGAAGCAACTCCTGGTAAGTCACCTGCAAGCACTCCAGGATATCCTTGCGTAGCTCTTCCTCGCAGCGGAGCAGCATAATGCCTACGTACTGTTGCTTTAAAGCTTCAATCCTGATGCGCATGGCACGGAACTTAAGCAGAGAAACGCAGAGAGGAAGAATCCCCAGAACGGCTGTAACTATCAGTGCGGTAGTTTGGCCTACAAGGGCAGGAAGGAATGTCCAGGAAAGGAAGCCCAAAAGGAATCCAAGTACAAGGGCACGGACCAGGAGGGCAAATACAGCCACCGGATGACGGGAAATCTTGTCCTCCAGGACAGCCATCGCCTCCTGTGGTGTGCGATTTTCCGCGCGTGCCTGCCTAGCTGCATTCTTTAGCTCGGAAGGTATAGCAAACGGAGTAATCTTTACGTCACCGGATTCGGAAGCGACATCTTGAATCTTACGCTTATACAGCGAAAGAATCTCTTCGGCCTGCGCCAGACTCACGTATTCGGAAGCACTTCCGTCCGTGAAAATACGGAAAACCTGCTTCTGGAGCCCTCCGGCAATTCTTGTCACCGTGTTTTTCTGATTGGCGTACAGTTTTTCCCGATAGTCACGAGAGAAGGTTTGCAGGATGCGTTTCACCCGGTTCACCAAGTTCTTTTTGTAATTGGGAATGAAGTCGCAATAATACTCAGACCAAACCTTCTTCAATTTGGTGGACCAGGGAGAAATGCCAGGGACCAGGTCGTATGCATAAGTCTTCCCGTCTGGTGAGGGACAATCATCGGTCAGCTCTCCGGCGATGGTTTCACAGGCAAACGTATCTAGGAAAACCTGGTTCCCGTCAACAAACTCTTTTGCTGCGGAAGCATTGAAGAATTCACTTTCACGGCTGTTCGCTATCTTATCCATCAAGGCGTTGGACAGCAGGAATTCTCCCTGCTCGGCGTGTACTGACGCTTCATAAAATACACCCGTAGCAGACAAATCTACGAAACGCCGGTGGTCATCATCGCCCAGGAAATCCTCAGCAGACAGGTGCAGGACTGCGAGATTCATCTTCTCTAAGGCCGCAGCCTTGTCTGCGGGGCGGTCAGGAGACTCTACGAAAGCCACACTGCGGAAGGGGGTGTGGTTTACATCCTGCTTCATCAGCATATTAAGTTCCTGGAGAAAACCGCGTGTTTTTGCAGATACTCCAGGCGCGACGGCTGCCGTGTTTGGCCTCCAGAGCATTCCGTAGAAATGAACACGGGTAACGGTTGTCCATTGCGTTTCCTCTTTAAGAAGAGCAAGACGCAGTTTGGCTGCCCAGAAGTGGAAATACGGTATTGTCAGCTTATCGTCGGTTATGTCTCCAAGAAACACAACGTTCAATTCACCGGGTGCCGGCTTGTTCTTGAAGGCGGGAATCAGCGGATCGCGGCCGTCACGAATCAGTGTCAGGTGCCCGGCATCATCCAGGACGTCGTCAAAAGACTTGCCTTCCGCCCGAGTGATATAATACCAGAGGTCATCCGGCAGAGGTGCAGTCTCGGCATTCTGACCATAGGCTCTCCACCACCGGTCAAGAAACTCCTGACATCGGCTTCCTTTGTTAAAATCTATGATCCAGAGCGGCGTTCTCATCGGACTACATTGTTAAGGAATTGTCTGACTTCATTTAGGAACAACTCATTTTCCGCGTGCTTCTGCTTGACCCACGCGTTCAAGAGTACCGCAAAATTCGGGTTCTCCGTGTTTCCGGCCGTAAGCAAGGCAGTGCAAGCATCTTTCTTGATGCGGTTGACGGCATCCCTCACCGAGGATTGATGCAAGGCTTTTTCAATGTCGTCCACCTTGCCCATCATCGTCATCAGGGAAATGCTGGATTCGTTCGACACGGCATCCAGCAGCGCTTCGGCGAAGAGCTTTGGCGTACGTACGTCATTCAAACTGAAGGTCTCTTCCGAAGGCTCGGCATAGAAGTGACCGCTGGTGTCCACTCCGGCGTTGTGCATGGTGATGTCCATGCCGAGCGGATTAACCAGGCGCAGACGGGCCTTAAAGAACTCATCTTGTACTGACCCCGCGCCAAGATCCACCACGTTGCCTTCGGGCGAAGGAGCGCCACCAAGGAACGCGCTGATATCCAGTTGGTCGGAAGCGGCTGCGGGGGAAGGAGAAGTGGAGATGAAGTCGAATACATCGAAAACGCCCATCAAGTCGCGGTAGGCTGCCGGTTCTTTCTCTTTGAGTTTCAGAATTGCCTGCTGGTAGAACAAGTTTTTCAGATAGTATCTGACTGCTTCAAGTTTGGCCGGTTCACGGACGGCGGCAAGACTCTTGTCCAAATCCAGGAAGCGGAAAGCCTTGTGGATATGACAACCTTCACGCTCTGCCAAAACGCCCTCGCGATGTTTGAAATAGTGATCCTGGATCTTGTCGAAATACTTGTAGGAATAGAAGTCAAGACCTACAGGAATCTTAATGATTTGGAAGCGGTCCGCCATACTCTTGTCCTCCTCGAACGCGGTATTCTCGGCGTTTGGAACAAAACCGAATTGCTCGGCCAAAGACTGGGACGCACCTACATACAGGTATCTTGTAAGGGTGGCATCTGTATGAGAGGCCTTCATCGGATAAAGAACCGGAATCAGGTCAGGATTAGTAAGGGTCTCAAAGTCGATGTCCTTCTTGTTGATGGTAATATACTCTTCAAGACTGCGCTTTAGCCATGTGTCGGCCGGAGTTCCTTCTGCCGTAACAGCTTTGTCCAGCACATCAGACAACTCCCCGTTGATTACCTTTTCAAACTTGTTTTGGCAAACCACGGGATCTTCCATAGCCAAGTTAACAAACAGGGCTGTATCGGTCTTCAGCAATAATTGCTGGATATAGAAAGTAAGGTTATTGGAACCACCGTTGAGACGAACCGGAACGCGAACGCCACTGATACCACGGGCACGTTCATGGTCATAGTCCAAAATACTGGCATGGTATAGTTTCTCGAATTCATTATCCTGTGCCCAGGTGCCGTTCTCTCCGCTGGCAATGTTTACCAGGGTAGGTAAATATAGAGTGAGTGCGTCATTCTGGGATTCAATGAACTTCCTTTGAAGGGCCGAGTATGCGGCTTCTGCCTCGCCCACGCGTGCATTGACCATGTCGCACAGCTTCTGCAGGCCAGACCGGTCTACGCCGTTTCCTTTGCGAACCTGCTCGAGATAACCGTCGGGGAATTCGGTTAGACCATCAATAATGGCACGTGCAATCTTGATGCATGCAGCACTTTTGCGGGCTTCGAAATACTTCTTTCCGGCCTGGGCGGCAGCAGATGCGTTCTTTTTGTTGATACCTTTGCCAATAAAGCCGTCCAGTTCGGCGCGCAGGGCCATCGCGCTGTCCTCAGCCTCGGTCTCCATCTTGGAAAGCACACCGCTATTGAGATTGCTTAGATAGATGTCATCAACGTTGTTCAGCAGGGAGATGGTGTACTTCAGTCCATGCTCTGCGACTTCTTTGCCAATGCCGATATTGATGGCGTTTTTGATCTTATCCAGGTATTCGTCCTTGATGGCGGTGGTGTCATCCAGCGCGTCATCCACCTTGCGAATATAATTCCTTACACGGGTGGCATCAAGATCATCCGGATTCAGCTTCCCGACGTTGAACTCTTCGTCAATATGAGCCTGCACGCTGTCTTCTGCGGCGGTTACGCCATCTACATCTGTAAGGTATGGGAGGATGTAAGTGGCGGCAAACTTCTTGCGCGCTTCGTCGGCTGCCTTGGGGTCGTTGCCCATGCCTTCTCCCAGGAGACCATCACGCAGGATTTCCAGCGTGGCGCGGGTTTTCATGTACTCCTTAAATTCCAGGTCGGCTTTCCGGATGACGTGATAGCCGTAAGGGACCAGCCAGGTGCCCCATTTGTACGGGCTGTCAGAGAACTTGGTGAGGTCCGTTGACGGTTTGCTGGCCTTCACGATATCATTGCAGAGCCTGGAAACAATTTCGCGGGCCCCGGAACCGACGTTCAGGTAATAAAGCATCTCTGCAGCTGTGGAGTAAAGATTGTTCATGCCTATCTTTGTATTGCGGCTGGTTTCTACGTCCACGGGAATCACAAAGCGGCATAGGTCATACTGCTCACCGGGCTTATAGCCCCAAGGATATGCGCTGAAATGGGTAAAGATATCTTTCCCTCCATCCACGATGCGCTGTTTGAAGGCATTGAGCTCCCACAGATAAGAATAACCGTTCATGATATGGTTATTCACCTCGTGGGCTTTGCCCTTGTTGTTCTCAATGAAAGGCTCCGGCATGAAGAGAACGAGCTTCACAAATGCATCCTTGGTCTGCTGCTCATTAGTAATGCGGTTGATAAGATACAGAATGTCCAGCGAAAGGGAACTGCCGGTTCCACCGCAGGATGAAGCAACCACCCAGATATCGGACTCTACGGTGCGTGAACCGGCATCCTTGTGGTTCTGGAACTGAGCCAGCCGGTCTGTCAAAGCTTTTTTAATAGCATCTGCATTCTGGATAAAGCCCATGCGGCCCACCATGCGTTGTGCCATTGCGCCGTCTGCAAGGGAACGGTTGGGGAACGTGATGTGGCCGAGCTCCTGCGTAGAAGCCCACTCCAGAACTCTCCGGTACTTGGGATCGTTACCCTTGGCGGCCGCGCCTTTGGTTGCCTGGTCGTAAACCTTATAGGGGTTAGTCCCACCTAAATTGATAAAATCGGCAGGAGCAATTACTTGCCCGTCCTTGTTGATATCGCTACGGGTCTCCTCGTCTGTATCAATATAGAGATACATGTACTTGGTGTCCTCGTTCTCCTGAGCGGCGAGTTTTTTGGACAACTGGGCGACGGTCTCAAGACCACAACCGCCCAAACCGATGAATAATGTCTTTTTCATATCGCGTGTTTTATATTATTAATCAAGTGATATCTTGTAGTCTGTCTTGCCCTTTTCCTTGATGCGAATGTTCACGGCCGTAGATTTGCCCGGGGCACAAAGGAAAGCACTTTCTCCCACGGAAATAGTGCGTGGCTCGTCATCATAATCTGTTTCGACATCGGCAAACCCTCCCTGCACCAATTCCAGGAAATACCCGCTCTTCATGAATGTGAGTGGATTGTGGCGCTTTGTATAGACCTTGATGGCCCAGGGCGCACCTTTAACCGGCATAGCTGAATCGGTAGGGCCGAAGGTGAACGGAGCCTTGAGACCCTCGCCGTTAAATCTGGCGGAACTACCGTCCGGGGATGCAGCCTTAATGGATATTGTCCACTCACGGTTCAGCTTCATAAACGCAAACTGGTAAACGAAAGAGGCGATGATAACGAGGATGATCAGAGCGATAATGATCCATACCCAGACGGGCAGCGTGGAATTCCATACGCTGGCCGATGGAAGATTGCCGGAATCAGTGCGGTTGAGAGTTACGGCATCACCTTGACCGGCTACTTCACCACACACGCCCTGCAAGCGGTTAATTTCATCGGCATAGGGGGAAAGTAGAGCAATCTTGGCTTCATACTTACCTCCTCCCAGTTGTACAAAGTTGGGGAAGAATGTCTTGTCGGAAGATGGCTGAACCAGTTTGCCGACTGTGATACTGCCCGGGAAGGGACCTTCGGATTCGACGGGATTGAAATACCTGCTATCTGTATTCATCGTGACGGTAGCGCCGTTAACCAGCGGAGTATTCATGGCGTCCAGGCGGAACTTGACTTCGTCCCCGGAAACGCTTACCTTGCTGGCTACGGATTCATCCACCTGCTTCCAGTCTGCCTTGAGCAACGAGTTCAGCTTAACTGACATAACGCCCGTGGCGATGTGCGAGAACCAGTTGGAGAGCAGGGCTGCAGAACTGACAGACTGGTATTCCACCTTGCCGAAGATACGATCAAGCTCATTCTTGAATATGGCATCCTGGCGGAGCTTTCCGCCGGTATTCAACTCAATGCCGTACTTGCACATGCCGCCCACTTTGCTCTCGGGTAACTGGGAGAGGAGAGACGCCCAGTTCTCCTTATTTTTGTCGTACTTGTTCTTGTGGGTCCAGTACTCGAAGTCCGTGAGCATGTAAACGAATGTGAGGTCGTTACTGCCCACGGTATTGATGGCATCGATAACGGTCTTTGCCATTGTAAAGCCGTCGGAGCCGTCTTCGCTGGATCCATTCCGGTTGAATCGGAAACCATTCACCACGTCACGGATGGAAGTGCGAACGTCCGGAGAAAGAGGGGTGCATTTCAGTAGCCCCACATATCCAGTGTGGCTCTCATCAGACATCTTGATGAGCGAAATCTGGTCTCCGTCCGGAACGGCATCCAGAAACTGAAGAATATTTGTTTTGACCGTGCTCTCATAAGGAAGCATCGAGCTGGAAACATCCACCACAAAGATGTAGTGGGCCTTCTGCCCGGCAATACGGTCTCCATACAGGGACATCAGTCCGGGATAATCCTGCTTCATGGCTGCCATTGCACGCGAGTCGTCGGCCCGCGACATAACGGGGACTAAGAATATGGCTATGAGGAGTAAAAGTGCTTTTCTCATGGGCTTTCGGTTACAGTTCTCTTATATCTTACAAATTTAGCAAATATCTTCTATTGAGCCAAATCCATTTTGTCTTGATACAAAAAAAAGCTACTTTTGTAGAAAAGACGTTCAATTATGCTTGATTCTATCGCTAGTCATAGTATTTGTTGGCCTTTTGCCTTGCTGTGGTTTATCCTAATGCTTTTTTTAGGCATGCTGTTCGTCGGCCGACTTAATCGCCTGATTAATAATAATAAACAAGGTCATATATGGCTTATGTTTGTAGTTCTCTTTATTCTGGGAACTCTTCTTTATTATTACTCAATAAGCTTGTCCAAAGAGACACAAATTGTCGGGAACGAATTGCAAGTCTTATTGGTGGCCCTTTTAAGTAGTTTGGAATTATTCATCGGGCAGACACATCTTTATGATGGAATAGTATCGGCTGTCATTTTCGGAAGACCTTTCTTGTTGTTTTCATTTCTCTCAGTCTTTATTTTTTCTATTCTCTTTACGAGTGTTCTGCTCTTCAAATTTATCACAAAAAGGTGGGACAGTCGTTTATGGCTTAAATGGCATTCAAATAAAGCTAATTCCGTTAACTGCAGCAAGTCGAATCACGTTTTCTTCGGCATAAACCGATATTCTATACTGCTTGGAAAGGATATTCTACAAACCAATGAAAATATTGGTTATATAGTCTTTGTGGATTTTCCTAGAGAGGGTGAGGATATCAAGGAAGTTTCTGTGTCGGATTTGTTTACAAATCTTTTTAAACGTAGCGACGACCGACTTGATAATGTGTTAAAAGGTGATGAGAGAGTTGTTATACTTAAAGCTAACAAGCATCTCAAAGAGGCATCTGGATTTGAGAATCCAATGAAGGCCATAGGTCTGAAGGGGTTAATATCATGGATTGATAATCCCAACAATAATGGCTATATCCTATCCGAGAATGAAACAGACAACTTGCAATGCCTTCATATCCTTCATACCGTAGCCAAAGCAAAAATTAATATTTACTGCCATGCTCGTAAAGAAGGTGTTAATTTACAGATGGAAAGGTTTTATCGGGTTAGTTCAGGCCAAATGAATAGCCGAATCCATTATATAGATTCTACTTTCCTCGCTGTCGAGACTCTCAAACGTAAGGAAAATCTTGACCTGCAACCCATTCGGTTTGTGGATATCGCTAAGGATGAAAATGGGAATAAACTTGGCTATGTATCATCTTCCTTCAATGCTATGATTCTTGGCTTCGGCGAAACTGGTCAAGAAATGTTGAAGTTTTTATATGAATTTGGGTCCTTCGTGGGGGCTGATAAAAAACAGAGCGATAGTTCTTTCATGATTTTTGATTCAAATCTGGAGCAACTGAAAGGCGCTTTTCTCAGTCAATGTCCTGGATTGATTGGGAATGAGCGTTTTAAATGGGAAGAATTACAATTCGATACACAGGGCACTATTTCAACAGAAGGCATTCGTGTTGATTCTTCTGACTTCTGGGTAGAATATGAAAAACAATTAAATTCTTTGAACTATATAGTCATTGCACTTGGCGATGACCGTATCAATACAGAGATTGGCGTTAGACTAATGGAATTTAGTCTCCAAAAGGGAAAATCGTTAGAAAAATTCTTGATACTTGTCCGTCTTACAGATAAAGACAGCCAGTATGCAAAGATGATTGAGTTTTATGATTCATATTATTGTGAGGGACGCAAGAAGCTCAGATTATTTGGTGAAGACCAATCAATATGGAAGTATGAAATTCTTACTCGGTCAAGCCTCCATAAAGAAGCAGAAGCATATTATGCGGCATATGCAAAAGCGAGTGCAGATCAAACTCCACTTAAGACATGGAAAGAACGCAGGGAATCAATTCTTGGACTTAGGCCGCAAGGAATTTCTGAAACTGACGAGCAATATCAAAAGTATTTGAAAGGACGGGAGAACAAACTAGCTAATCAAGTGGAACTTTCCAGAAAAGAAGGACAGGATTATGCTAATTGTTTCCATGCAGCAACGAAATTGGAGTTATGCGATTGCAGTTTCTTCGATACGACAGAGTACGCCAATAAGATTCCCGAATCTCTTACCGATAGAATAACAGAGCATTATCCGGAAAAGGGGCACGTATATGATGTCCTTGAGAATCTGGCTATAGGAGAACATATACGATGGGTTGCATCTCATGAGGTTTCAGGCAATATTAAAGGTGAGAAAAAGAGTGAGCTTCTAAGAATTAATGAGTATATGATTCCTTATGCCGATATTCCTTCTACCCACTGGGATTGGGGTAATGGTATGAAAGTGGAGCAGGTAAAGCATTACGACTGGATTGTTGTTAAAACAACTCTGTTGATCGCGAATCTAGAAAGAAGTAAACTATCAAGCTCTAATGAAAATTGATTTGTATGAAAAGAGAGATAGATTATTCACCTGCTCCTTTAGACACGTCAGACGTAGTTTTACCGAATACGTTGACGGAGTTAACCGAATCATTAGCCAAAAATGTCCACGAGGTATGGGCGGCTGGTAGGATTGCTGATGGATGGAAATATGGCTCCGTTAGAGACGATGCGAAAAAAGAGCATCCATGCCTGATTGCTTATGAGGAGCTTACGGAGGAAGAAAAGGAGTATGATAGGGCAACAGCTCTATCCACAATTAAGTTTATTATAGCGTTAGGATATAGAATAACCAAATAGTTTTCGCTTCTGAGTAGCTTTGGCTGTATAAGGTATCTATCGTTTTCATAAGATATTCGGATTGAGTGTTATGCATGTGGATTATTCATCCGGGAAGAGGGTTTTGTCTTCCCGGATCCGTGGAATGACGCGGTTATAGGACTCCTTGTCCATCGCCGTCTTTCCCATCAACACGATGATCGAGTCGGAACTGCATATCGGACATCGAACACTCATAGAATACAAATATACAAAAAACAGCAATATCGGTCAATGTCTTAACTATCCCTATCTTTGTTCAGTTCTCTCCAAACCTCTCCCATGCCATTACCACGGGGCCTTAATGGGCATAATAGAATTGCTTGCCGAGTTCTCGTACGAACGGGAGAGTTGGGCTGAATATTGGGTCCATTATTATTAGCGGTTGTGATGGTATCGATCTAGTTCAATAATGTCCTGCGTAATCATTTTTGATTGCATCGCGCTTCCCTGGTGAGTTATATACCTTGGGTGAATTCCATTCCCTTGGAGCATTTCCTTGAGCAGTTCTTCATTCTGTTTGTTCAGTTGTCGTCGTTCTTCATCATTATTAGCCACCACATAGAGTAGGAATGTGTCGTTATCATCAGAGCGAAAGTAGTCGGAACAGCTATCAATTACCTGCATTAGGGAAGAAGATAATTCTCGATCAATTATAGTAACTATATATGCATTTGCATCAATTACTTGAAAGTCCTTCACTAGAAAGCCCCTTTTGTAATCAAGGTAGTCATTTAAATATGTGCTTGGTAAGATGCCAACTTTAAATGCTTTTTGGATGAGTTTATCAGCAGTTCTATCTGCTATTTCATCAGATGTGGACCATATGAATACAGTTGATCTCTTATCGAATCTCTCAATACATCGATCTATCTCATCATCTCCTGCATCAAGATTGATTAATTCATATGGACGTCCCAAAGATTTTATAAAAGAAACTTCTTTCTTTACCCATTCGGATTCGCGCGCGTTTTTACTATCACATAGAATGAACCGATCGCGAGCTTTTATCTCGCGTTTAACGAGTTCAAATATTTCTTTATCATCATCTAAACACTTCAAAAAGAATAGCAATGGACGATAGTCTAGTTCTTCAAGCCTGTTTCTAACACGAATAATCTTGTCAAAGTCCTTGTTAGAGTGAGAGAGAAATACCCATGCATTAGAAATGTCAACCTTAATAAGGAACTTTGTTAACCTATCTAAAAACGGTTCTATAAAAGTTGGATTAAAGGAAACACAGTGTAGGTTCCTAAGATGATACTCTAGAAATGGAGGGAGTTCTCGCTTAAACACTTCATTTTCATTCCTACTGAAGAATACAGGGACAATGTTGCAATTGTTTAAAATAGCTAGTTCTAGCTCATTCCTGACAAAATCATTTGGTTTTAAACATCCGTCAAAGACATCGTCAGTCAATAGGAGAATAAAATTGTTCGCGCTTCGTATAATTGATGAGTAGGTGTCAACGCTACTCATATTATCCAATTGGAATGGGTCCCAAAATACTCTAAAGCCTTTATCTGAAAGATATCGATTAATACGATTGACAATCTCATATCTGCCATCATCTTCCTTGTCGGTAATATGCCTGCAGCATATAAAAACATCATATTTGTTTGTGCTTCTTGCCATTAGTTATTTTTCTTCAAAATCACATCCACCATCCCATACTCCATTGCTTCCTTCGCGGTCATCCAGAAGTCGCGCTCGCCATCGGCGGCGACTTTGTCGTAGGATTGGCCAGAGTGTTCGGAAATGATGGTGAAGAGCTCGGTGCGTAGCTTTTCAATCTCCTTGGCGGCGATGAGAATATCCGAGGCTTGGCCTTGGGTGCCGCCAAGTGGCTGATGAATTAACACTCGTGAATGGGGAAGAGCGGAGCGTTTTCCCTTCTCACCTGCACACAAGAGTACGGAACCCATTGATGCAGCCATGCCGGTGCAGATGGTGGCTACGTCTGGCTGAATCAGCTGCATGGTATCGTAAATCGCGAGGCCACTGGAGACGTGCCCGCCGGGCGTATTCAGGTATAGGGAGATGTCGGCCTTGGGGTCCACGGAAGCGAGAAAAAGAAGTTGCGCAATGATGATGTTGGCCACATCATCGTCAATCTGCACGCCCAGGAAGATGATGCGGTCCATCATCAGGCGGCTGAATACATCCATCTGGGCAACGTTCAGTTTGCGCTCCTCGATGATGGACGGGTTGATATAAGCGTCAACCGCTGATTCATAGCGGCTCAAAGTGGTCGAACTGATGCCCTGGTGCATCCGTGCGAACTTGTTGAATTCGTTATTATTCATATCGTTGCTTGTCAAAATCCTATCCTGCCTTTCTTGCCGTCCCACTTGAAGGTCTCAACATCCTCCAGTTCCACCCGGTGCGCATCGGGACGCTTCTCAAGCGCACTCTCGCGTAAGATGACCTGCTGGTAGATGGTGCGGGCCATGAGTTTCATCGTGCGGGCGTTGGTAGCCACGGAGGCGCTCATTTCACCAATGTAGGCGCGAATGTGCTTCTCGGCGGCGGCGCTGAAACTCACTTTGAATTTGCCCAAGCATTGGCAAAGAATCTGGAAGAGTTCATCTGGTGTGAAATCCTTGAACACCAGCGTGTGGTCAAACTCATAGATGCCGGCTTCGGAAAGTTGCTCGGCCACGTCACCATTGGGGGCTTTCAACTCGGCCAGAATGAGGGCGCATTCGCCGCCGGCCTCTACGGTGAGCTCTTTCACCTTAAGGCGGATCTGCTCCACGCTCCGGCCGAAATTCATGCGGTCGTCGCTGAACTTGGGTTCATCCACGTCGATGAAAATGAGTCCGTTGCAGGACTTCTTCACAGCCTCGCGCAGCACCTCGTCGCAGTCGTGCTCTGATACGCCGAAGATGCGCTCTCCCTTGATTTCCGTGATATGGCTGTTGGTGATTAGACGCATCCCGCGAAGTATGCCCGCCATAATCTCTGCCACGGTACTCTTGCCGGTCCCGCTGCTCCCTACGAAGCGCCAGCTCAAAAGGCCTTTTCCCACATAGGGCTCGCCGATGGAATGTAGATAGCGGGCCGATTTGACAAAGTTGTGTATGGCCTTTTTTACGCCGTCCAGGCCCGACAGTGCATCGAGGCGTGAGAGGGCGGCATCTATGGCCACGTCATCGAAGACAACGTCCTTCAATGCCTTCCCGACCACCACATCCTCCGGGAGGATGGTGCTGAGGTCATCCTTGGAGGGATTCTTTATATTGGCTGTCCGGGCACCGAGGGTGGCCAGAATCTCGTTTTGAAGTAGGTTGGAAACAAAGCGGCCGTTGCCGAAGCGGGGTGAAGGCTTGTCGGACTCTTCCTCTATGATGGCCCGCATGTTTGCAGCGGCGCCGTCTGTCAAGGTAAATCCCTGCTTACGTATCATCAGCTTGCCGATTTCCATCAGCTCGTCGGTGGTATAGTCCTCAAAGTTGAATACGTTGGGGAAACGGCTCTCGATACCCTCGTTGCTCTCCAGGAGTTTCTTCATGGGGGCGGTGTAACCGGCCAGGATGACCACCATGTCCAGGTTGTCCTTACCCAGTTCCGTGAGGAGGGAATTCATTACGATGCGGCCGTGGTCCTTTTCGCCGCCCTCTACAAGCTGGTAAGCTTCATCAATAAAGAGGATGTTGCCACGGGCGCGGGCGAGGAGATTGGTCATCTTGAACTCCGTCTCGCCGATGTACTGGCCCACCATCTGGCTCTTCTCCGTGCGGATGACGCGGCCGCCGGAGAGGATGCCCCAGGAGGCGAAGACCTTGCCGATAATCTCGGCCACGGTGGTTTTGCCGGTGCCGGGATTGCCCAGGAACGCCATATGCAGGCGGGGCATGTTGGTCGGAAGTCCCATCTCCATACGGCGGCTGGCCAGCTTGATGGCATTGAGGTAATCCTTCACCTTGGTCTTGATCTTTCCCAGGCCGATGAGTTCGTCCAGCTCTCCCATCGCGGCATCGGAAGTGTTCCCGATAGCGGGAATATCCTCCGGGAGCACCAGCTCCAGCAGCGCCTTCGAGGAAACTTCTTCATCCTTAAGACGCGCATACATGGACGGGATAATCGCATCGTCGAAAAGGTGCTGCACCAGCAGTGCGTTCTCAAAGCCGGGCCCTCGATGATTGTACTGATGAAGGATGAACATCTCCAGCTTCCGGCGGGCCTCCTCGGAAAGCGTGAGACCGCGCCTTTCGCAGCAGATGTCGAACATGCTAAACAACTCAGCAGGCTTAAAGTCCTCCAGATATATGGGCTCTGTAAGGCACTTCTTCAGTTCCGGATAGCCTGAGAGGAGATACTCCATTCCCTCCGGTTCGCCCACGAGTACCAGCATCCAGCGCTTGTATTTTTCTTTATTGTTCAGGCAATCCACCAAGGCGCGGACAATGCGGCCTTCGGTGTCGTAGTTCCCTTTGTTATCTGTCTTGAACAGTTCATGGGCACCGTCGATAACCAGTGTGCCGCCCTGGGCCCCTTCAACGGCACCGGTTACCGCTTCGTTTTCGGAATTGATACCTGAGGTGGCCAGCACCGAGACACGGGTAGTCCAAACTTTATCGGTGTCCAGCAAGCCAAGTTCCTTGTAGAAGCGGGCCATGAGTTCCACGGCCGTGGTTTTACCTGTACCGGCATTGCCGATGATAGCTGTATGAAGACGCGGCATATTCTTCGCCAATCCGGCCTTTTCCCTGGCAACCCCCACCTCGCAGCGGGTTTTCATACGATTCATCCGGGCCTTGAAATTGTTCCAGCCCAGATAATTGCCGAGGGAATCCTTACTGTCCTTAAGCTGCTCTGTTCCCGTTTCCTCATCTGCAGGCCATGGGCCGTCAATGGCTAACATGAATCCACCAAGCTCTTTATCGTTTCTATAAACTTCAATATCGATGTGGGAAGTCTCTCCTGCAGGAACGGTGAAATTAGGCCCCAGTAGGCTCATCACCTCAATGGGGGCAACGTGCAGCCGCTTGCCGTCACGGAACAGCGGGATGTTGTTCTTGTCAAACCAGGCATTCACCTTCGGTTCCTGATTCTCCAGGCCGACTGTTACGTGCAACTCGCCTTTTTCTTCTATTTCCGGGAGCTCGATGTCAATGTGAAGATATTTGTCATGGTCAGGGGATATCTGCCTTATAACGCCCTCTACAGGCAATTCAGCCTTGGAATCATTGACTCCGCAATAGAAGCGGTAGCCACCGGGCCATACAATTACTTCTATATCCTCTTCACCTTCATCGTCAAGGTCTCCGAATTCAAGAATATCCTCATTCGTTCGCTCCGGTTTGTCCGATTCTTTGATAAAGGTGTTCAGCAGGTGTTCGAACATTTCGTCATTGTCATCTTCTTCATCTTCTGCGGGCATCTTGTAAGACAGGTACGCCTTTCCATAACGGAGCGTTTCCTCATCTTCACTGTACACTTGATTCATCGCTCTGACTATGTTCTTTCGAGCCATATTGCTCTCCATTGCTTCGTCTATGAAGCGCAGAAGGTTCTTAACTTGCTCGTCGGGATTTGCCAGTATTTCCTCCAGGGTCGGTTTGTCTAGTGCCATAAAATGTGCAACTTGCGTGGGTTAACTTACAAATTTAAGAAAAATCTGATATATAGACGTCAGCGCGGTGTAAATCTATCGCCCTGATAGAATTATTCCGCTTGTTGATAGATTTTGAACAGAGATGCGTCTTTATTTCAAACCTTTATTCGCATGGCAAGAAAAAAAGACTTTACCCGCAAAAGTGACGAAACTCCGATGCTTGAATATGCAGAGCACATGACCCTTCTCAAACGGATTGTTAGAATCATTATCAGACGAGACAGTAACAGAGAAAGACAAAGAAATACCTATGATTAGAAGCATCTCTATTTCGGCCATTGCCGACCTTCACGGGCATCTCCCGCAGATGCAAGGTTCAGATTTGGCCGTTGTTGCCGGTGACATCTTTCCGGGAGCGTTGGACAAGGACCTTGATGGCCAGGAAGCCTGGTTCCGGGCTGCGTTTCTCCCTTGGGTAAATAAGCAGGAGTGCAACCATGTCATCCTGGTGGCAGGCAATCACGACCACTGGATTGCAAAGAACAACGATGCACTGATGGAGGAATTTGCCCCAGAGCAACTGAAAAAGTTGATTTATCTCTGTGACAGTGGGATGGTTTTTAAGGGGCTGAAGATTTACGGGACACCCTGGATGCCCACGCCCTTCGTCAATAAGGCCTTTTCGCTCAGTGATGATAGCCAGTTGCGTGAAAAGTACACCCACATCCCACAGGACGTGGACCTTCTTATTACCCATACCGTTCCGTACGATTGCAACTATATCGGCTTCTCAGACAGGGATATGCGGGACCTTGGCAGCAAGGAACTTCGTGAAGCCGTTGCGTCCCGTAATATTCGTTTCCTTGTCGGTGGGCACATCCACGAGACGAAAGAACGAATCGCTCATATGGACTTCGGGGAACATCATACGGAAATGGCCAACGTAGCCTGCTGCGACAACCAGAAGCAACCGATTCGCCAGCCGATTCGATTCACAGTCAGCGTCCAAAAGGAACCAGTCCTGTTTGAGCCATACCGGGTAGCCTGCGTCGGAGATTCCATCACGTATGGGTTTGGCCTGAAAGACATCAAGGAAGAGAGTTATCCTTCCCGACTTGGCAAACTTCTGGGGCCGAAATATGAGGTAAAGAACTTCGGCCGCAGCGGAGCTGGTCTATGGAAAGGCGGCGCTTTTCCTTACACATCGACAATTGAATATTTCCGTGCCGTTGATTATGATGCCAACATCTACGTGATATGCCTCGGAACCAACGACCTTGTCCAAACGATAGACAACAAGTTCATAGCGGCTTTTAAAGAAGATCTGTGGTCCCTTATAAATGCTTTTGAAGAGAGGTCTGTTCCATATCAGGTTTTTGTTACGACAATTCTTCCGGTCCCGCAGTTGTTCAAGCCGGGAGAAGACGAGCCTGCTAAGAAGATCAACAAAGCCATTGCCTCTGTAGTTCGGGCACGGCCCTGGATTAGACTGATTGACTTATACAAGGCTTTCAAAGATAACGCGAGCCTGTTCTCCGACGGTGTACACCCGAATGCAGATGGAGCCCGGCTAATCGCCGAAACAGTATACAAAACCTTCAAAAGGACTCTCCCGGAGCATCCGAGACACAGGGAGGAAGATTAAGATGAAGGATGGTAAGGAGCGAATCGAGAAGGATTTCTCTTTAGCATTGGGAGATCTGAACTGCCGGGGACTGGCAAATCATCCGGTTTTTCAAGAGTTATCTGACGCGGAGAAAGAACTGGTTCATGGGGTAGAAATGAGCTACCACATAGACTGGAACATAGTTGATATCGACGAATCTCACATCTATGTAACCAATCTTAAAACTGGCAACAAATACCATATCTCTGTCATTTACCCGGCGGCGCTTTACGTGGATGTCTACCAGATACTGGAAAATGGAGAGGAAATTAGTCCTTGGGAGTGATAGATTTCTTTGCACAGTCCGTCTTTATATCGTAACTTTGCAAACCGAAGCAGTTTCTTATGCGAACCTGATACGATTTTTTAGCCATAAAGAGTATTGAACAACGCCGGACGAAGGTCCACTCGTAAGGGAGTATTGTACCCTGATGCGAGCGACCGGGGGGCCGGCGAAAGTTCATTGAAATACTCTTTTTGTTATGGCAAAATCTTATCAGCTCGTGGCCTGGACCGACAAGGGCCAGGTCAAAATGATTCCCTCCGAAATCACCGCTTTCCTTCATAAGGAGCTGGACAACATCAACCGCCTCAGTGACAGAATCCGGTACAAGACGTATCACGAAGTCCATGACCTGCTGCAGGTGAGCAGCGCCTACGAAAAGCTGGCATTCCAGCTCCTGGATCTGGGCCAGACGGAAAATGCTTTCATCCAGTTTTCCCAAGCAGCCTTATGCTGCACCGGTTCCGGCAACAACTGGCATGAAACTGAGTGGGGGCCTGTGTTGGAGAAACCGCTGCGCGGCCGCTTCTTCGCAATGTTCTGCCAGTGCAAGGACCTGGTGCGAAAGTTCCCGAGACTCCAATACGCTTGGGAGGAAAGCGGGTTGCAGAGCGAATGCAATTACCTTACTTATGCAGACCGGTGCTTCGAAATTGAATGGAATGGTCTCTCCGGGGACTTTGAAGAAGCCAGTCACTTCAACAAGGCCCTGAACTTCGGCAAGAACGAAGTTTATCGCCGCCGTAGGGCGTAATCAATTTAGGCGCTTGGCCCGGTTAATGTCGACTGGGCCAAGCGTTATTACGTAGTTCCTGGTGCCGCCTTTCTCATAGAAGTAGATGCGGAAGACCTGGCCGCGGGTCAGGGAGACTTTGTCGAAGGTGAAGACCATCTTTCCAATGGCATCCGGCTGGACAACGCCCAGCCCGTAAACCTGCTTTGGAAAGATGGCTTTCTCGTACTGGAGGCCGCGCTTGGTGCGGCGCTTGCTCTCTACGGAGAAGCGGGGATCGGACAGCCCGTAGCTCACGGCCGAGCCGTTTTTCAGGGAAATAAGGAGGAAGAGGACATCATCCTTGTAGAAGATGTTCTCGCAGAGAATATCGATACCGTAGCCGCTGGTGCCAAGGTGGAATAGTTCTGGTTTCATGCTCACAAGGTCTTCAAATGCAATGGGAGATGATGCCGACGGGCCATCGGCATAGGGAGAGGATGAGAAAGAAAAAGGTGATGCGGCTTCGCCGGAGGCGGGAGCTTCCGGAGAGGCGGCAGTGCTGCGCGTGTCGATGTCCAGGCGCGAGGGGTGTTCCCTGTATGCGACCAGGAAGGTGTGCATAGTGCCGGTGCTCTCCAGGCAGGACATGGAGGTGCAGATGTCGAAGGGCTCACGAGCCTTGACGGCAACGTAGTCTTTGCTGCCGTCCACAATCTTGGCCACGATGGCTTTGTTGCCCAGATTGACGTACTTGAGCTCGGAGCCGAAGCGGAGGTGGACCACCTGCGTGGTGGAAATAAAAAGCGTGTCCGGAGCCTGCGCATAGGCGATTCCGGAGTATAGCCACCCAAGCAGGAGGATAGCAATCAGAAGTTTCGTTTTCATCGTCTTTCAGCTTTTACAAGGTAAAACTCATAGCCACTCACAACGGAGACGGAAAGCTCTCCGGAGGCGGATTTGGCAATGGTAGCGCCGGTGCGGATGACCGTGGAAGCGATGTCTCCCACAAGGCCCCCGAAAGTGGTCCCGGCGGTGGAAATAGCGTCGTTGGTAGCCTGGCGGCTGTTCTTTACGGCCGATGTTTCCGGGCAGTAGATACCTTGCAGTCCGTCGGTGTCGTAAGCGTCCAGGGCCAGCGGGATGATGCGGCCGTTCATCTCCAGAGAGCGCACCTGCAGCTCCAGCCGGTCGCCAATCTTGCAGATGGCGGCAAGGTGGGTATTCGCGGGGATTCGGACGCCGCTTTCCACGTAATCCTCCAGCAGGCGCAGCGTCACCCTCTGGCCACTGGTAATCTTCTGGTCCCGCACGAACATGCAGCGGAAGGGCCGCTTGGCACCTTCATATTGTACCGCCGCGTCATCGAAGTCATCATCGAGTGAAGAGATAATGCCGTCAGAGGAGCCCACGGCCGAAAGGTCAATGGACAGGGGTTCCGGCTTCGGCTCTTCAGCCGGTGTCTCTTCCGCGGCACCGCCCGTGAGCACGTCCCGGACCATCTCGGCCCGGCGGCGCTCATAATCGAGCCGCTCATCCGAGGTCATCGGCCGGGAAGAGCCACCACCCCCGGAAGACCGGTGAGCGGAGGACGTAGAAGCCGGGGTAGATGTGGATGCCGGCGGTGCACCGAAGACGCGGTCTACGGAACTCTCCTCAGAGCCACCAGAAGACGCAGCTCCAGCAGGCGCTGAAGGGACAGTAGAGCCTGAGGAAGACACCAGCGAAATGTCCTCATCGGCTTCCATTCTGACGCCCAGCTGCTCGAAGTAATCATCTGTAGAAGTCAGCCCGCGGTAGGCGTCCGACTTGCTGTCGGCCATCTCCTGGGCAATGCCGTCGGTGATGGTCTGGGTCACGCCATCATCGGCCTGTCCGTCCTTTTTCTGCGGGATGAAGGATATCGCCAGCAGGCCCACGAGCGCCAGGGCGGCCACCACCGTCAGAATGAGCATGGATTTCTTATTAAGTTGCATAGTCTCATTGTATTAAAGTCAGCGCCCGATACAGATACCAGATGGCGGCGCCCACCATTAGGGCTATTCCTACATACACGCCGATACGCACCAGGCGTGAATCATTCCTTATCTCTTTCATCGCTTCCGGGTCTCCACAAGGTTATTCTCCACCACCTTGAACTTCTCGATGATGAGCCCGTGCGGGTTCACATCGGAACGCCCGGCGTTGATGAGCTGGCAGGTGGACACAAACGAATACTGGCTGACGGTGCTCACACGCACTACATACTGCCGGGCATAGGTCTTCACCTGATACGGATAGCCGGAGCCCATGAACTTCACACTGTCCACAATCATCTGCTGCGAGATATTGGCCGATACCAGGCGCGAGTAGTAACCCTTCTCGGCCAGGTCCTGCGAGTATTCGTAGGCGCTCCTGTCGGCCAGATTGAAAGCTCGGTCCAGATTCTCCTGGATGGTTTGCTTCTGGGGCGAGAGGGTGAACATCAGTTCGTGGAAGCGCGTCACGTGGTCGCGGATTTCCACATCCTTGGAGAGAATGGCGTCCGTCTGGAGCGCCAGCAGCAGGGACTTGCCCTGGTCCAGCACGTAGATTTTGGAGCGCTGCTTCTCAGCGAAAGTCAAGGCATACACGCCCACCACAAGGGCGAAAAGGAGGGAGCCCGCAACGGCCACCAGCGTCAGGCGGCTCTGGCTCTTGAAG
>Ga0129306_1001128_pt1 | contig 33340 bp, 27 predicted proteins | sample P827metagenome_FD_94438 | JGI IMG/M metagenome (GOLD analysis project Ga0129306, IMG submission 94438) | Capybara group fecal microbial communities from Wisconsin, USA - P827 metagenome | ecosystem: Host-associated > Mammals > Digestive system > Large intestine > Fecal | place: USA: Wisconsin...
CCGTCGGGACAATTCTCGGGAACTGTGATTGCGATTACGAATACTGTTGCGCCAGCCTCGGGAACTACGCCCTCGCCCTGACCGTCGATCGTATAGAAGTTAGCAGCCTTTGTGGGCTCGTTTGTCTGTACGTCGTGATCGTTGAATGCAGGTGAAGAAGTACCGATCTGCTTCAGTGTGAGTGCTGAAGGAATATCGAATACAACGTCAAGAGCTGTGATCGGGTTGTTATGTGCGTCTATAGCAACCTTAACCTTGACTGTATCACCCTTTGCAGCTTCATATGTGCCACCGAAGTCGAAGCTTACGTCAGCATTGCCTGTATTGGACTTTGTTGTGGTTGTTATAACATCCTGCTTTGTTGTAGTAGTTGTTGTAACATCCTTTGTGGTTGTTGTGCCTTCGCCGCCCTCAACAACGATCTGCATTGTCTTGAGCTCGAGGGTGCCGTCCTTTGAAACGTATCTGCTTCCTGTCTCAACCATGCAGGAAGGATTGTCGTACTGACCTGTGGAGTCTGTATTGTAGTCACAGTACTTGATATTGTAAGTACCGGGAGCAATAGACGAAGGAACAGTTACGTCGAATACGAAGAACGGGAAGTCTGTGGACTTGGAACCTGCCCACTTGTATTCCTTACCGCCGTTTGTCCATGAAACGCCGATATAGTAGTTATCTGTGCCTGCAGCTGTCTGTGAAGAATCGCAAGCGCCCTGGAATGAACCGTATGTAGAATATGTCTCCATCATATCATCATAGAAGCTTGCGAAGTTGGGAGCATAATTTGTCTTTACCGAATCGCCGCCGAGTGTGAAGGTCTTTTTCTCAGAGAAGAAAGCCTCCTTGGGCTGATAAAGCTTGAAAGAAATGTCCTTGGAATCAACAGTGAGCTGAACAGAGATAGCCTCTGAATCGTTAGTACCTTCATCATAGTATACTGCGCAGGGGATCTTAACATCGCCCTTGGCAAGCATATCCTTGGTGATGGTTACCTTATCGCCCATACTATCAAATTCAGAGCCTGCGCCATCATAAGTCTTGACAGCAAAAGACTTCTTAGCGTCGGCAGCACCTACAGCAGCAGGAGCTACTACGCTTAACATCGATGCAGCCATACACAAGGAAGTGACTGCAGAAATAAACTTTTTCATTTGTAATAATTCCTTTCTTTAGGTTTTTACGCCCATTGATAAAACATAAATTGGGTTTGTATTCCTTTGTAAGGGGGACAAATCAGATAATCACGGATTAAAGCTCGGAAATGCTACCAAGCAGATATTTCTGGATCTGGCTTGCATCGGCTGAAGTAATACCGTTGCCGCCTTTTCCGCCGTTATCGCTAACTACATCGCCATTAGCCTGACCCTGTGAAGTGATGTGATGTGAGTCAGAACCCTTAATGCCATACTTGTTCGGGTTGGAGATGCTCTGCATGATAAGAACAGCATCCGCCATATCGACTGAGTCATCACAGTTTGCGTCGCCGCGCATTGTAACAACGGGAGTCTGCTTTGTAGTTGTTGTGGTTGCAACAGCGCCGATTGTAACGCTTCCGTCATTCTTTGTTACGGAATACTGTACGGGCTTACCGTCTTTTTCATATCCGCATCCGATGCCACTGTTTGAAGTGCCCGAACCGGAATATGTCTCACGGTTGATAGGAACGATCTTGAGGTCTGCTACTGAACCATCCTTAGCGCCGCTTGCAGCTTTACCAGAGATAGTACAGAACACACCGTCGCCCTTGAGCCAGTATGAAGCGTCATCTGCTGCTGTTGTCCAGATCAAGCTTACATAGCCCTCTTTGCTGTTGATATAGCTTTCAAAAGGCTTGCTGAGTGATGCTGATGCGTCACCAGACTGTGAAATGCCTGTTATGAGAGCTCCTGCGTCAACAGAATCGATTGTGATGAGGCTGCTGTCATAAGTTACAGCAAAATCGAGTGCCTGGATGCCGGAAGATGGAATATCAGCCAGAGATACGTCCACTGAGAATGCCTCACCTGCCTTTACATTTGCTTTGCCAACGGATATCTGCACTGTTTCGCCGGCTGCAAAAACGGGTGCAAGTGAGCAGACTGAAAGTGAAAGCATCGTAGCAGCGATAGCTCCGACGACTACCTTTTTTGTCTTCATTATTTTTTCCTCCTTCTTCAATAATGTTATATAACAAAGGAACGGGCTGCCCCTTTGATTATATCTTGTCTTAACGCAGCGGATCTACCTCTCCGCCTTAACTGCAAAGCCACATCGGCCTTTACGGTCGGAAGCGTGCGTAAGCGGTGGGCAAAACTGCCGCTGCTCAGTCATACAGACGAGGCTTAAGCTGTCCGAGCTGCGGTTTTCGGCGGATTTCTTCTGATAATCCGGCGTTTGTCCACGCCGCCCTGAAGCTTCCCCTCATGCCGTCAGCCTGCGACTGAAAACTCGCTCTGCACGCAGTGGTTTTTGACGTCAGACGCATCACACTGCCGTGATGAGATACTTAATCCCAAATCTATATTTACTCATGATTTCATTATATATCAGGTCTAAAAAAAAGTAAATAGGTTCATATTGTTTTTGGTATTTTACATAAACAGCAAAAGTGATTTTTGAACGCTTTGCACAATGAGGATTTTTCTCAAAATCCTCTCTTAAAAAGCGTTTTTGAACCAAAAATTAATAAATTAGATCATTTGTCGAGTTTCCGGAATTCCTGCGGTATCTGCTCGTCTATTATGTTGTTTATAACGTCCCATCCGAAGCTCGTATAAGTGCCCTGCGGTATCGCATACGGGAGCCCGTGAGCAGCCGCAAGCTCGGGGCTATACTTGCTGTAGGGATAGACCTTCATATTGGAAAAATCGTACTCATAGTGCACGATGGTCGGTATGCAGCCCACGTTCTCGAGGCGGAGCTGACCGGTGCTTCCGTCGATGACTATGTCGAAATCGGGGAGCTCTCCCACAACGTTGAAATTATCTGTCTGGGCGCATATGAAATTGCCCATGCAGTAGTACACAAAGCCCTTTGTACCGTCGTCCCGCTCTATCCATTCCATAGTCTCTGCGGTATGGGTGTGACAGCCGAGTATCACATCCGCTCCCCAGTTGACCATCTTGTTGGCGAGCTCGATCCTGTCCTCTGTAACGACGGTGGTGTCGTCCTCGCCCCAGTGAACGGACACGATGACGGCGTCCGCCAACTGCCTTGCTTCCTTTATCTGACGCTCGATAATGTCCTCCTCCTCGTTCATTACCACGCGGAGAGGCGAATCATCAAGCAGGCATTCGTTGCCGTTGATATGATGCGCATACGCAAGGAATGCGATCTTTACGCCGTTAACCTCACGGGTGCGTATACGGTTGGCGTCCTCGTCGTTTAGATAGGCTCCGAGGACCGTCAGGTCGTTTTCCGCCGCTTTTTTGTTCCAGAAGTTTATTGACTCCTCAAGGCCCTGAGTACCCATATCGAGCAGGTGGTTGTTGGCCATGGTGAAGACGTCGAAACCGCAGTCTATAACTGCGTCGGCCACCTCCGGAGGCGAATTGAATATAAGCTGTCCTCCGTCGGCTCCCCTTATGGGGTTGCTTTCGGAGATTATGGTTTCCTGATTCAATATTGCAAGGTCTGCGCTCTCGATGAGGTATTTCACCTCGGAGTACATGGGCTTGAAATCGTAGCCCGAGCCCCCTGCAAGCATTTCTGCGTTCTTGTATACGGAATAGTGGATAAGATTATCTCCCGCGGCGACCACATGAACTGTCCTGTCGGGCTGAGGCTCCGTGAGCTCCTCTGTAGTCTCCTCGGGCACAGTGCTTTCCACTTCTCCCGCCGACGATCCGAAGCTTGCCTTTCCGACGGTATGATCCGTGTCGGAATGCGCACAGGCGCCGAAGGCGAGCATGGCTGTCATTACCGCGAAAGCGCCGAAAGCGCGTCCTTTTCTTAACTTCATTGCACTTCTCCTTTGCGAAAGGGCATAGTTCCCCTCAATATGCTCTTCCCTCGTTTACATTATATCACATTATTTTTCGTTTGGCAATTACTAATTGTATCAAACTTAAAATAATTTACAATGTGTTTTAATCCCTGTCAAATTAATTTTTGACCGCAAACCGCGGTTTTAAGGCAATTTTCGCACATCAACTTTATTTTTGTCCATTTTTTGTTCATTCATACAAAGTTTTATGGATTTTATTGTGCACAGCGACGAAAAACCTGCTTTTTTGTCCGCCTTGTATACCTTGCATACATTGTAATTACTGCGGGTTAATTTCACGGCTTCGCTGGAGAGCGATGAACTCCTCCGCCAAAGCCTCCGCCTCGGCATAGGAGGAGAGCTGATAGCAGCGCCCTCTGAACTTCGCCGAGCCGCAATAACCGTTCATGTACCATGCGGCGTGTTTCCGCGCCTCATGCATGGCGAGCTCCTCGCATTTTTCGCTGAGCTCCAGTATCAGGCGGATATGCTCCAGCATGACCTGCATTTTCGTTTCAAGAGAAGGCGGCTCGTAATCCCCGCCGCGGAGCTTCGCCTCTGTCTCGCGGAAAATAAAAGGATTTCCGTAGCTTCCACGCCCTATCATCACAAGGTCGCAGCCCGTCTCCTCGTACATCTTCACGCAATCCGCAGCGCTGCACACGTCGCCGTTGCCGATGACGGGCACCGATACCGCTTCTTTAACGGCCTTTATTATACTGCTGTCGGATTCGCCGCTGTAGAACATATCCCGCGTCCGCCCATGAACTGTGATGGCCGCAGCTCCGGCTGCTTCAAGAGCCCTTGCCAGTTCCGGAGCATTGATGCTGTCATGGCTCCAGCCGCTGCGTATCTTCACGGTGACGGGAGTCTCCCCCGCCGCCCTGACTGCGGATTCCGTGATGTCCGCCGCCAGCTTTATGTCCTTCATCAGCGCCGAGCCCGCGCCGGTTCCGACTACCTTCGGCACGGGACAGCCCATATTTATGTCGATTATGTCGGGACGGTAATCAAGAACTATCTTAACAGCCTCCGCCATGAAGTCGGGCTCGCTGCCGAAAAGCTGCACCGCTATGGGGCGCTCCTCGTCTGTGACCGTGCACAGCTCCGCGGTCTTGCGGTCGCTGTAGCATATGCCCTTTGCGGACACCATTTCGCTGACCACGTATGCCGCACCGTACCTCTTGCACATGAGCCTGTAGGCTCTGTCGGCCACTCCCGCCATGGGAGCAAGAGCGGCTGTACGCAGTATCGCCGTATTACCTATATTAATTGTATCACTCATCCGCGCTCTCCGCAGCAGGCTCCTTTTCCTTGCGGAAAACAAACAGCTTGCTGATGACATAGTTCAGTATGAGCACCACCACGTTTGCAAGTATCTTCATCACCCAGTAGTTTACGCCTATCATGCCGAAGCCGACGTGCATCATGATCCATTCCACGGCAAGGGTGAAAACTCTTCCGCCGTAGAACCTTCCGCCCTCGACCACGATGTTTTTAAGTCCCTTTGCGTTGGACTCGAATACCCAGAGCTTATTGGTGATATACGCAAAGGTCACCGCGCACACCCACGAAAATACAGTGCTTATGTCGCTTACGGCCTTATCCCCGTATCCGCCGGCGTTCTCGAGGACGAACTTGGCAAGTCCCGCAGCGGCAAAGCTCACGGCGGTGGTCAGGACTCCGAAAACGAGATAGAGCCATTTTTCTTCGTATTTGTAATATATTTTCTGAAGCGGCTTCGGAAGTATCGAAACGCACCACTTGATAAATTTTTCCATTTTACGGTATCCTTTCATAGTGCTCTGTTATTTGGCACACATTTATTATAATAGCAGTTTACGAGGGAAAATGCAAGCTATTTCATGTGATTTTTACAGGAATATGATTTTTTCCGTACAGCGGCGGCGGAAGTCCGGTCGGACGATAGTAATTTTATATACCCCGAGAATACCTATGCGGCGCTTATTACGGCGCGTATATCTCTTTGTGCACATCGCACTAATTAAACGGTGTAATTTTGTAATATCACACTATTGTAAAATCAGAAGAAGTGTGCTATAATACATTTTAGAGAAAGTTCCACAAAGTTCCACGAAGAACTTTCCGATAAATAATCAAAGCTCTGTTTTCATTTCGCAGTAACCGCTGCGGAAGATTAAAAGGCTCCCCTTTCGGGGAGCTTTTTCAATTTCACAGAAGCTTTCAGGTTGCCTTTCGTTATTTTATACAAGTGCGGTGCGGGAATTTCATACCCTATTGTTATTGAAAAAATATATGTCTTTATGGTATAATAGGCATAAATCAATACAGCCCCGCCGAACGGAGGTATTTTTATGAACAAGGAAACCAAAAAGCCAAGAAAAAAGAAAAAAGGCAGCAGCAACAGCACAGTTGAGATAAACATCGATCCGCAGAAGCTCCTCAAAAGCAATCCCGTACTCATTCTTATCCTTGTGATCGCCGCACTGGCAGTGGGCTTCATCGCCGCAAGGTACTTCTACAAGCCCGAAAATCCGTTTTCTCCCGTGACTGAGGAGGCTACGGTGGACTCCATAACCCTGGAGGAGATAATAACTCCCGCAAGCGATCTTGTCACCATGAAGTACACCTATACCGACGTAAGCGTTTACGAAAACAGCAAAAAGGCCTTCGGCGTAAAGATACCCCTTACCACCGATAAGGTCATCTTCTCCTACAGCGGTATTGTCAGCGGCGGTATCGACCTTTCGCAGATACAGTACAACATCGACAACGAGGCCAAGACCATCGAGATAACCCTCCCCGAGCCCAAATTCATGTCCCATGAAATGGACGAATCCAGCTTCAAATTCTACGACGCCAAGAATTCCATTTTCACTCAGACAAAGCTGGAGGACTACACAACCCTCATGGGCAAGCTCAAGAAGGAAAAGGAAGCTCAGCTCAGAAGCGAAAAGGAGTTCCTGCCCTCCGTCACAGAAAACGCCCGGAAGGTCCTGGACGAGCTGCTCAGTATCGCAGACGCCACCAAGGATTATCAGATCATATACAAGTAAAAAAGGCTCCCTGCGGGGAGCTTTTTTGTCGGATATGCTGTTTTGAGGCGTGGCAGAGACTGTTCAATTGTTCATTCTGCCGATATTTAAAGTGAAACTTTAAATAGTTATTGACAGACTTTAATCTCCGTGCTATAATACAGGTGTCAGCTGATAAAAAACTTTAAAAACTTAAAGTAAAACTTTAAAAAGGAGATGCTGTTATGAACAAAATGATTTCCGAAAAGCTTAAAAAGCGAACCTTTATCGACACGATTCTGAGCTGTTTCTTCTGCTTTGCCGCACTTGTGTTTGCTGTATGGCAGCTTATAGTATTTATCGGCAACACGCATATAAAAGCGTACCTTACCAACAGTCTTTGCTCCTTTGTGATCTTCACAGAGCTGGGACTTCTTGCGCTGATACTCCTTGAAATACGCAAAACAGGCAAGCCTTTTTCAAAGAAGATAATAGCAAAGCTGCGCATTATGGCAGTTATCCTGTTTGCAGGCGGACTTATCCCCTCCACTACGACAACACCGATCTCAGACAGGGAATTCGGAGTGATCGTATGTTTTGATATGCGAAACTTTCTTATAATCGGTATAGGAGTAATAATCGGCATATTATCCGAGGTTTTCGTCTACGGTCTAAGTCTTCAGGAAGACAACGACCTTATAGCGTAAAGGCGGTGCGGCATGGCTATAATAATCAGACTTGACAGGATAATGGCTGACCGAAAAATGTCGCTGAACGAGCTTGCCGAAAGAGTGGGCATGACCAATGTCAATCTCTCCAACCTAAAAACAGGCAAGATGAAAGGCATACGCTTCGAGACCATGAACGCTATATGCGAGGCCCTCGACTGTCAGCCCGGTGATCTTTTTGAATATACCAAGGAATGAAAAAGCTCCCCTAACGGGGAGCTTTTCACTGTTATGTATTTTCACAATTCGATTGCACTATTTTTATTTAATTTTATCATTGTAATACAACTATAAAAATGATATAATATCTATAAGATTAAACCTTTATTCTTTTATGAATGGAGTGATATTTATGAAAAAGATTTTATTTGCATCTATTACTCTTCCTATTGCATTATCTATTTTTGTTTCGTGTGAAGAACTATCTCTTGATACAAAAACTAATGATACGCCAAACACCACCACAAAAGCATCTGATACAATTGTTACAACAAAAAGCGAAAAAACAACTGAACCTGTAGTTATTTTAAAAGCAAGTGTTCAAGATTTACGTGATTATTATTACAGCATACCTCAATTAACTTATTTCGACGAAATAATTTCTCAAGCTAAGAACTATAACCTTAATAGCTTTGTATCTTATCGCTCTGAAACCGGAGATGGCGAAGATGCTTGGGACGCACATATCTATATCGCACCTCAATCATATTCAAACAATTATGGTGACTTTTATGAGTTTTCATGTGATTATATCGACATCTTTGTTGAACGAAGAGATAGAAGCCAACCTTTTCAATTAAGTAAAGCTCATTATAATTTTTATGGTTCTCTTTATAATGTCGAATATTGGGCCAAAGGTAATTTGGCTGGAAATCATATTTTTGTTTGCAAAGGTTTATATGCTGTTGATCCAACAGCAACTTTCAATTCACTTGAAGAAGCTCTTGAACAAGCAATTTCTCTTTCTTAAAATTTTACAAAGAATATAAAAGCTCCCCTTTCGGGGAGCTTTAATTTTACTATTACTTGTTGAGATTTGCTTCGATCATGTCGAGCTCATCATAGAGTGCCTGCGGGATATTGCCGCCCTTAGCCTTGATGTCTTCGTCATAGTATCTTCTCATCTCGGCGATCTCCTTCTTCCACTCTTCCTTGTCAACAGTGAGAAGCATCTCGAGTGCGGAAGCGGGAACCTCGTCCTCGATGCCCTTGAGGTTGATGTCCTCGGGCTTGGGAAGGTATCCGATAGGTGTCTCAACAGCATCGACCTCACCGTCAACTCTCTTGATGATCCAGTCAAGGACTCTCATGTTGTCGCCGAAGCCGGGCCAGAGGAAGTTGCCCTGATCGTCAGTTCTGAACCAGTTAACATTGAAGATCTTGGGAGCCTTGCTGCCAAGTCTTGCGCCCATTTCGAGCCAGTGTGCCCAGTAGTCGCCTACATTGTAGCCGATGAAGGGCTTCATAGCCATAGGATCGTGACGGAGCACGCCTACTGCGCCTGTTGCAGCAGCAGTTGTCTCGGAAGAAACAGCGGATCCGATGTATGTACCGTGTGTCCAGTCGAAGGACTGATATACGAGAGGAGCTGTTGTAGCACGTCTGCCGCCGAAGATGATAGCGGAAACGGGCACGCCCTCGGGATTGTTGAACTCGGGAGAGATGCAGGGGCAGTTCTGAGCGGGTGCTGTAAATCTTGAGTTGGGGTGAGCAAGCTTCTTGCCCTCTGCAACCCAGGCCTCGCCGTCGCACTTGATACCTGTCCACTCTGTTGCATCCTTGGGCGGATTATCGTTGAGCTTCTCCCACCATACAGTGTTGTCGCTGTTGTCGAGAGCAACGTTTGTGAAGATAGCGCCGTTCTTTGTACAAGCAAGAGCATTGTAGTTGGACTTTGCGTTTGTTCCGGGAGCAACGCCGAAGAAGCCGTTCTCGGGGTTGATAGCGTAGAGTCTGCCGTCCTTGCCGGGCTTCATCCATGCAATATCATCGCCGACTGTGAATACCTCATAGCCGTCCTTCTTGTATCCCTCGGGCGGGATAAGCATTGCAAGGTTGGTCTTGCCGCAGGCTGACGGGAATGCAGCTGTGATGTACTTAACTTCGCCGTTAGGCTTCTTAACGCCGAGGATAAGCATATGCTCGGCCATCCATGCCTCGTTCTTGCCCTGGAAGGAAGCGATACGGAGTGCGAAGCACTTCTTGCCAAGGAGAACGTTTCCGCCGTATGCAGAGTTGATGGACCAGATCGCATTGTCCTCGGGGAACTGAACGATGTATCTCTTCTCGGGATCAACGTCAGCCTTCGAGTGGAGACCTCTTACAAAATCATCGGAGGTATCGCCAAGGTTCTCGAACGCCTGCCTGCCCATACGGGTCATGATGTTCATATTGAGAACAACGTATATGGAATCTGTTACCTCAACGCCTACCTTTGCAAGAGGAGAACCGATGGGTCCCATTGAATAAGGGATAACATACATCGTTCTGCCCTTCATAACGCCGTTGTACATAGGTGTAAGGAGAGCCTTCATCTCATCGGGAGCCATCCAGTTGTTTGTAGGACCTGCACCCTTCTTTTCCTTTGAGCAAATGAATGTTCTGTCCTCAACACGGGCAACGTCGTTAGGACGTGTTCTGTGGTAGAGGCAGTTAGGATACTTCTCGGGATTGAGCTTGTACATTTTGTCCCAGCTGTCATCGGGAAGAGAAGTAACTTCCTCGATAAGCGAGTCGAGCTGCTCCTTCGAGCCGTCGATCCAAACGACCTTATCAGGCTGGCAGAGAGCGATCATCTCGTCAACCCACTTCAATACGTTGGGGTTTTTTGTCAATGACATTGTATAATACCTCCTAAAAATTTATCATGAAATGTGCGGAAAAAAGCACCGCAGCACAGAGCGGCCGGCAAAAGCCGAACGTTCCTCTGATACTATTATATCTGTTTTTTGTCAATGTGTCAATAGCGGCAGACGGTATTTTTTAGGAATAGCAATATTACTGAAAATCATCATATTTATTGCTGTTTTTTCATCGTCCGCCTGCCTGTACGGCAATAATACGTGGGCGCGGTATATAAAAAAAGGAACTTCGTTATATATTTATCAATCATTTGCCGTTGTTCCGGGCTGATATTTGCTATTTTCTCAATAATGTGGTATAATATAGTTTAACGGCCTTGACGCCTGTATAACAAGCAGCTTAACCGCAGGGGGCGTTCCGAATTCCCCGGCGGCCGACATACACTGACAATCAAACCGAAAAGGAGCCTGCCATGAAACTTCTCGCCATAGACGGAAACAGCATACTCAACCGCGCATTCTACGGTATAAAGCTGCTTTCCAACAAAAAAGGACAGTTCACCAACGCCATATTCGGCTTTATGAATATCTATCTCCGCAATATCAGCGACGTAAAGCCCGACGCCGTGGCTGTGGCCTTCGACCTGCGTTCGCCTACCTTCCGTCACAAGGCTGTGGCAACTTATAAGGCAAACCGCAAGGGTATGCCACCCGAGCTGGCGGAGCAGCTTCCGAGAGTAAAGGAGCTCCTCGGCTATATGGGCGTTAAAGTCGTGGAGTGCGAGGGCTACGAGGCTGACGACGTGCTGGGTACTCTTTCAAAGCTCTGCTCAGACAGCGGCAATGAATGCTACGTGCTCACGGGAGACCGCGACAGCTTGCAGCTCATCGACGACAAGGTAACGGTAGTCCTTGCCACCAACAAGGAGAATATATACTATACTCCCGCGCGTTTTACCGAGGATTACGGCTTCGAGCCAATAAAGCTCATCGACCTGAAGGCCCTCATGGGCGACAGCTCCGATAATATCAGCGGAGTTGCGGGTATCGGTGAAAAGACCGCTTCTGCTCTTATCAAGGAGTACGGAAGCATCGAAAAACTTTACGAAAATTACGAGGATTCCACCCTCACCAAGGGCGTTAAGGCAAAGCTCGCCGCAGGCGCTGAAGCCGCAAAGGAGAGCAAATGGCTGGCGACTATCGTCCGCAACGCCCCCATAGATACGGACCTTGACAGCTACAAGCCGAAAGCTCCAGACAACGGCGCTATCGGACGTATGCTCAGTGAGCTGGAGATGTTCAAGCTCCTTGACAAGCTGGGTATCAGCGCGGCTGAAAGCACAAATTCCGCCCCCGAGGTCATGGCTGAGGAAGTCCCTGTTATCGAGGCAAAGGTCGGCGGGCTCACCGGGGATATTATCGGAAAGCTCAGCGAGTGCGAGTACCTTTTCCGCGAGGATAAGCTCTCTGTACGGGACGGGGACAATGTTTACACAACTGACAGCGAAGATATTATAAAGACGTTTTTCGGCTCGGAATGCGCCAAGTCCACCGATGACGGCAAGGCGCACTACCGCTGGGCTATGGCTCACGGCGGCGAGTTGAAAAATCTGAAAAGCGACGCGGCGATATGCGGCTATCTGCTTAATACCTCCGCTTCGGACTACGCCGTGGACAAGCTCTGCGCCGAGTACGGCGTACATTTCTACAGTGAAAACGGCGACTTGGCGGAGCTCCTTTCCCTTAAAGGGCTCATTGCAAAGCTCCGCGACGAGATAGAAAAAGAGGGCATGACAGAGCTCCTTGAAACAGTGGAAATGCCGCTGACGGAAGTCCTTGCTTCAATGGAGGATACAGGCGTTCTCATCGACAAAAAGGGCGTTGAGGACTTCGGCGTGTACCTGTCGGAAATGATAGAGGAAACTCAGCAGATGATATACGACGAGGCAGGCCACGAGTTCAATATCTCCTCGCCGAAGCAGCTGGGCACCGTCCTTTTCGAGGAAATGGGACTGCCCGCAAAAAAGAAGACAAAGAGCGGCTACTCCACCAACGCAGAGGTGCTTGAGGAGCTCCGCAATTACGCTCCAATCGTGGATAATGTGCTGAAATACCGCCAGTACACAAAGCTCAATTCCACCTACGTCGTGGGACTTCTTGACAAGATAGCTCCCGACGGACGTATCCATACATGGTTCAGACAGACTGAGACAAGAACGGGACGCATAAGCTCTACAGAGCCCAATATGCAGAATATCCCCGTCCGCACGGAGCTTGGCGCACAGATGAGGAAGTTCTTCACCGCCGGCGAGGGAAAAACTCTTATCGACGCCGACTACAGCCAGATAGAGCTGAGAGTTATGGCTCACCTCTGCGGCGACGAGAATATGACCGAGGCCTTCACATCGGGGGAGGATATCCACACCTCAACTGCGGCACAGGTATTCGATATGCCCATATTTATGGTGACTCCCGAGATGAGAAGCGCCGCAAAGGCGGTGAACTTCGGTATAATCTACGGTATCGGAGCATTCTCCCTTGCAAAGGATATAGGCACGTCCGTGCAAAAGGCAAAGAAATACATTGCGGATTACCTTGCAAAGTACCCGAAGGTAAATCAATTTATGGAAGATACGGTTGACAATGCCATAAAAGAGGGCTATGTCACCACAATGTTCGGCAGAAAGCGCCGTATCCCCGAGCTTTCCTCGTCAAACAAGATGTTACAGGCGACAGGAAAGCGCATAGCCATGAACACTCCCGTGCAGGGAACAGCCGCCGACCTTATCAAGATAGCCATGATAAACGTCTACAACCGCCTGAAGGCTGAAAAGCTGAACGCGAAGCTCATATTGCAGGTACACGACGAACTCATCATCGAGTCGGATATCGCCTGTGCGGAAAAGTGTGCGGAGCTTCTCAAAGAGGAAATGCAGGGCGTTTACGATATGCGTGTGCCCCTTGCTGTAGACGTTCACACAGGACACTCATGGTACGACGCTAAAGGCTAAGCCCTTAGCCGTTAGCTTGTAGGGGCGCACATTGTGCGCCCGAGAAATACATTGCTGATAACAACGGGCGAACACTGTTCGCCCCTACAAATCAAGCATAAAAAGGAAGAAAAATGAATATTTCTCAATTCTCAATTCTTGATTCTAAATTTGATTACGATAAATTGTCCGAACTGGATAAGCTCTGCGTAGGCGCGGACGGCTGGTCTGCGGATTCCTTCCGCGAAGAGGCACAGCGTCCCGAGAGTATTATCCTTGCCGCCTACGACGGGGACACCCTTGCAGGCATGATAGCAGGCTTCACCGCCGCCGATACGGGAGAGATACTCACTGTTTGTACCGCTCCGCAGTACCGCAGGCAGGGTGTTGCGAGAATGCTTATGGAGACTTTTTTAACAGCCGTGCCCGAAGATGTTGAAAGTATAGCCCTTGAAGTTCGGCAGTCCAACACCGCCGCCATAGAGCTGTACAAAAGCTTCGGCTTTGAAAAGGCAGGGGTGCGGAAACGGTTCTACACCGATCCTGCTGAAGACGCAGACGTTATGGTCTGCAGGCTGAAATAAATAACGAAAGAAGATATAGTATGCTTATACTCGGAATAGAAAGCTCCTGTGACGAGACCGCCGCAAGCGTGGTAAAGGACTGCCGCACGATACTCTCGTCGGTCATCTCCACTCAGATAGAGGAGCACAGGAAATACGGCGGAGTTGTACCCGAGATAGCCTCGCGCCGACACTGCGAGAATATCCTCGGAGTCGTCCGTCAGGCTCTTGACGAGGCGCAGGTGAAGCTCTCAGACCTTGACGGTATCGCCGTTACATACGCTCCGGGACTTATCGGCGCTCTCCTTGTGGGAGTAAGCTTTGCAAAGGCGCTTGCCATGTCCTCGGGAAAGCCCCTGATACCCGTTCATCATATAGCGGGTCATATCGCTACCAACTACCTAACATTCCCCGACCTTGAACCGCCTTACCTATGCCTTGTGGCAAGCGGCGGTCACAGCCATATAATCGAAGTCCTCAGCTATACAAAGTTCCGCGTGGTGGGAAGGACTCACGACGACGCTGCGGGCGAGTGCTTTGACAAGTGCGCAAGGGCTATGGGCTTCCCCTATCCTGGCGGAGTCCATATCGACAACGCTGCAAAAACAGGCGACAGGAATGCGTTCAAACTGCCCCACCCTGCCGTTGCGGGAAACGAATTTGATTTCAGCTTTTCGGGACTGAAGACCAACGTGATAAATCTGCTCCACAACGCAGAGCAGAAAGGCACCGAGATAAACCGCAACGACCTTGCGGCAAGTCTCCAAGCGACTATCGCAGAGATACTCACGGACAAGACCATAAAGGCTGCCGAAGCTCTCGGCTATAAAAATGTTGCCCTTGCAGGCGGAGTTTCCGCCAATACGGGAGTCCGCGAAACGTTATCGGAGGCGTGCAGGAAGCACGGCTTTGAGTTCTTTATGCCGGAAAAGAAGCTCTGCGGCGACAACGGCGCCATGATAGCCTGTCAGGGAAGCTACAACCTCCTCGCGGGCATTACCGCCGACGAGAGCCTCAACGCCATAGCAACACTGTCCATGGAGGATATTTGAGACCTGCCACATAAATACGGAAAGGCGGTGTGATATGAACCGTATCATAGATAAGCTGGCAATTCTTCTCATATGCCTTACAAGCCTTGCTCTGTCAGACAGCTTCACTGCGCCTGTGGTGGTCGCACTGTCCGTCATAGCCGTATCCTCGGGGATACAGCTCCTGACCGGGACTGTGTACGCCTCCGCAGCCATACTGGGCTGCTCACTGCTCTGCGGTATCTATCCCCTTTTCTTCTGTATGCTCCCCCTGCTGCTCTACGACGCACTGTGGGAAAAGAAGTGGTGGCTCATTGCTCCGGGAGCACTGGTGCTGCTCAGGCTGAAGGAGCTGAGCGCGGGCCAGCTGATAATAACACTCTGCGCAATGGCGGTGGCGGTGATAATATATTTCCGGGTTTCGGGACTGGAGGATACTGTCCGCAGACTGACCCTGCTCCGCGATGAAATAGCAGGCAAGAACAGACAGCTTTACGAGCAGAACCTCCTCCTTGCGGAAGCACAGGACAACGAGATACACCTGGCAACTCTCAGGGAGAGGAATCGCATTGCCCGCGAGATACATGACAACGTGGGACATATGCTCACGCGCTCCCTTCTCCAGTCGGGAGCCCTCATAGTCATAAACAAGGACGAGGAGCTCCGCGAGCCCCTTGAAAGTCTCCGCGGGACCCTTGACAGCGCCATGACCAGTATACGGGAGAGCGTACACGACCTGCATGACGATTCCATAGACCTGAGACGCGTCATCGAGGACTGTATCGGGACAGTGGACAGCCGCTTCACCGTAACTCTGGACTGCGACGCAGGCGAACACATGGCAGGAGAAATAAAGCTCTGCATGATAGGAGTTGTCAAGGAGGGGCTTTCCAATGCGGTAAAGCACTCCAACGGCGACAAAATAAGCATAGTGATACGCGAGCACCCCGCCTTCTATCAGCTGATGCTGGAGGATAACGGCAGCTGCTCGGAAATAAGGGAGAGCGGCATAGGTCTGAAAAATATGCGGGACCGTGCGGAAGCTCTCGGTGGAAGGATAACCTTTACCCCCTCGGAAAAGGGATTCAGGATATTCATGTCCGTACCGAGAGCGTGACGCTCTGAAAGGAGCATACAATGGAAAACAAACCGCAAAAAAAGACGGCCACCAACTGCGAGACCTGCACCAATTACGTCTACGACGAGGATTACGACTGCTATGTCTGCATGGTGAACCTGGACGAGGACGAGATGTACCGCTTTTTGCAGGGTACGAATTACTCCTGTCCCTACTACCGCCTTGACGACGAATACGGCGTAGTGCGGCATCAGAACTGATTTATCCGCTTTCTTGCGGCAGTACCGTCCGCAAAAAGCTCCGCTGTCTCTGCGGGCTCTCCCGCACAGAGTCTGCTCAGCAGGGTTATTATATCGCATTCGGGAGCTATCCCCTGCTTCACTGCCTGCTCTGCCATGCCTCTCAGCCTTTCGGCACCGGCTTCCGCAAGCAGGCTGCCGCCGTCGCTGCTGTAAACTATCATACAGGACGGCGATACCTTCCATTCATTGAGCAGAGAATTAAGGAGACCGCGGACGTCGCCGTCACCGATTACGGCAAGCTCGGTAAAGCCCGTGAATATCTCCCTGCCGTTTTTCAGCTCGGCATTCTCAAGGGCGCTGCGGATATTCTCACCCTCCGCCGAAAGGCAGTCCTCCTCTTCAAAAAAGGACAGGGTAAGACTGCTGCCGCTGAATGCGGCGGCTCTCAGATAGCTGCGCTCGTGTATTCTTCCCGATGAGCAGCCCGTCAGCAAAACAAGTGCTGCGGCGGCTCCGCAGAGTATTCTTGAACTCATTTTTGTACGCTCCTTTAAAATATTTTATTAGTTAACTAATTGTTCACACTATACTGCTAAAATATCTACACTGTTTTTACAGAAATATGCTATTATTAATATGAGAAATTGTAGGAGGTGAGACGAATGGACATCACTGACACCTCAGATAGCGCCATAGTGGACGTGGTCAGCGAGTATGACTACTCCACGCAGAACGAAAAATACAATCAGAAGTTCATAAAATGGCGCAAGGATCCCGATAATCAGTACGCTTTCAATTTCAGGTCAAACCTCAAGGAAAGTGTTTTTATCGACGGAAAGGGCTTTGAAAACAAGTCGTCCGCCGCTGAAGAAACAAAGGTCGTATCCAATATAATGAACGTGGCGGGCATCGCTATGCTCATATGGATCGTCGTTGACAATATCCTCGGCAAGCTTATAGTTTCGGTGTTTTCTCTGCTGGGCTTTGACATCCACGCCTCATTCTTCAGCACGGCCATGCAGGGAGGCAGAGTCGAGATCGTTACCGCTCTCGTGGCAATCACCTCCGCAAAGATATGGATACCCTCGGTATTCATACGCAAAAGGCTGAAAATGCCTCTGCGGCTCGAATATATGAGCACTCTCAACAGCGCTTCCGAAATGCTCGGGGCACTTTTCATGTCAATGGCGGTAAGCGCGGTCACAAGTCTTCCCAATATCTACACCAACAGGACAAGACAGGTCTATTATTTCTTCAAGTCGATAAATACCGACGTTTCGGTATGGAGCCAGGAGCAGTTCGTAGTGTACACCCTGTTCGATATACTCATAGTCTCCATACTCACGGAAATGCTTTTCAGAGGTGCGCTCTTTACCGCCCTCAGACAATTCGGGGATATATTCGCTATAATCATCACGTCCTCCATGGCGGGACTTCTCGTTCAGGATTTCCGCGAGCTCCCCGCTGCCGTTATGATCTCGGCTGTCGCAGCCGTGGGAATGCTCCGCAGCGGTACCCTGATGACCGCTATCTTCGTACAGATGATCTACAAGATGTACAATCTTTCACTAATACTGCTGGAGGCAAGCTCTTCCGATCCGCTGAAGCTCCAGCGTAATGCTTTCATACTTATCGTTTTCGTTATCGGTGCGGCGGGAGTCATACTCCTGTACCTGCTCAAAAGCAAAAAGAAGCCTCGTCACCTTGTAAAATACTACTCACAGATAAACCTCAGAGAACGTCTTTTTCTCGCGCTCAGAAGCTTCCCCGTACCCGCAGTTGCCTGCATATGTCTGCTGGCAGCCCTTATAAAACTCGTTTTTTAGGAGAAGTCAATGGAAAAATATATGCTCCGGGCTCTCGAGCTCGCACGGCTTGCAGCAGATGAAGGCGAGGTCCCCGTGGGAGCCGTGGTCGTTAAAAAGACTACGGGAGAGATAGTCGGCGAAGGCAGGAATATGCGTGAAAGAGCAAAAAACGCTCTCGCACACGCCGAGATAATTGCAATAGATCAGGCCTGCCGCAGGCTGGGAGGCTGGCGGCTCCCCGATTGTGCGATATACGTCACTCTTGAACCCTGCCCCATGTGCTGCGGTGCGATCATCAATTCCCGCATTGACGACGTTATATTCGGAACCTGCGATCCCAAAAGCGGTTCTGCGGTCTCGGTGCAGAAAATGTTCGGTCTGCCCTACAACTACCGCCCCGAAGTCACGGGAGGAGTAATGGAAGAGGAATGCGCAGCTGTACTGTCGGATTTTTTCCGGGCGCTCCGCATAAAAAAGAGCGGCGGCGCTCAGTAATATCAATTAAGATCATCCGCTGTTTCCCGCAGCGGATCTTTTTATGCCCGTCAGCGGGAGCAGCAGCGCGGAGACTGCCAGTACAGCGCGGAGAAGCAACAGTTCCCGACCCGAGATCACAAGGGCTGCGGCTGTCATAAGCACTGCAGCAGCAGCGCTGCGGTATTTCTCAAACCGCGGGAACAGTTCCTTCATGAGCCGTGTCGCCGTTATCATATACAGCGCCGCCGTGAATACGGCAAACACCACGAACATAACAAGAAAAAGAGAGTCAATGCGCTGAGCCTCAAAGGGCTGTGAGAGCTGCATCGCCGTGATAACGGGACGCTCGGTTATCTCCGCTATCCTGCCGGCCACGGCCATTGCCGTAAGGAGGACAGCCGACGATACGGCGGCCTTTGCGGCAAAGTATCCCGCGGTAATTCCTGCACGGTCTCCCTTTGCGCTTCCGAGCAGTACCGCAAAGCTGCCCGTACCGCCGCTCAGCGCAAAGCCCCTGACGGTCTCCGAAAGCATTCCCCTGCCCTCAAGCTCGGTGATATGCTTCCAGTCCCCGCCGCTCACGGAGCCCGCAAGGTCTGCCGCAAGACAGAGAGCTCCCGCCGCCGCAGCTATGACCGATGCCCGTGCCGCAGGCTTTATGCCCTCATGGGAGATGTATATGCAGACCGCCGCAATAAGTGCTGCCGTCATAAGTCTCCCCCATATGCCGCAGCCGTTCTCACAGGGAATATATATCATGCCGCCGACACTCCACAGTGAGGAAAAAACAAGGCCTCCGAGAAATACGGAATACCCAAGGAAAAAAATCCTCGGCCGCACTGACGCTCCGCCCCTTGCAGCCGTCCCCAGCGCAAACAGAAGCTGTAGGGCCGAGGCGGCAAGAAAGCCTGTCAGGGCTGCGGGAGATATGCTCCCCTTCAGGCAGAAAAGAAAGTAAACGTCGCTTATGAGCAGCATTGCTCCCAGCTGTCTGCCGTTTATCTCATTCATGATATTCCTCCACAGTAAAGCCGCGGCTCTGAAGCTTCCTTATATCGCTGCGTACCGCTGTGTCTCCCATCCCCCTCTTCCTGAAGGGCGAAAACGGCGCAGTGTATGGGAAGCCGTAGTCCTCGGTAGCGCATATGTTCACCAGCACTCCGCAGGCAAGGAGACTTATTCCGAAAAGCCCCATCGCTCCCCCTGCAATGAGGAAAGCAAGGCGAAGCACCGTCAGCTGCGGCGCAAGCTCTGGCAGTACAAGTCCGCTTAGTACGGAAAGGGCTGTCATGGTGAGCAGCGGGGTGCTTATAAGCCCCGAATTTACCGCCGCGTCACCGATTATGAGACCGCTGATTATGCCGACTGCTCCTCCTGCGGGCTTGGGCAGCCTTACTCCCGCTTCCCTTATCATCTCATACATCAGCAGAGCGAAGAGCGCCTCAGTCAGTATGGACAGGGGCGCTCTTTTTTCCGCGTCCGCAAGGAGCATGAAGAGGGTGCTGTTGAGCAGCTCGGGGTGATACATTACTATCGCCACGTAAAACGATGGCAGCAGCACCGCCGCAAGGAATGCCGCGTATTTCAGCCAGCGTATGAATGCGGCGTAATAGGGCTTGTACGCGTAATCGTCGAGGGTCTGGAAGCTCTCGCAGAACAGCCGCGGCACTATTATGGCATAGGGGACTCCGTCCACAAGCAGAGCAGCTCTGCCCTCTATCAGCTTAGAGCAAAGGACGTCGGGACGTTCGGTAGTTCCCGCCGAATCGAATATCTCAAAGCTCCTTTTCTCAAGGAAGGGCCGGATATAACCTGTAGTCAGTATCGCTTCAAGCTCTATGCCGTCAAGTGAGCGGCGTATCCGATCCATAAGCGCCTCGGGAACTCTGTCCTTCATATAACAGAGGCACAGGTCGGTATGGCTCTTTTCTCCCTTCCGGAGCATTTCCATGACAAGCTCGGGAGACTTCAGCCGCCTGCGTATCTGGGACATATTGGTGCGGACGGTCTCCGTGAAGCCCTCGTGAGCTCCCATGATATTCCCCTCGCCCAGCGGCTCCTGAACTCCCCTTGAGGCATATCCCTGTACGCCGAAGGCAAGTCCGAAGTCCATGCCATCTGCAAGAAGAACAGCAAAGCCCGAGTTCATCAGGCGGAAAAGAGTATCGTAGTCCTCGACCTGCGGACGGTCGGTAGACAGCAGGAGCTCCTCGTTTATATAACGGTAGAGCTCCTCTGCGGAGGACTGCCGCGGTATGTCTGTAACAGGCTCGAATATGAGCTCCGTGATGACAGATGCGGACACCATGCCCTCGCAGCACAGCAGGGCGCAGTGTACTCCCCCCGATACGAAGCGGTTTATGAGCACGTCCGAGGAGCTCCCTGAAATGCGGCGTATCATCTCTATGCTGCTGTCGAGAACCGGCAGCAGTTCTCCCTTTTCCATACATCTCACCTCAGCGGTATTATGCGCCGATTTTGCATTATTATACCTGTAGGGGCGAATATTCCTTTAGCTTGTAGGGGGCGGCGTTCCGCCGCCCGTGTAAAACCGTACATATATGGTATCATCTGTAGGGGCTGGCGTCCTCGACAGCCCATTTGAGGCGCATTGCAAGAGAAGGCGTCCCTAATAATAAAAACCGCCCGTATATCAATACAGACGGCTGCGATATTCAGCGCTTATATTTTGAATATATCCTTTTATAAGTAAGAAACAGTAAAGGTATCCCGACGATAGTTCCCACAGCGACAACTATTCCTGCAATATCAAGCTGAAATAGCCCAAGAACCGCGCCTGCCCAGAATACAGCAGAAAAAGCTGTCCACATAAGCCCGTTTGCTTTGTTATAGGCAGGAATATCAGCTATTTCAGTTTCCCTGACTTCCCTGCCCGACCAGAACCACATGGGCTTTTTCCGCCTCCATGCGTAGATACCGAGACAGGTAAACAAAATTCCAATGGGAATCATAATGATAAGCCACAGAACTCTTTCCACAGGAACACCTCCCAAGAAAAAACTATTCTTTAATCGAAAACTCAGCATAGATGACCTGTTTATCGAAATCACCCGTACCTCTGAAACTCATAAATTCCTTGCCTATGCGGTATTCGCCTGTTTCCAGCTGTGCTATGTTTTCGCCGCCAGACTGTTCGCTAACGAGAGTCAGACCGCTTGGAGTCACATTTTCCGCCGTCAGCGTAATGCCCCAATCATACTGCATATCGTTATCAGAGGGCTGACCACTGTCGGTATTGCTGCCGCAGCTTACAAGTGCAAGTACAAATATTGATAGTAAAGCTATTGCGATGTTTTTTCATGTCAGTACGTCCCTTTCTCAGATTTTTTCTATGAGAAAGGGCGGATATTATCCGCCCATACATGGAACGCCTGCGGCGTTCCCAACTGATCACTATTAACTAACCACTGATCACTTCTTAATCTTCATGGAAATGTCGAAGCATTTAACGGAATGAGTAAGGGCACCGAGGGAGATTATATCCACACCTGTTTCGGCTACGGAGCGGATATTCTCGGCAGTGACATTGCCCGAAGCTTCAAGGAGAGCCTTGCCGCCTGCTATCTCAACAGCCTGCTTCATCTCATCGCAGCTCATATTGTCCAGCATGATTATCTCAACGCCTGTGGCAAGAGCTTCGCGGAGCTCCTCCAGTGTGCGGACCTCCACCTCTATCTTGACGGTGTGGCCTATCTTCTCGCGGAGAGCATTTACCGCCGCAGTTATGCCGCCGTAAGCGTCGATGTGGTTATCCTTGAGCATAGCCGCGTCCGAGAGGTTGAAGCGGTGGTTCTTTCCGCCGCCCACAGTTACCGCATATTTCTGTATAGCGCGAAGTCCCGGGAGAGTCTTTCTTGTGTCGGTAACGGCAGCCTTTGTGCCCTTTACCAGCTCCACGCACTTGTTCGTGGCAGTAGCTATACCCGACATATGCTGTAAAAGGTTGAGGGCAGTTCTTTCGCCTTTGAGGAGAGTAAGTGTGCTGCCTTCAAGCTCTGCGATAATATCGCCCTTGTTCACTTTTGTGCCGTCCTGAAGGAGTATCCTGAAGTCCACATCGCCGCCTGCAAGGTCGAATACTCTTTTTGCCACCTCTATACCGCAGACAACTCCTGTGTCCTTAGCCACGTAATAAGCGGAGCTCCTGTGCTCGGGTGGGATAAGGTTATCCGCAGCAGCGTCGATGTAGTTTATGTCCTCCATGAGGGCAGTGGTGATTATATTGTCAACATAGCATTGTAAAAGCTTCATGTTAAACGTCCTTTCTTTTGAATCTGAAAAAGTGAAAAAGTTGAGAGTTGAGAGTGTAGAGTTGAGAGTTTATGTGTTCGCTTCGCTCACATTATTTAAATAATATCGCCGCAGGCGATACCACAACTTTCAACTCTCAACTCTAAACTGGTTTATGATTTATATTTTGAATCAATGCACAGGAACTCCTCCAAGGTAAGTCCCGAGTCGTAGACCTCCTTGGCAAGCTCCTTGCCCAGATAGCGAACGTGCCATGATTCGTACATATAGCCTGTAATATCCTGCTTACCCTCGGGATAGCGGATAATAAATCCGTACTTCCAGCAATTCGCTGCTATCCACTTTGCTTCCTTTGAACCGTTGAAGTAGCGGCTGGCGTTGTTGAGATCCATGGCAAGTCCAGTCTGATGCTCGGAATAGCCCGGCCTTGCGGAATAGGTATCCGCATCTGCCTTTCCGTCCCTGGCCACATAGTTGTTGTACAGGGTGCCCTGATAGGAATAGGAGCGGAAGCCCGATACTATCGTAAGAGTTATACCGTCCTTCTTTGCCGCAGCCTGCATTTCCTCAAAGGCTGACTGGGCTTCGGGAAGAATCTTTCCCGGATTGTAGTCCGAGGGCAGTCCGTAGGTCTTGTTGGCTATGAGTATGCCGTTCACATAGGTTATACCGTCTTTCTTCTCTATTTCCTGACGGGTGAATACTTCCTCCGTGCCGTCAGACCATGTTATCTTAAAGTGCATGGAATCGGTATGTACTATCTTTCCCTCCGTGTTATTGTCGGTACTGCCGAAGTGGAAAACTATTTTCTCTCCGTCGGGAGCATATTCAAAGCGGCTGATATTTCCGTTCCTGTCGCTGAGTTTTCCGCTTAGGCCGTCCATGTCAAAGGTCCGCCCCTGAGAGGTCACCCAGTGTCCCGAAAGGAACTCCGAGGAGCTTACGATATTATCGCACAGGAATCTGAACACCTCTGCGGTGCCGTCCTCCCACCTGAGCACGAAGGAGCTGTCACTGAGCCAAGTTACCACTGCGGAAATACTGCTCTCCGTATCATTCATGGTCAAACAGAAAAGGTCCCTGTCAGCCTCTATGCTGAACCTGCGGCTCCTGCCGCCCTCCGGATAAGTAAGCACACCGTCGCCGTCGCCGAAGCTGAAATAACGCTTTGCGCCGAGGCAGTCGCCTATCCATGTGCCCTTAGGCAGTACATTGCTCTTTACAAGGAGGAGCTCCTTTAAATGAACAAGATCGAACACATCTACGCTGCCGTCGCTGTTCATGTCCGCAGCCGTCATCTGCTGCTCGTTTAGTCCGTACTTTTTCAGCAGATAATTCTCCAGCAGTACCACGTCCCCCACGGACACGCTGTCGTCGCGGTTTATATCGCCCTTTATGAGCGTTGAAGCCGTATCGGCGGAACCGACAGGCACGGAAGCTGCCGCAGCGGCTGCTCCTATGAGCATGGCAGTCAATTTCCTGCTGCCTTTTTTCACACATATCACCTCATTAAATATTTACGGAATGGCAGCAGCGACAAAGCTTCCCGCTGTCTGACACAGCAGCCGTTTTATTGCATTACCTCTCCGAGGATAATATAGGCAACCGTCACTATCGACTTGGCCAGGACGAAATCCGCGTCAACACGGTATCCGCCGTTTATAAGGTCGTCGCGTATCTCCCTGACCCGACGGAAGCCCTCTGCCGCCGCTTTCTTGTCCGGTATTACAAAGTAACAGTTCTGAAGTATCTTTCTTGTTTCCGTGCGGACTCCCTTTGGTATATGGGGACTGTCGATACGTGCGTCGAATTCCGCCTCCTCGAAGTCCTCGGGCGCGTCCGCTGCCCTTGAAGCTATGCTGTTAGCCGCATGGCGTGAGAACACAAGAGCTTCAAGGAGAGAATTGCTTGCAAGACGGTTGCTGCCGTGAACTCCCGTATGCGAGCACTCGCCGCAGGCGTAAAGATTGGGCAGACTGGTCTCTGAATTGTTGTCAACGTCGATACCGCCCATAAGGTAATGCTGACACGGGAATATGGGCACAGGCTCCTTTGTGAGGTCGTAGCCCTGCTCAAGAAGGTTGCGGTATATCATGGGGAAGCGCTTTTTCAGGAAGTCCCCGTCCTTATAGCTTATATCAAGGTAGAAGTCGGTGGAGTTCTGCTTGCGGGACTCCAGCACGATAGCATGGGACACCACATCTCTCGGTGCAAGCTCGAGGCGCTCGTCATAGTTGTGCATGAAGCGCTCCTTCTTGCAGTTCAGGAGATAGGCTCCCTCTCCTCTTACAGCCTCGGATATAAGGAAGCACTCGCGGGTAGCCCGGTTGTTGAAGGCTGTGGGGTGGAACTGGACGTAGCTGAGATTCTTTATCTTCGCGCCCATTTCGTATGCAAAGGTTATGCCGTCGCCCGTAGCGATAGCGGAATTGGTGGTGAACTGGTACACACGGCCGATACCGCCCGTTGCAAGTATCATAAAATGACAGTTGCAGGTCTCATAGGTATCGTCGGGCAGCTTGAGAAATGCGGAATAGCCCGTTTTTGTGCGCTTAACTTCGCACATAATCGTGTTTTCCATTATGGTCACGTTGCTGAGCTTCTGAACGTTTTCAAGGAGAGTTGTGGTTATCTCCTTGCCCGTAGCGTCCGCATGATGGAATATACGGTGATGGCTGTGACCTCCCTCAAGAGTGCGGTGGTAGGTGCCGTCGGGATTCTTGTCGAACTCGACGCCCAGCTCAATTATACGCTCGATGTCCTGAGCGGCTTCGCTGACGAGAGTATGTACGGCTTCAACGTTGTTCTTGAAGCTTCCCGCAATGAGGGTATCGTTCTGGTGGTACTGGATATTGTCCGTGGGAGATTTGTATACTCCCGCAATACCGCCCTGCGCCAGCGATGAATTGCAAAGCGGCAGGTCGCGCTTGCAGAGGATAAGCACATTCAGCTCTCTGGGGAGATTTATGGCTGCATAAAGTCCTGCGGCTCCGCAGCCCGCTATAATAACGTCATAATTCTTCGACATGATAAAAGACCGTCCTTTACAGAAAAATCTATACACTATCATTATAACACACTAATCGTGAAAAGTAAATCCAAATTTTGCGCAATAACATGATGAATCTATGAACGGGATTCCAAAGGGACTGTGTTCCTTTGGCGGAGTGACTCCCCATAAGATTGGGAGATGTCCGAAGCACAGAGGAGACATACCCGATTAGGGTGGCCCTGCATGAGAGAGCGTCCCTAATGGGCTGTCAAGGACGCCAGCCCCTACATTCTCAATTTACAGGGCATAACAAAAGGGCGGATAATATCCGCCCCTACAAGCTATTTCTTCTTCCATTTCAGCAGCACAAATGCCGTTATTCCCGTCAGGAAGGCTGTCAGCGTCAGTGCCACCCATGTATAATTGAACGGTATATCATTGGTATTGATACCGTAGAATGCAAACATGATGTTGGGTATCTCAAGAACTATGGTAACAATGGTAAGCCTCCACATGACAAGGTTAAGGTTGTTGGATATGATAGACGAAAAGCCGTCCATCATGTGGGACAGGATCCCGGAATAGATACTGGACATCTCGATGGCCTGCTTCATCTCGATGAGCACGTCCTCAAGAAGATCCTGATCCTCGTCGTAGAGCTTTATTACTCTGCCGCGGAATATCTTTTCGATAGTGGCTTCGTTGGCCTTCAGCGAGGTGGAAAAGTATACGAGGGACTTCTCAAGGGCAAGGAGCTGCATGAGAAGCTCGTTCTTCATCGCGTCGTGGAGCTCCTGCTCGGCGGCGGACGAGATCTTGTCTATCTGCTTCAGGTAGGTAAGGAACAGCGCAGCTATCCTCAGCAGTATCTGAAGCACGAACCTCGTTTTGAAATCGGGACGCAGATTGCGTATACCGCCCCTTGTCGCCTCGTTTATTATCTGTGTCTCACGGATAGATATGGTAAAAACGTACTCTTCCGTAATGATTATGCCCATGGGCAGAGTGTAGAAGGTCTTGGTCTTGTCCTCGTCTATGGCAGATACCGGAGTATCTATGATAACAAGGGTCTGATCGTCCTCCCGCTCGATACGGGACGACTCCTCCTCGTCTATGGAGGACTTGACGAAGCCGCTGTCCAGTCCGTAATCCTCTATAAGAGCCTTTACTTCCTGGGGAGTGGGATCGACCACCGAGATCCAGCAGCCCGATTCGGGAGCCTCACACTGAGTAAGCACACCGTTTACCGAGTTATAAAAATTTATCATTTCATTCGCCATGAACCGCCTGTGCGGACAGGCTTGCTCCTTTCGCCGAAATTCACTCCGGCAGAAGGACGAGAGCATTATCGTCTGCCGAAGTGTGGAATATCATTCAAATTCCCATAAGGGTCAGAACTCATAACGCACCTCCGTATATTTAATGCAGTACTATTATACCAAACTTCCGACGGAATTACAAGTGCTTTTCAAAAAAAAGAACGAAACCGCCTGATTTTTTACAGCACGCGTGAAAAGAAGCCCTCCGTCCCGAAGGACAGAGGGCTTGACACAGCGTATCATCTATTGAGGTATTTGCATATCTCATAGTATAGACTTGTCATTATTAGTTGGAATTATGTATTACCAAGGTAATTAAATTCTGCGCCCGAAGTACTCTTGATAATGATTCCCTCAGACAGCTCTTGCGGGAAAGTGATAATACAGTTCGGATATGTAAGCGCACACGTTACCACAGCATCAGGTGCAGGAGCTGTTTCCTCTACGGTTACTATCACCGTTCCAAAGTCCAAAACATTAACCCCTGTGATTCTGATTCCGTAGCCGCCTGTGGAACGCTCTCCACTGCAAATAGTGTACTGATACTTACCGTTTATGACATCGCAGTAGTATCCGCGCTCCTTATACCGAGTATTATAATCATCTCCCTTTGAAATTTCATATTCAAGATAGTTCATCGGCGTTTTATTATCAGTAGGTGGAGAAAGCTCTTTCGTAGTAACCGGCACAGTCTCCTTTGTAGTGACCGTTGTAGACTTCTGAGTAGTATGAGCCTTTGTAACGGTATACCTGAGTACGGGAAGCTGTGTGGTATTTGCCGCAGTGGTAACATTCTCCCTTTCCTCGGGCTCGTTATTCTCCTCACGGGGAGATTCCGTGCTGTCTTCCGGGTAGCAATGGTCACGGACTGCACTTTTTTTGTCTTTCTCCGCGGTGGTGTTATTTTTGCTTTCTTTTGTATCTGTTTCTGTCGCAGCAGCCTTGCCGGCGGAAGTCACCTCTGCGTTTTCGCCGATGACCTCGGTGCTGCTGTTCTCCATGCTGTTCCCGCTTGCTTTTATGTCGGGAGCTTCCGCGGTGCTGTCGGCAGTTGTTTCGGAATTCTCCTCAAGCAGAGGCGGACGTCTTTTCAGCATGAGAGCTCCGCCAGCTCCGATACCCGCAATGAGCAGTACCGCTGAAGCCACGGCTGCAAGCCTGTGCCATATTATCCTGCGGTATCTCTCAACACCCGAAACTGTAATGCCGCCGCTCTCGGTATCCGTCGGGTTCTCTGCCCTGATCTCGGCTTCCTTTACAATATCCTCGTCGATAAGGTCAATGACCCTGTAATATTTCAGTTTATCCATTATCATAGCCCTCCTTCTTTAAAAATTCCTTCAGCTTCTTCCGCGTCCTGAAAAGATAGGTAGCAACGGTCTTCTCGTTCATTCCGTAGTATCCGGCGATCCTTGCAAGGCTGTCACCGTACCAGTACCGCCTTACGAATACCTTCCTGTGCAGCTCGTCCTGCATCCTGAGAAAGCGGCTCACCGCCTCCGCAAGAGCCTTTTCCCCGCCGCTGTCCTCTCTGTAGTCGGGAATACATTCGGCAAGCTCATCCAGTGAGACCGAAAAATTACTGCTGCGTTTTTCCGCGGAATTATATTTGTATCTGTCAAGCGCCTTGTTTTTGACTGTATGGCAGATATAGCCTTTCAGGTCTTCGGGAGCGTCCGGCGGTATATTGTTCCATGCCTCGTAATATGCGGAATTCACACATTCCTCAATATCCTCGGGGCTGGAAAGGATATTACCCGCAATATAAAAGCAAAGCTTATCATATTTCTGTTTCAGCTCCGCTATCGCCCTTTCATCTCTTCTGCGGAACAGCTCTGTTATTGAAGCGTCATCCATGGCTGAGCCTCCTTTCTGAGGCAAGAGGTCCTCTTATCTATATATTTGAATTCCAACTGGAAATATTTCACTTTTTCAGAAAAAATTTTTCTGCATTCCGGCTCATGCCTTTATCTACAAAAAAAGCTGCCGGACTTTCGTCCGGCAGTCTTCTGCGGCTGACGCCGCCTGTTATTCTTCGTCGCGCTTTCTTGAACGTGCTGTCAGTGCAAAGGCTGCTGCCAGTGTCAGTACTGCCATTGCCGAGCCGATGCCGCCAACGCCCGTCTTGGGAGAGCTGCTCTTGTTTGTCGTTGTTACTGCCTTGGTAGTTGAAACCGCCTTGGTAGTAGTTGTCGTTGTCAGAGAAACCTTTGTTGTAGTTGTTGCTTCAGCTGTAGTTGTGGTAGTGGTTGTCTCTGCTGCGGTGGTAGTCGTTGTTCTTGATACTGTTACGCCGTCGTCCGTTGTTACAGGAGCAGTCGTCGTAGTCGTGAGCTCTTCGCCCTTCTGATCCGTTGTTACGGTAGTTGTAGTGGTCGTTGTAACCTCTTCCGTTGTAGTTGTGGTAACGATCATCTTGTCGATCATAACTACTGTATCGGAATCCGTAGTAACGCCGTCTATGCTTGCGAGTCTGCCGTCCTCAACGGTGAATACCATTTCTGTTGCTATCTCATAGCCCGCAGGAGCTGCAAGCTCCTCAAGAACGTACTGACCGTCCTCAAGAATTACAGAGGTAGCGCTGCTGCCTGAGATCCAGATAAGAGCGTCGCCTGTGTTTCTGATGAACTGTGCGCCCTCGCCGAGCTCTATGCAGTCGTTTTCAAAGATGATGTTTCTTCCGCGGTCGTCTACACCGTAAAGTGTAAGTCTTGCACCGGGTACCTCTTCACCGAGAATATCCTGCTTGTCGATTTTGACTGACGCAGCTCCGTCGCCTGCCTTAAGTGTGGTAGTCACGGGAGCAGTCGTAGTCGTTGCCGCAGTGGTAGTGGTAGTGGTCGTAGTTGTAGTAGTGCTGGTAGTCGTTGTTGTGGTGGTGGTGGTAGTTGTTGTAGTGGTCGTTGTAGTAGTGGTAGTCGTTGTAGTTGTCGTTACGATACGCTCGTCGATCATTACAACTGTATCCTCGCCTGAACCGCCGCTTACAACCTTGCCGTTCTCAACAACGAATGTTACCGAGCTTGCCTTCTCATATCCGTTGGGTGCAGCCAGCTCTTCAAGAGTGTATGTGCCGTCCTCAACCGATACGATGGTCTTTGTCTCGCCCGAGATCCATACCAGCGCATTGCCTACGCCGTTTACTGTCTGTCCGCCTTCGCCAATCTGTATCTGACCGTCTCTGAAGGTTATTGTATTGCCGTTCTTATCCTTACCTGTGAGAGTAAGCTTTGCGCCCGGCAGCTCCTTGCTGTTGTAAGCGTCGACCTTGTCGATGTTTACCTTTGCAAGAGTTGTAGTAGTGGTTGTTGCCGTGGTTGTGGTAGTTGTTGTGGTAGTTGTGGTTGTAGTGGTTGTAGTAGTAGTTGATGTTGAAGTTGTTGTTGTCGTTGTGGAAGTGGTCGTTGTAGTGGTCGATGTCGTTGTAGATGTAGTAGTGGTTATTGTGGTGGTCGATGTAGTAGTAGTCGTTGTTGTTGTGGTAGTTGTCGTTGTTGTTGTGGTAGTTGTCGTAGTTGTAGTGGTGGTTGTCGTAGTCACGATACGCTCGTCGATCATCTCAACTGTATCGTCGGACTTGCCGCCCTTTACTACCTTGCCGTTCTCAACAACGAATGTTACCGAGCTTGCCTTCTCGTATCCGTTGGGTGCAGCCAGCTCTTCAAGAGTGTATGTGCCGTCCTCAACTGATACGATAGTCTTGTCCTTGCCCGAGATCCATACAAGTGCATTTCCTACGCCGTTAACGATCTGACCGCCCTCGCCGATCTGTATCTGACCGTCCTTGAAGGTCACGGTATTGCCGTTCTTGTCCTTACCTGTGAGAGTAAGCTTTGCGCCGGGAAGCTCCTTGCTGTTGTATGCGTCTACCTTGTCGATGTTTACCTTTGCAAGAGTTGTTGTGGTAGTCGTGGTAGTTGTAGTAGTAGTTGTTGTTGTTGTTGTGGTGGTGGTAGTAGTTGTGGTAGTAGTTGTGGTTGTTGTGGTAGTTGTGGTAGTTGTGGTTGTAGTGGTTGTGGTAGTTGTAGTAGTAGTTGTTGTTGTTGTGGTGGTAGTTGTTGTAGTGGTCGTTGTAGTAGTGGTAGTTGTTGTTGTTGTGGTTGTGGTTGTGGTTGAAGTCGTAGTCGTTGTTGTTGGAGTTGTCGTCGATGTGGACGTTGCAGTCGTTGTCTCAGCATCGCATACGTCGATCTCGCCGTTCTCCTTGTCAACTACATAATAGCCCTTGTCAGAGCTGCTGTCGGCAGCGTCCTTAAGATCGTCGCCTTCTGCGCTTACTATCTTTCCGCCCGAGATAACGAAACCGAGCTCCGAGCTTATGATGTCGTATACCTTTCCGCCTGACTCGAACTGATCGCCTGTCTCCTTCAGAGTGTACTTGCCGTCCTTGAGAGCCTTTACGATCTTTGCCGTATCTCCTGATACCCACTGGATACCGATAACGGTGTCGTCGCTGCTGTAGACCTTTACAAAATCCTTGTCGCTCTCGTTTGCAGCGATAACAGATGTCCAGTCAATGTCGGAGTTTGTTATCTCAAGTGTAGCGCCCTTGATCTCATTCTCGCCGGTAACGTCCTTCTTGCTTATGGAGAGCTCCTCGGGAGCGTCCTCGATAACGATCGTCCTGCCGTCCTCTGCTACTGATGTCCTGCCGTTTGTAACAGCATCAACCTTCGTGACTGTGCCGTTCTCAACTGTGAATGTGAACTTTGATACTACCGAGTAGCCCATGGGAGCTGTGTCCTCGGTAAGTGAGTATACACCGTCCCTGAGTCCGACGAACTCTGCGCTGTTGCCCGGGAACTTGACCGACTTCTCGCCCGCACCCACTGCGTCGCCGCCGTTGATACTTACGCCCTCAAGCGTAAGCTCTGCGTCCTCTGCTGTGAGTGTGAACTCAGCCTTGCCTGCATCCTCGGGGATCTCCTTGCCGCCGAGAGCCTTCTTATCGATAAGGATAACCGATCTTGCGTCCTTTACGATAAGGGTCTTTCCGTCCTCTGCAAGCTCGTAATCGCCGTCTGTCTCGGCTGTGACACCGGTCACGATGCCATTCTCAACGTCGAAGGTGAACTTGGTTACTGTTGTATAGCCGTCGGGAGCAGCTGTCTCCTCAAGTGAGTACTTACCATCCTTAAGGCCTGTGAAGTGTGCCTTGTTTCCGTCGAATGCCACGGATACGTCCTCGGCTGTGAGCTTGACTGCCGATGAACCCTCGCCGAGTATTACTCCGTCAAGGGTTGCGCCCTCGTCCTCAGCCGTGAGAACGAACTTAGCCTTGTTGCTCTCGTCCAGAGGTTCGCCGCCGAGAGTGCCCTTGTCGATATTGATAACGGACTTTGTATCGAATACGGTTATTGTCTTTCCGTCCGATGACTTTTCAGCCTCGCCGTCTGTTGTTACATTCACATTCTTTACGATACCGTTCTCAACGTCAAAGGTGAACTTTGTTACTGTTGTATAGCCGTCGGGAGCAGCTGTCTCCTCAAGTGAGTAATTACCGTCCTTAAGACCTGTGAGCTGTGCTGTATTGCCGCTGAACTTAACGGATGTCTCACCTGCTGTGAGCTTCCTTGCAGCGTTATTTTCGTGTACGATAACATCCGCAAGGTCTGCGCCCTTGTCCTCGGCTGTGAGTACGAACTCGGCTCTGTTCTCCTCATCGAGAGGCTCGCCGCCAAGTGTGCTCTTGTTGATGGTGATGTCGGACTGAGCGTCCTTTACGATAAGGGTCTTTCCGTCGTCGGCTATCTCTGCGTCGCCGTCTGTGGCTGTCTTTACGCTCTTTACAACACCGTTGTCCACCTCAAATGTGAACTTGGTTACTGTTGTATATCCGTCGGGAGCAACTGTCTCCTCAAGTGAGTACTTACCGTCCTTAAGGCCTGTAATCTTGGCTGTGTTGCCGTCAAATACCACTGACTTCTCGGTGTCCTTGAGAGTCTTTGCGCTCTCTCCCTCGCCGACTGTCACGCCGCCCAGATTCTTGCCGCTGTCCTCTGCTGTAAGTCTGAACTTAGCCTTGTTGCTCTCGTCCAGAGGCTCGCCGCCTACCGTCTTCTTGTCGATAGTGATAACA
>Ga0129306_1001130_pt1 | contig 33310 bp, 35 predicted proteins | sample P827metagenome_FD_94438 | JGI IMG/M metagenome (GOLD analysis project Ga0129306, IMG submission 94438) | Capybara group fecal microbial communities from Wisconsin, USA - P827 metagenome | ecosystem: Host-associated > Mammals > Digestive system > Large intestine > Fecal | place: USA: Wisconsin...
AATCTCAAATTCGGGACATTAGGGATGGTGTCGGGCGATAGCCGGAACTTTGTGTTTTTAACCCAATTACATCATGGAACAAAACACAACATTCAGCGCAGTCGCCGCGCTTTGGAAGGCGGACAAGAAACAGTATGTCAAAAAATCAACCTACGCAGCCTACTGCCTGCTCATCCAGAGCCATCTTCTGCCGGAACTGGGAGACAGAGAAGATATCCAGGAAGAGGACGTGCAGGATCTGGTGAACCGAAAACTGGCAGCCGGCCTCAGCCAGAAAACCGTCCGGGATATTCTCGTGGTCCTCAAAATGATTCTCCGGTATGGTGCTAAGCATGACCTGACACCGGCTCATCAGATTGATGTCATTTTCCCGACGGAACGAGAGAAGAATGACATTGAAGTACTTACGCTGGCAAACCAGCGTCAGCTGATGACCTACGTTAAAGAGCATTTTACCTTTCTCAACCTAGGCATTTTCATCTGCCTCAACGCCGGCCTCCGGATAGGTGAAGTATGTGCCCTGCAGTGGGATGACATGGATGTTGTATCTGGCGTAATCCGTGTCAACAAGACCATCCAGCGCATCTACCTGGTAGACGGAGAGGAGAAATATACGGAGCTTATCGTGGATAAACCTAAGACCAAGAACTCCATCCGGGAGGTCCCTATGACGCGCGATCTGCTGGCCCTGGTCCGCCCGCTGAAAAAGATTGTCCGTGGAGACTTCTACGTCCTCACCAATGCGGCCATACCCACGGAGCCGCGCACATACCGCTGCTACTTCAACAAACTCCAGCAGCAGCTTGGCCTTCCCAAAATGCGCTTTCACGGTTTGAGGCATAGTTTTGCCACCCGCTGCATCGAGAGCAAATGCGACTACAAGACCGTCAGCGTCCTCCTCGGCCATTCAAATATCAGCACCACACTCAACCTCTACGTTCACCCCAACTTAGAGCAGAAACGCAAGTGTATCGACACTATGGGAAAGATGCTCAAGTAACTTCTTATCAAGCATCTCATGAAAAATGAGTAAATTTGTAAATTAGCATTAAATCGACGATATTATTATTACACAATATGCGCGACGCAACCAAATTAGATGTCTATTTCACTGGTGATAAGACCTTATTTCTTATCCCGTTGTATCAACGCAAATATGCATGGAAGAGGAAACACTGCGAGAGGCTCTTTGCGGACCTTTTAAAGGTTAGTAAAGAAGGTCGCCAGAGCCATTTCTTTGGCAGTATCGTTACAATCAAAGCCAGTGAAACTGAGGACGATTTGCTCATCATTGACGGACAGCAGAGAATCACCACCATTTCACTGATGATTCTTGCTGCCATCAAAGCGGTGAAGGATGGAATCATGGAATGTGAAAAAGGCGAGGAATACCTTAAAGACACAGCCAACAAGTACTTGATGGCGAAATATCGCAAGGTTGAAAGAAAGATTAAACTGCGTCCTATTGATAAGGACCGAATTGCATATGATGCCCTGTTCACTGAAGATGGAGAGATTCCAGCCGACGCCGCCGACTCCGGTATCATAAAGAATTTCCAACTTTTCTACGAGCTCATAAAATTGAATGCCATTTCATTCGATGACTTGATTGAGGCTATAGAGAAGTTGATTATTATCGATATTCGTCTTGATTCTGGAGATAATCCTCAGATGATTTTCGAGAGTCTGAATTCTTGTGGTAAAGATCTGGAAGAGGCGGATAAGGTGAGAAACTACTTGCTGATGTCTCTGACTTCAGAGGAACAGGAAAGATTCTATTACAAGTATTGGGCAAAGATTGAGTCCTGCACGGATGATGAGCCGACAATGTTTATTCGTGATTTCCTGACAGTAAAGACCAAAGTGATCAGCAATATCACGGAGTTGTACTTTGATTTTAAGAAGTTTGAGGAAGAATATGGCCATGCTCGTGAAGATTTACTCGCCGAAATGCTGAAATATGCAGAATTCTATCGCCAGGTTACAAAAGCCGACACAAAGCTTCCTTCCGTAGATCAGAAGTTAAAGCAACTTGGATACATCGGTTCCACGGTATGTATGCCATACTATATCCAGTTCCTGGATTACGCCAAAGAGAAGCAACTTGATGAAAAAGAAATCTTTGACGTATTTGATACAACTGAAAACTTTTGGGCAAGGCGTATCATCTGTGGATATCCGGCCAATGTCATGAGCCGCACTTTCGCCATCCTGCACAGTGATATCTTAAGAATTGTCGGTGAGCATAATCGCAGAGGTGTTGAACTTAAATCCTCTTATTGTGAACTTATGAAGCATGTCCTGCTTCGCAAGCAAGGAAATGCAGTATTCCCCTCTGATATAGCTATCAGAGAAGCGTTCCCTACCAGGCAGATTTACAAAATACCCATCGAATACCGCCATTTCCTTTTTGAGAGGATGGAAAATGAGAATAGCAAAGAGCGAAATGACACGATTGTGCCAAGGATGCGAGAGAATAAGATAACCATCGAGCACATTATGCCTCAAACACTGACGGCTCAATGGAAAGCAGACTTGGGAGATGATTGGCAAAACATATATGACACATATTTACACACGTTTGCGAATCTTACGCTTACTGGATATAATTCGTCATATGGCAATCACTCTTTCACTGAGAAGAAGGAAGGATACATCGACCATAAGGGTAATAAGATTGATGGCTTTAAGGATTCTGCTTTCCGCCTCAGCAACTACCTCAAGACAATTGATAAATGGACGGTGAATGAGATTCGAGCCCGTGAACAAATACTGTTGGCCTCCTTTTTAAGCCTTTGGCCACAAGTCACGTCCGACTATATTCCTCTTGAAGCAGAAACCGAGGTCGTTTCATTTAATGATGATGAACTTGAACTAACTGGTCGGACTATCGTAGCTTTTTCATATAAAGGACTGCGGCACCCCGTTGTTACTTGGAAGAATATGCTAGTTCAGCTTTGCAAGCTAATTTATTCTGAAATGCCAATTCAAATGAATAGCCTTGCGAAAAACAATTTCTGGCTCCATGTTCAGGAAGAGGGAACAGACTATAGTCGAGTTGCTGATGGTTGTTGCGTTTACTCTTCTTGCAGCACACGAACGAAGTGCTCGATAATCACGTATATCTTTGAGCAATTGGAAATTAATCCTTCAAATTTGGAATTCGAGTTAGTCCCTCTTAACGACAAAGTGGCGGTAGATGCAACCGAAGAGTAAAGCATGACCGATTTCGCCGCCATAGACTTCGAGACCGCCAACGAGCAGCGCTCCAGCGTTTGCAGCGTGGGCGTGGTCATCGTGCGTGGCGGTATCGTCGTGGACAGCTTCTACAGCCTCATCCATCCGGAGCCGGAATACTATCAGTGGTTCTGCCGTCAGGTTCACGGCCTTGGCCCGGAAGATACGGAGGATGCACCCGTGTTCCCGTTTGTTTGGGAAAAGATCGCCCCGATGGTTGAAGGCCTCCCGCTGGTCGCCCACAATGCCCGCTTCGACGAAGGCTGCCTCAAGGAGGTGTTTCGCGTCTACCAGATGGACTATCCGGATTATCGCTTCTACGACACGCTGACCGCATCCCGTCAGCATTATGGCTGCCGCTTGCCAAATCATCAGTTGCAAACTGTAGCAGCCGCCTGCGGATATGACCTTACGCGCCATCACCATGCACTGGCGGATGCCGAAGCGTGTGCCCAAATTGCATTGAAAATATTATGATATTCCTCATTGAATCCATCATAGCCTGCGCGACATTCACGCTGATGGTGTACCTGATGTCCAGGGACCCTATCAAAACAGTCTTCAATTATCCTCCGGCTATCATCGAGCGCTGTAAAGCGCTGGGGCTGGTAGATGATTCCAACCGGCCGGGTGGACCGGTCTTCTATGCGAAGAAACTAATTGCGTTGCTGCTGTTCGGCGTGCTGCTGGGCCTGCTGGTTCGCTACGTGAACGGTTGTTCCTCCTTCTGGTGTGGAGTGCTCACGGCATACGCTCTTTGGTGCGTCGTGAATTGGTTCGACGCCTTTGTCCTGGACTGCCTCTGGTTCTGCCATGACAAGCGCTTCGTGATTCCTGGAACGGAGGATATGGTTTCGGCCTACAATGACTACTGGTTCCATATCAAGGGCGGCTTCATCGGCATGGTTCTGGCCATCCCGGCTGCGCTGGTTGCCGGCGTGATTTGTATCATATAATAAGCGGCCAATGAAACTTGAAGAAGCCATAGTCTACCTCCTGGCCAGCTCCGGCCACGGGATGAGGACCGAGCAGATTGTCCGGGAGATTAACGCCCGTGGGCTCTATACCCGCTGGGACAAGGCGCCGGTGACGGACAAGCAAGTCTATGCCGTAATCATGTCGCATCCGGATACCTTCGTCAAATCAGAGGGCCGGATTCGGCTTTTGATATGATTATCAGTACCTTGAAATCGACAAAATACCACCTTGACCGCCCAATACCCCGTCATAACCCTCTGCGGAACTCAATCATAGCAAAGGGATTGTACCAAGTCGTCCAGATTCCCCACAACCCCGTCAAACAGCTTGTACATCAACTCGGGTTCCACCATCTCCGGAATGTAGGCGATAACCCGTTTCCCGGCACCGGCCATCCAACCGGCTTCGGTGTGGGCGCTACGTCCGCAAGGAAGAACCAGGACGCAGGTATCAGCCCAAAGCATGGCGTCCATGTCGGCCTTGAAGCCTTTTTCGGCTACAGGGTGGGTAAGGTTCCGGATGTACTCTTCCGGCTGCCAGCCCTGCCAGTTTTCATCCACATCAGCCCAATGGAAACCACCGGGGTTGTCCTTAGGGTTCCGGAAGTCATAGACTTCGTGGCCGGCCTTTCTGAGGGCAGCCACCACTACTGGCTGGTATTTGTTCCTCCAACTGGAGGCAACGTAGATTCTGGCCATGGGAGATACTTTCTGTTTGCGTTGGCTAAGTTACGCAGAATTCTGTAATTTTGCATAATATGAAGTTGGAAGAAGCCATAATCTACCTCCTGGCCAGTTCCGGCCACGGCATGAAAACCTGGCAGATTGCCCCGGACGGGACGGGGATGAGGGTTGATTATTTCAGGCGCTTCGCGAGCCTTGTCGTAGAGAGTGGCTTCTTTTTGGTGTTATGGGCCTTTTTTCTTTTCAACGCGGCGGGTTTTTATTATCTTTGCAAAAAGGAAAACTACTATGGCACAACAATCCTATCCTTATGAAAGCTGCAAGTTCCGTGCACACTACGACAAAGACCCTAAGTCCCTCCTTGGACGCATCTGGCGCTGGCACATTGGCTTCTGCCCCGGCTGGAAGGCCTACTTCACCCACCAGGACGAAGCCGTTAAGGCCGGTCTCCGGGAAAAGTACGACTTCCGGAAATACCAGTAATAGATACCAGTAATAAGAGTATGAAATTCCTTGGAAACATAACCTGGCTGGTTTTAGGCGGCCTTGTAATAGCCCTCATTTACTATATTGTTGGGCTTCTCATGTGCATCACTGTGGTGGGACTTCCTTTTGGCATTCAGCTGTTTAAGCTGGGGACGTACGCCCTGTGGCCGTTTGGGCACAACCTTGTGGACGGTCCCAACGAGCCAGGCTGCATATCGGTAGCAATGAACATTGTCTGGATTCTTCTGGGCTGGTGGGAAATAGCCACCATCCACCTTGCCTTCGGCCTCATTCTGTGCATCACCGTGGTGGGCGCACCCTGGGGCTTCCAGCACTTCAAGATGGCCCTGGCCTCATTCTTCCCCTTTGGGAAGGAAATCCAATAAACGGGTAATAAGAGGCAGCAGCTGAAGATCTGCGGGAAGCCAGTTTACGCTGCCAAGGTCCCGTGCCGACAGCCAGCGCGCGGCCTCGTGCTCGTTAAGGTGAAGGGCATCCGTGACAAGCGAGCAGATGTAGCATCGCATGGTGAGATGGAACTTTGGATAGTCCCATTCAATTGTAGTAAGGTATTTATCTACAGTAATTTCCGTGTCCAGCTCTTCCCGGATTTCCCGCAGAAGGGCCTGCTCCGGAGTCTCTCCCTCCTCTACCTTGCCGCCCGGGAATTCCCAATAATCCTTCCACTCCCCATACCCCCTCTGGGTGGCAAAGATTCTGTCACCCCTGCAGATTATTGCTGCAACGACTTCGACGGTTTTCACTCCGTGAACTTCTTGCCGGCGTTCCAGGCGCCGCCAACAACGTCACCAATGGCGCGGTAGCACATTCCTGCTGCATCAAACACTATGGGCTGGAGCTTTGCGAGGTCTATCTTGCCGTCCGTGAGGATGCTCTCATGAGCACTCTGGTTCACTACTTCACCAACAAGGATGCCGTCCGCCCAGCTAACCACCTTGCATTCCAGGGTCAGGGGGTACTGGTCTATGATGGGGGCGTCCACATTGGGACTGGGGGTTACCGTGAAGCCGGCCCTGGCCACCTTGTCCGGCACCTCGTTGCCGCTCACAAGGCCAAAGTAGTCCGATTCCGCCACGGTACGTATATCTGCAAACGACACGGTAAAAGCTCCCGTGAGTTCCAGGTTTTCCGTGGTCTTGTGCTTGGACATGGAGACCACAATCTTGTTGTAGTCGTACTGTCCAGCCCATGCGGCCATCATGACGTCAGGGTTTTGGTCCTTGTCCCATGTGGCAATCATGACGCAGGGCTGGGGTGTTGTCACAAGTGCATGACTGGGGCCGAAATTCTTGCGGCCGGCAACTTCCTTAAGGGGTTCAGTATTGCTCATATCTTTGGTATTGCTTGTTGTATTCTTGCACGAGGCCAGCGTCAGAAGCGCAGCCAGAGCAATGTAGATTAGCTTTTTCATATCTGACTCTTTTATTATTGCAAATATACAAAAATACGGCATAAATGAGTATATTTGTATGTCATGCTGAAGATACTGAAGGCGTCGGCGGGGGCCGGCAAGACATACCAGCTAGCGCTGGAGTACATAAGGCTTCTGGTGCGGGAGGAAGATCCTCTCGCGTACAGGCATGTTCTGGCCGTGACTTTCACCAACAAAGCCACGGAAGAGATGAAAAGCCGCATCCTCAAGGAACTGGACACACTTGCGAAAACGCCGGAAAAATCCAGTTACCTTGAAACTCTTCTCAAAGATTGCAACAACAGCATTGAGCTCCTCAGGGACAGGGCCAGGACCCAGCTCTCCGGCATCCTTCACGACTACTCCGCATTTGCGGTTTCCACCATAGACAAGTTCTTCCAGCAGACCCTTAGGGCCTTTTCACGCGAAGTGGGACAGTTCTCATCCTACCAGGTACAGCTGGACAGGGAGGCCCTTGTGCAGGAGAGCGTGGACCTGGTACTGGACGGCCTTCAGGAGAGTGACAGCACGCTCCTTAACTGGCTCACTGAAGCCGCCCGCGGGGACCTCTCCCGCACGGGCAAGTTCTCCGTAGACGCCAACCTCCTTAGCATGGCCCTGAGCCTCAAGGACCTTCCTGAAGGCGCTCCCTCCCCTACCCACGGGCAGCTAAGGGAACTTGGCAGCCATTGCAGGGAAATAATGCAGGCCTTCGAAAAGGAGACCGCACAAAAAGCCCGGGCAATAACAGATACTTTCAACAGCGCCGGAATAGACCTGGAAGACACATCCCGCGGCTGGGCAAAGGCCGTGAGAAAGTACCTGGAGCCGGACGGAATAGACATGCCAAGCGCCTCCTTCCTTGCCACGGCGGAAGACTCCTCCAAGTGGTTCGCAAAGGCAAAAGACCAGTACCGGGCCGCCCTTGAAGGCTGCCTAGAGCAGCCCCTCAGGGAGTTCGCCGCCCTCTTTGGCCAGCGTTACAAGGAATACAATACCGCAAGGATAATCATAAGCCAGATATATGGCCTTGGCGTGGCGGATACCCTGAGAAAGGCCTTCACACAGGTCCAGCAGGAAGGCAACGTCATCTCCATCGACGACTCCAACACCATCCTCCGCGGCATCATAGACGGCACGGACACCCCGTTCATATACGAAAAGCTGGGCGTCCGTTTTGACGATTTTCTTCTGGACGAGTTCCAGGACACCTCCGACGTCCAGTGGGACAACTTCCTCCCCCTGATAAAGGGCAGCGAGAGCACCGGCGGCCATTCCCTGGTGGTGGGTGACGTCAAGCAGAGCATCTACCGCTGGAGAGGGTCGGACTGGGACCTTCTGGGAAGCCGAATCGCAAAACAGTTCCCCCGGGCGGAGACCATTCCCCTCAAGGGCAACTACCGCACGTGTGAGAACATCGTCCTTTTCAACAACCGCTTCTTCAGCTACGCCGCCAGGGAACTGGACGATGTCCTTGGCCTGGACCCCTCCGCAGAAGACAGCGTCTCCGGAATCTACGGCTCCGTGGCGCAGGATGTGTGCTCCCGGGAAAAGGCCAAAGGCATTGTGAGGGCCGTCTTCACGAAGGACCAGATGGCGGAAATAATATCCTCCGTCAAAACCCTCATGGAAAAGGGCGTCCAGCCCGGCCAGATTGCCATCCTGGTACGTAACAACGCGGAAGGCTCCGACATTGCCGCCGCCCTGGTGTCGGAAAAAATCTCCGTCGTTTCGGACGATTCCCTCTTCGTCAAATCCTCCGTCACCGTACGCCGCCTGGTGTCGCAGATGTCCCTGGTGGCAACCCCTTCAAATCCGGAAAAGCCGTCGGCAGCAGGCTTCCTTGGCAGCGAGCTTGGAATAGGCATACCCACTGGCTATCACTCCCTCCTGGACCTTGCAGAAGGCATCCTGAGGGACCTCCGCAGCGCCGACCCGCAGAAATTCCAGGCGGAAATCCCCTACATCCAGGCCTTCATGGATTACCTCAAGGACTGGATGTCCACCGGCGGAAACAACCTTGCCGCCTTCCTTTCCAACTGGGAGGAGGCGACGCCCAAGATATCGTCCCCGTCGTCCGGAAACTCTGTCCGCATAATGACCATCCACAAGTCCAAGGGGCTGGAGTTCCCGTTCGTGATTTTCCCCTTCGCGGAGAAGGTGACGCTGTACAAGGCATCGGCCTACTGGTGCCGCCCGGAACAGGAAAGCGGCTCCATTCCGGGCAGTAACGATGCTTTCTTCCGCGTAAGCCTTGACGGAGGCGCCGCCAATTCTTTCTTCAGCAGCAGGTACAATAAGGAACTACGCCTGCAGGCCATAGACAATATAAACACCTTCTATGTAGCGCTCACGCGTGCTAAATTCGGCCTCAAGGTTATTTCAGCGCCGCCGCCGGTGAAGATTACCGGGGCCATCGCAAAGGGCGTTCCTCCAGAGTGGGGCAACCTTTCCCAGATACTCTACGGCTACCTTAAGACCATGGATTACACTGAAGGAGAACTGTTCATCCCGCCCGTGGAGGAGAAGAAGGAAGGCACCATGCTGCTTGGTTATCCCTCTTTCCCGGCAGAGAGCGGCGGCCGCATAAGCTTCAGCCCTGAGGCAGCGGACTACTTTGGCGAAGACGGCACCTACGGCAGTGACGCCAGCGCCCGCATCCGCGGAAACGTCCTCCACGACATTCTCTCCGCCGTGGTTACAGAGGCCGATGTCCCCTCCGCCGTCCGCGCCGCCGTGGACAGCGGAGACCTGCCGGGGAGGGCTGAAAAAGAAACTGTGGAGCTGCTTGAAAGCAGAATTGCCTCAGTGAGGGACCGCGGCTGGTTCTCCCCTTCCGCCAGGGTTATCCGGGAGTCCGCCATCCTGGACCGCGAAGGCCGCGAATGGCGTCCGGACCGCGTTGTAGTGCATCCTGACGGCAGCGTCAGCGTCATAGACTACAAATCCGGAGAGCCGGATCCAAAGTATTTCCGTCAGGTGGAAAGGTACGTGAACCTGTACCGCGCCATGGGCTATGGGAACGTACGCGGCTACCTCTGGTATCTGGCCGGAAATACCATTACAGAATCCGCTCCAGATAATAGAAAATGAGCCTGATGCGCTTCATGAGGACACCGTAGTCCAGCGTGTCCGGCGTGTCCCCGGGCTTGTTGTTGAGCATGGTGATTCCGGAAGTGAACATTACCGCCGGGATTCCGTTTTCAAGGAATATCTTCTGGTCCGATATCTTCCTGTAGAACAGCATCGTGAAATCCTTGCTGCCGTAGTAGTCAAAGGCCAGTTCCAGTCCAATCCGCTGCGTCTTTTCAACGCTCATGAGGGTGGAGCGGCGGCCGCCGTTCTCCTCCGACAGCATCATGAGATAGTCCGGATTGCCCTTTGTAAGGGGCGACAGCGTGGAGCCAAGCTGGTCAAGGTTCACAACCAGAGTGATGTCCGAGGGCGCAAAGCCAAGCTTTCCGCCTTTTATCATGTTCCAGAGTTCCGAGGCTCCTGCAAGGTCCTTCTCCTTGGCATCCAGGGCAACGAATACAAGCGTTGTGCCGTAGTCCTTGTGGTAGTCCCGCATGCGCTTGAACATCCTGGCTACCTGAAGGAGCGCGGCAACGCCGGAAGCGTTGCTGTCCGCCCCCGGGAAGAAAGTGTCCCCAAGCTTTCCGTAATTGTCAAAATGGGCCATCACAATAACCGCGCGTGAGCCCGTTCCGGGAAGGACGCCAATGACGTTCCTGCACAAGACGCCGGAGTTCCGGAAGCCGTACAGATATGTGGCTCCAACGGTCTCCAGGCCCGTTTCCTTGAACTGGAGGCTTATCCAGTTTGCCGCCGCGGCGCCGCCCGGAGAGCCTGACGCCCTGCCGCCCAGGGACTCCGCGCTGAGGTAGCTCACTGCGTCCCTGACGTATTTCTCGCTCACGGCGGTCTCCGCATTGCGGGCGGAAATGACATAGCCCTTGCGCTGCGCGCCTGCGTTCAGGCACACGCCTGTTAAGAGCACGCAAAAGACAATTATTTTTGCTATCTTTGTCATGTGGCGCGAAATTAGTTATTTAAGCGCTGAAATGAAAATTTTTTTAATGAAACGTCGCATCTTTATAACCCTCCTTGTTCTTCTGGCAGGCATCTCCGCCCATGCCCAGTGGGACAAGGACGTGTTTTCCTTCCGCGGCCGCACCGCCCTTCAGGACGGCCGCTACTCCGACGCCGTTTCACACTTCAATATCCTTGCCCAGCTGGACTCCACAGACCACTGGACCTTCTTCTACAGGGGCATAGCAAAGTACAATCTTGGCGATGTCCGCGGCGCCCAGGCAGACTTTTCAACTGCGGTCCGCCTGAATCCGGTCTTCACGTCGGGATTCCATTACCGTGCCATCACCCAGAGCCGCAGCGGCAACTACGACGGCGCCCTGAAAGACCTGGAAAGGGCCCTCCAGCTTCGCCCCGGCAATGCCGGCCTGTATTTCACTCGTGGGGTCACATTCTTCCTTAGCCGCCAGTTCGACAAAGCCGTGACGGACTTTGACAAGTACATACGCCAGGAGCCCAAAGACCCTTCCGCTTACCTGAACCGCGGGGCGTCGTATCTGTTCCTAAAGGATACCTTAAAGGCCCTGGACGACTATAACAAGGCCATAAAACTGGACCGCTTTGAGCCGGAAGGCTACATACGCCGCGGCGGGCTGTCCGCAGCGCGCGGGAAGCTGGACGACGCCCTGAAAGACTTTGACAAGGCCATAGATCTGGATTCCACCACTACCCTGGCCCACTTCCAGAGGGCGCTGGTCCGTGCGGAAAAGGGAGACCTCAGGGACGCCATGGAAGACCTCAACACCGTTCTGAGGTATGAGCCCGGAAACGCCCTCACCCTCTACAACAGGAGCCTCCTGAGCGCCCAGGTGGGAGATTACGAAGGCGCCCTGAGCGACATGGACCGCGTCATAAACATCAACCCCGGGAACGTCCTCGCATACTTCAACCGCGCGGGGTATTTCATTGAAATGCAGCGTTGGGACGACGCCCTGGCAGACTACAACAAGGCCATAGAACTGTATCCGGACTTTGCAAAGGCTTACATGAACCGCGCGTTTGTGGAGCTGCAGTTGGGCATGAAGCGCGCCTCGCGTGAGGACTACCGCACGGCCCGCCGCAAGGTGGCGGAGTACGAAAGCTCCACGGCGGAAGGCGCAGACTTCTCCGACACCACCAAGAAATACAGCAGCCTCCTGGCGCTGGATGCAGACTTTGCCCGCCACGGCGGCTTCGAGAACGAGATGCTCCGCCACAGGGATGTCGACATCAACCTGAAACCGCTGTACCGCTTTGCCCTAGCGGGAGAGGCGGCCGCCGGAGCGAACATCCTGGAGCACAGGTATGAAAACCGGCTCCTGGACCGTTTCCTGCAGTCATTGCAGCTGCCGGTGGAGGTAGCATCGGCACAGAAGGAAGTGCCGGAGGCGGTGCTTTCGGAAAAGACCGGGGACAGTTTCATCTCCGGGCTCCAGCAGGTTGGGAAGAAGCAGTATTCACAGGCCCTGCAGCTGCTGGACAAGGCCGTTGAAACGGAACAGGCCGATGCATACTCCAACTACTACAAGGCCTTCTACCTCATGAACAGGGCCGTCCTGAGGGCGGAAATGATAGAGTTCATAGCCTCCTTCGAGTCCAACGTCCAGTCCCTCTCCATGGACGACAAGGGCGCTGCCCGCGCCAGGGTGCGCGAGCAGGTCACCCGGGAGTACGACTACTCCGAAGCACTGGAAGACATGGAGAAAGCAGCCGAACTGCTTCCTTCCTTCCCGTTCATCCAGTTCAACCTTGGTAATCTGTACTGCCTGTCGTCACGCTTTGTGGAAGCCATAGACAGCTACGACAAGGCAGTGAAACTGTATCCATGGATGGGAGACGCATACTTCAACCGCGGACTTGTCCTGATATATCTCAAGGACAAGGAAAAGGGCTGCATAGACCTTTCCAGGGCCGGTGAACTTGGCGTTGAAGGCGCCTACACCGTGATTGGAAGGTACTGCACCAAGGAGGACAACCCGTAATGCGACTGATCAGCTTTTCCAGCGGTAGCTGCGGCAACTGCAGCCTGCTCCTTGGTGAGCGGTCCGGAATCCTGATAGATGCCGGCGTGGGAATACGCAGCGTCAAGAAGGAGCTCGCCGCCGTGGGGCTGGGGCTGGAGAACATATCGGCAGTGATAGTCACTCACGACCACGGGGACCATATCCGTTCCCTGGGATCTTTCTGCAAAAGGGTGCAGGCGCCGGTCTGGACCACGGAAACCATACACAAGGCCCTGGCGTGGCATCCGTTCACCAAGGACTGGGTGGGTCCCTGCCGCCAGATACTGCAGGCTGGGGTTTGGAACCAGATAACGGAAGATTTCGAGGTACGCTATTTCGTGGTGCCTCACGACGCCACCCAGTGCGTTGGCTATGCCATACGCTCCGGGGAAGAACTGTTCGTCCTCATGACAGACCTTGGACACACCACGGAGGAGTCCATGTTCTGGGCCTCCCAGGCCACTACTGTGGTGGTTGAATCCAATTACGACGAGGAAATGCTCCTTGGCGGCAGCTATCCGGAAGAACTCAAAAAACGCATACGCCAGGGCTACGGCCACCTTTCCAACCATGACTGCGCGGAAGCCATCCAGCAGTTCCTTCATCCCGGGCTCAGGAACATCTTCCTGTGCCACCTGAGCGGGAACAACAACACCCCGGAACTTGCATACCAGAGTGCCCTGGAAGCCCTGGAAGAATCCGGAACTGAGCCTGGAAGCATTTCCCTGAGGGTTTTGAGGAGGAGTTTAGCATCCCCACTGCTGAATCTGTAAATTTATTAGGAAAATTGCCGGAATTTATTTAGATTTGTAACCATACAAAGAGAATTTTGGCATTTTATGAACCTGCACGTAACATCGGAGACCGGCCGCCTGAGAACAGTTATCCTTGGATTACCATACCAGAACGGCCACATCCCAACCCTGAACCAGACCTTCGACAGCAAGTCCTATGAGTCTGTCCTCCACGGAGTCTACCCCGCGGAAGAAGACATTGTCCAGGAGATGGATGCCTTCAAGGCCGTGCTGGAAAAGTACGGCGTTACGGTGCTCCGCCCCAGGCTGGTTCCGGACTGTAACCAGGTATTCTCGCGTGACGTGGGGTTCGTAATAGACGACAAGATAATCGTCTCCAACATAATCCCGGACCGCCAGGAAGAGATTGACGCCTACGGGGACATCTACAGGCAGATTCACTACAAACAGATCTACAACCTTCCGGAGGCCGTGCACGTGGAAGGCGGAGACGTGGTCCTGTGGGGAGACACCATCTTCCTTGGCCAGTACGCCTTTGAGGACTACCCTTCGGTCAAGACCGCCCGCACCAACCGCCTGGCGCTGGACTACCTCAGGATGCTGTTCCCGGAAAAGACAATCGTCCCGCTGAACCTCCGCAAAAGCGACACGGACCCCTACGACGGCATCCTCCACCTGGACTGCACCTTCATGCCGGTGGGAAGGGACAAGTGCATAATCTACAGGCGCGGCTTCCTGAACCCCCGCGACGCAGACCGCGTGGTGGAAATGTTCGGAGGCGAGGAAAACGTCTTTGAGCTCACCACGGAAGAGATGTACTGGATGAACTCCAACGTGTTCTCCATCTCGGAGGACGTTGTTGTCACGGAACAGCATTTCTACAGGCTCAACAATCACCTCAGGAATGTCTGGGGCATGACTGTGGAAACCGTCCCCTACCGTGAAATATCCAAGATGGGCGGGCTGCTCCGCTGCTCCACCCTTCCACTTTTAAGGGACTAAGCAAATGGCACAGAAACTTGCAATGGTGGCTTTCGGGGGCAATGCGCTCCTCCGGGCCGGTCAGAAGGGCACATATGCCCAGCAGCTTGAAAACGTGGAGAATACCTGCTCCCAGCTTGTGGGGCTTCTCAGGAGCGGTTACAACGTGGTTATAGGCCACGGAAACGGCCCCCAGGTGGGAAACGCAATGCTACGTCACGAGGGCGGCCGCAAGGTATTCGGCCTGGAGCCCATGCCAATGGACTTCTGCGGCTCTGAAACCCAGGGGTCCATCGCCTACATGATTGAAACCGGCATGGAAAGGGTACTTGCCCGGGAAGGCCTTGACCGCAAGGTGGTCTCCCTGGTAACCCGCGTGGAAGTGGCGGCCGATGACCCTGCTTTCCTCAACCCCACCAAACCCGTGGGACCATACTACACGGAAGAGGAAGTGAAGGGCATGGAAGGGACCTTCCGGCCGGATGCAAAGGGCAACGGCTGGAGAAAGGTGGTCCCCTCCCCCAAACCCCTCAGCATTAACAATATAGACTTGGTTGAGCGCCTTGCGCGCGAGGGCTGCATTGTGGTCACCGTTGGCGGCGGCGGAATTCCCGTCGTGAAGGACGGAGACGGCCACAAGGGCATAGAAGCCGTAATCGACAAGGACCTTGCAAGCGCCCTTGCCGCCCTGAGGATGAAGGCGGACTGCCTTTACATCCTTACGGACGTCCCCAAGGTCTACATCAACTTCCGCCAGCCTTCAGAGAAGGCCCTGGATACCATGACGGTGGCCCAGGCCCGCGAATACCTTGCCCAGGGCATGTTCGGGGAGGGCTCCATGGCCCCCAAGGTGCGCGCCGGCATCATGTTCGTAGAAGGCGGAGGCGGAGAATGCATCATTACGGAAGCCGGCCGCCTGAACGACCCCTCTGCAGGAACAAGAATAATACTTAAATAACACATAAACTATGGCTTATAACCTCAGAAACCGCAGCTTCCTGAAACTGCTGGACTTCAGCCCGAAGGAAATCCGCTTTTTCCTTGACCTTGCACGCGACCTCAAAAGGGCAAAATATGCCGGAGTGGAGCAGCCCCGCCTGAAGGGCAAGAACATTGCCCTCATCTTCGAGAAGACCTCTACCCGCACCCGCTGCGCCTTTGAAGTTGCAGCGTACGACCAGGGCGCACACGTCACATATCTTGGTCCTTCCGGCTCCCAGATTGGCATCAAGGAGACCATGAAGGACACTGCACGCGTCCTGGGGCGCATGTACGACGGCATAGAGTACCGCGGCTTTGCCCAGAAGACAGTGGAGGAGCTGGCAGAGTACTCCGGAGTTCCGGTATGGAACGGCCTCACCAACGAGGCCCATCCCACCCAGGTGCTGGCAGACCTTCTCACCATGGAAGAGCACACGGACAAGCCCCTTCACGAGGTCACTTTCGCATACCTTGGCGATGCCCGCTTCAACATGGGTAACTCCCTTCTGGTAGGCGGTGCAAAGATGGGGATGGATGTCCGAATCGTGGCCCCCAAGGCCCTCCAGCCCAGCGCTGAACTTGTTGCAAAGTGCAAGGAGATTGCCGCCCAGACCGGTGCCCGCGTCACCATCACGGACGATGTAGACGCCGGCGTCAAGGGCTGCGACTTCATCTACACAGATATCTGGGTCTCCATGGGAGAGCCGGACAGCGTCTGGAAAGAGCGGATAGACATGCTCATGCCCTACCAGGTGAACGCCTCCCTCATGAAGCGTACCGGAAATCCCCACTGCAAGTTCATGCACTGCCTGCCGTCGTACCACAACCTTGACACCAAGGCCGGAAAAGAAGTCTACGACAAGTTCGGCCTCAACGGTATTGAGGTAACGGAAGACGTGTTCGAAAGCCCCAACAGCATAGTCTTCGACGAGGCGGAGAACCGCATGCACACCATCAAGGCCGTTATGGTTGCGACCCTTGGCGACTGACACACTAACCCAACCACATAATAATGAAAAAGAGAATGAGTTCCGCGGATTACATCGCACTGGAAGAACGTTACGGTGCGCATAATTATCATCCGCTGCCCGTTGTCCTTTGCGAGGGCAAGGGCATATTCGTATGGGACGTTGAAGGAAAGCGCTATTACGATTTCCTCTCAGCATACTCCGCAGTGAACCAGGGTCACTGCCATCCCAAGATTGTGAAGGCCGTGTGCGACCAGGCCCAGAAACTGTGCCTCACCTCCCGCGCCTTCTACAACGACTGCCTGGGCCCTTATGAAAAGATGGCCACGGAGTTCTTCGGCTACGACAAGCTCCTTCCCATGAATTCCGGCGCAGAGGCCGTGGAGACAGCCCTCAAGCTGGCCCGCCGCTGGGGATACAAGGTAAAGGGCATTCCTGAGAACGAAGCCCTTATAGTTGTGTGCAACGGCAACTTCCACGGCCGCACCATCACCATCGTCACCATGTCATCGGACCCGGACAGCTATTCCCAGTACGGACCGTTCACCCCTGGATTCATCCAGATACCCTATGACGATGTGGACGCTCTCCGCAAGGTCCTCCAGGAAAAGGGAGACAAGGTGTGCGCCATGCTGGTGGAGCCCATCCAGGGAGAAGCCGGCGTGTACGTCCCCCACGACGGTTACCTCAAGGCCTGCTTCGACCTCTGCCACGCCCACAACGTCCTGTTTGTAGCCGATGAGGTCCAGACCGGCATAGGCCGCACCGGCAAGATGTTCGCCTGCGACCACGAAGGCATCCGTCCGGACATGATCACCATTGGCAAGGCCCTCTCCGGCGGGGTCCTTCCCGTATCGGCAGTCCTGGCCGATGACCCGATCATGCTCACCATCCTTCCCGGAGAGCACGGCTCCACCTTCGGCGGCTTCCCTCTTGCAGCAAAGGCCGCAGTAGCCGCCCTGGAAGTGATACGTGACGAGCAGCTCACCGAAAACGCCGCCCGCCTTGGCGTCATCTTCCGCGAAGAGATTGGAAAGATCAGGAGCCCCTTCTTCAAGGCCGTGCGCGGCAAGGGCCTCCTCAACGCCGTCATCACAGAGCCTCAGAATGGCATCGAAGCCTGGGACATCTGCCTCAGGATGGCGGAGAAAGGCCTCCTTGCCAAACCCACCCACAGGCACATCATCCGCTTTGCCCCGCCGCTTGTCATCACCGAAGAGCAGCTACGCGAAGCCATCGGCATCATCAAGGACGTCTTCGAGTCCCTCCCCGCCTAGACACCCTCAGGCGAATCCCTGACTCCTTACGACATCCCTGGCTTCCTATGTCATCCCCGGCACTGACCGGGGATCTCTTTTTTGCGGAAGGTCTGCTTTTTGGCGACAGACCTTCTGCGTGTGTATTGGCTCTAAACGCGGTCTGATGGCGTTCTGCTGCGGATGGTCTGTCATGTTTTAGCAGACCTTCCGCACATATACCTGCTTTTCTGTGCCCTGGCGTGACGTGCTTGTCATGTGCGGCCACGGTTTGCCGTGTTTTCGTGGCCTGGCGTGACGTGCTTGTCATCCGCGGCCACGGTTTGCCGGGTTTTCGTGGCCTGGCGTGACGGAAGGGTTGTTAGAAGAGGGAGAGGGTGGATTTAAGGAGAGCGTCCAGGTTGTCCGTGGTTTCCAGGGGGAAGCCGAAGGATGCAACTTTGTAGTTTTTGGCGTTGTAGAGGACGGCGGCGCCTATTCCGGTACCTTTGTAGTACATGAGGTACCTGTAGGCGTTGGAGCCTTTGGCCACGTCTGAGCCCACTGCGCCGCCTATGCCGGTACCGGAACCGTTCACGGGTCCTATGCCGTCGGGGTTTTCCACGCGGTACATGGAAGGAGTGTACTCCCTGTTATAGCATGTTGAAGGAAGGCCGCTTCCGGCGGCAGGAACAACCTTGCCGCTGCGGTCACCGTAGTTGGTGATGCTCTTGTAGCCAAGGACTTCACGTATAAACTGGCGTGTGCTTTCAGGAGCCTTCGGCACACCCTGAAATATGGCGTCCCAGGCATCTGTGGCAATGTATGCGCCTGAAATGATGATGTTGCCGCCGGCGGAAGTGAAGGCGCGGATGTTATCCTGCAGGGACGGAGTAAAGATGGCAAACTTGTCCGGAACACCACCGCGGCCTATGTGTGTTGTGACCTGCTTTCCGCAGATGATATCGGCGGCCAGGGCGGAACGGGAACCGTCCCAGGCCTCTGCGGAGCTGGATTCGAATGAATATCCGGCGGCCAGGATGGCCTTTCCGTGCTTTGCTACAAAGTCGAAGGTGTTGCCGCCCACTATGCTTGTTGCGTAGTCTGTGTAGGAGCCTCCGAAGCCGGGATCATCGTCCGATGTCCAAGGGGAGAGGCGGCGGAACTGGTTCACTTCTCCGGCAAAATTGAAGTCCACGCCCCATGGCACGCCGCCGTCAAGGCTGTGTGTGAAGCCGGCGTAGGTTGGCGTGTCAAAGGAAGTGGGCGCACTAACGCGTGTGAAGTTGTTCACCACCACAATCTTCTTGTCCCCGGCATATCCTGCTGCCAGAACCTCTGACGGGAAGCTGAGACCGCCCTTGTTGAAGGCCGCCACCTTGAATGAATACACGTGGCCCGGCTGCAATTGGACGCGGAAGCTGTTGGCGCTCACATCCTGTCCGGCGTCGAAGGCGCCGTCGTCAATACGTGTGTACACCCTGTAGCCGGTGGGCTTGGCGGTGACTTCCAGGGAATCTGTCGTTGACTCCCAGCTCAGGACTGCTTCCTGACCCTCCAGGAGCACCTTGAAGGCATGTACGGGTAGCGGCTGGACTGCATAGTTTACTCCGTAGCGGGCGCTCAGGAACTTGAGCATCCCTTTATACACTGCGCGGGAAACGTCAAAGCGGAACTGGGGGTCCAGGCCGTGGCGCATGTCGGCAAAATTCTGGTGCGAGAGAATCTCCAGGAGCATTCCCGGAACGCCGGTGGTGCGGCATTCGCTGTAGGAACGGTCCCAGGTCTGGCGGCGCGTCCAGAGGGAGTCCTGAAGGACGCGGAGATCGTTCACTATCTGGGTTTGGACAAAGTCCGTGAGAAGGCGGCCGGCCATGCGGGAAGAGCCGTCGGCATACTTGGTTCCCTCTTCTGAACGATAAGTATAGATGCCCAGGGTGCCCACAATGGTGCTGTCCGGGGTGAGGCCGGCGTCGGAGTGAAAGGCGAGGGAGCAGTCGAAGGGAATGCCCCGGCGCGTCATTTCCTGGACCCATCGGCCACGGCCGGCGAAGTCCTTGGTGTAGTCGTCGGACCAGTCGTCGAACAGTTCCAGGGGGGTGCCGCCATACTGCATGCTGGAAAGTGCGCCTTCTATGTGGGCGGGCATTCCGGAGATTCCTGCGCCGCGGTCGGCTTTGGCCATTCCGCCTCCGAAACGGACGGCATCGGCGGTGACAACCCCAGACGTGCTCCTGTGGGCCTGCAGTCTCACATACCCGTCCAAGCCTTTCCGGAAGGGGAAGGTGCCCAGGTAAATCCAGGTGCCGCCTCCCATTTTCTGGTTCACGTGGAAGGTGCTTTCGCCGCCCTTGTGGACCACGGTGTAAACAGCGTCCGAGGTGCTTTCCGGAAGGGTTTTGTACGATATGTACACCGCATAATCCCCCTCTTCCGGGATGTCCGGACGCCACACGGCGGTTCCGGTGCGGTTCACATTCTTGCGGGCCGATCCCATAAGGAACGGATTGTCATGGTCCTGATAGGCTTCCTTGGAATCGGCAAACCCTTCTCCGGCGTCCTGCCAGGGGCCGCTTTCCGAATAGGTCCCCTTCAGGCGAAGAGGGAAGACGCGTTCCCCCTCGAAGGCGGGGTCGTTGTCACAGACCACTTCGTTTCGCTGGATGTCCCTTTCACGCGGAGTCATTGCCACTGCGCCGGCGTTCTCCAGCATGGGGAGGAGGAAAGGAATCACGTAGCTTTGCGTGTAGATATCTTCCGCGGTAGCGTGTGTAGCAGTGCGCTGGAAGACCCAGCGGGCAGTGTTGGCGTTATAGTACATGCCGTGGCTCTGCCAGAGGGCGATGTGGCGTCCGCTGAGGCCAAGGGGCCAGTTGTCCCGGCCGCGCACCAGCGGGATATTCTCCTTCTGCGGAATCCTGTATTCATTTTCAACGGGTTTGCCGTTATAACCGAGGGCTGGCATGAGAATGTCTTTGAGAGCGAGCCTTCCGGTCATAACCATACCGCCCTTGAAGCCCTTCATGGCATCTTTGGAGAGGCTCAGGAAGGTATTGGTGAACCATTTGTCGTCACCGGGACGCCATGGGTAGTCTCCCAGTTCCTTGGAAAAGTAGAAGTCCAGCGTCTTGCCAAGCCTAAGCACTTTTTCAAGTGAGAACGCCACATCCACGCCGGTCCTTTCCTTAAGAAGGACCATCATGGAATCTACAGCCGGCTTGAAGTCCCTGGGGACGGGTTTTTGCGCCCAGGCACCGGCCGCAAATACTAAGGCAAAAAGGGAGAGGAGGATCTTTTTCATTTACGAAGCTGTCTCAGGTCTATCCATATGGCGATGACGGAGCCGGTAAGAATGGCAAGGAAATCTGCCAGGAAGTCCCAGGCATCACCGCTGCGGTGGTCCGTGAGATATGCCTGACCCAGCTCCGTGCCGGCAGCCAGGAGGCAGCCCACCAGGAAAGTGACAAGGGCGAAGAGGAGCACTTTGCGGCGGTCTCCGGTGTACTTGTCATAGGCAAGGAATGCCAGGATGGGGAAGGGGAGAAACATGCAGAAATGCACAACCTTGTCTGTGGGTATGCCCAGTATGGTCCTGCTGACGTTGGGGAGTGAGTTGAAACTGCCAAAGCACAGCACTGCAATGGCAACCAGGTACAGGTAGAACAGTACCTTGAATACAGCGTTCAGTCTTTTTGTCATCCAAGTATAAGTTCGCCAAAGAATTCAGGCCTGTGGAAATCCGGATTGGGGGTGCCTACGGGGTTCCAGCTCAGGAAATGGGGATGGGCCGTCTTGTCCCCGCACTTGTAGAAGTTGGCACGGAGTTTTGCGGGGAGGTTCTCCGGGTCTGCGCCTATGAGTTCAAACGGAATAATGATGCATACGCGCCAGCTTTGCAGTCCTTCTTTTACCGTGTCAAGCTTTTTGACCGTCGCAAACCGCGCTATGGCTTCCATCTCTTCCGACGGACGCTGAACACGCTTGTTGCGGTCTGCTCCCGCACATGCGAGCACTTTACCAAGGGCGTTGATCTCGAAGTTATAGTACACGGAGCCGTCGGGGTCCTGGACGAAGAATTCTACGCAGGAGTCTTCCCACTGGGAGCCGTTGTCCTCCTTGTTCTCTGCCCTGAGGTCCAGGCCGCTGACGCGGAAATCCACTACCAGCGATCCTTCCGTACGTGCTATGCGGCCGGCGCAAAGAGGCGCGTAGGGGAACTCTCCCGGCCAGTTCACGCAGTCAACGTCAAAGCGGGCGCCTTCCAGTTCAAGGGCTGAATCCAGATCCAGGCTGTCAAAATTTACCAGTGGTACTCTCAGGGTTTTCATAGGGCTTGCATGTCATAAAGTTTCTTGTAATATCCGCCAAGGGCTATGAGGTCCTCATGCTTTCCGCGCTCCACTATGGAGCCCTCGTGCATCACTATTATTTCATCTGCATTCTTGATGGTGGAGAGCCTGTGCGCTATGGCTATGGTGGTCCTGGAACTCATGAGGCGGTCCAGGGCCTGCTGGACAATTCGCTCAGACTCCGTATCCAGAGAAGCCGTTGCCTCATCCAGGATGAGGATGGGCGGGTTTTTGAGGATGGCCCTGGCAATGGACAGGCGCTGCCTCTGGCCTCCGGAGAGCTTGGTTCCGCGGTCCCCGATGTTGGTCTGGTAACCGTCCGGCTTCTCCATAATGAAATCGTGTGCGTTGGCAATCTTTGCCGCGGCAATCACGTCTTCCTCAGTGGCGCCTTCAACACCGAAGGCTATGTTGTTGAAAATGGTGTCGTTGAAGAGGATGGGGTCCTGGTTCACATTGCCCATTAGGCTGCGTAAATCCTTGACCCTCACGTTCCTTACGTCTGTCCCATCTATGGTGATACTCCCTGCCGATACATCCCAGAAACGCGGCACCAGGTCTACCAGGGTGGATTTTCCGGCGCCGGATTCTCCCACTATGGCCACCATCTTTCCGCGGGGGATTTCCAGGTTTATGCCTTTGAGAATCTGCTTCCCGCTCTCGTAGGCAAAGCCAACGTTTTCAAAGCGGATGGCATCCCTGAAGCCCTCCAGCGGCTGAGGATTGGCAGGGTCCGATATGGGATTCTCCGCCTCCAGTATCCTGTTGATGCGCTCCATGGAAGCAAGGCCCTTGGGAATGCCGTAGGTTGCCTTGGAAAGTTCCTTGATGGGCTCTATCACGGAGTACAGCATTACCAGGAAGAAGATGAACTGCGACGCGTCCATGAACTTTCCTCCAAACAGGCCGGTACCTCTCACTATCATTGTGCCGCCTATGAAAAGCACCAGGACAATCATCACGGTGCCAAGGAACTCGCTCAGCGGGTGAGCCACCGCCTGGCGGGTGTTCACGCGGGAAATCTTGCGGCGCATGGCTTCCGTCACGGCTGCAAACCTTCCGGACATGTTCTTCTCCGCGTTGAAAGCCTTGACGATGCGCAGCCCGCCCAGGGTTTCGTCCACCTGGGACATGGTGTCCGACCACAGCGTCTGCGCCTCCAGCGACTTCCGCTTCAGCTGCTTGCCTATTACGCCCATTATCCACACGAACCCCGGCACAAACAGAATTGTGAACAGCATCATCTCCGGGCTCACCCAGACCAGGATTCCGAAGTAGAACAGGATAAGGATGGGATCCTTGATGAGCATTGCTATGGACGATGTGATGGATGTCTCCACCTCTGCCACGTCCCCGCTCATCCGGGCTATGATGTCTCCTTTGCGCTCCTCTGAGAAAAAGCCGATGGGAAGGAGCAGTATCTTGTTGTAGATGCGATTGCGGATATCCTTGACTATTCCCGTGCGGATTGGAATCATGACGGCGGTGGACCCGAAGTAGCATGTTGTCTTGAGCGCCGTGAAAAGAATCATGACTCCGCCCAGAAGGTACAGCGTGTTAAGCGTTCCGTACTTCCCGGCAAAATCCGACACGTAAAAATAGAAGTTATTGATGAGAACATCCTTGAAACTTGCCCCCTCCATGCCCCAGGGCATGAATTCATACACCGCGCTGTCCACCTTGAACAGGATGTTCAGAAGCGGAATGAGCACCGCAAAGGAGAATATGTTGAACACGGCGGACAGTATGTTCAACCCCACGGCACCGGCCAGATATCCCTTATACGGCGAGGCATACTGCCTCATCATTTTCACAAAGTCGCGCATAATATGCAAAAATACAAAAATATTCCCAATTACCACGCATACACCCCTAACTCGCCACACATGACAAGCACGTCACCCCAGGCCACGAAAACCCGCCAAAACGTGGCCGCACATGACAAGCACGTCACGCCAGGCCACAGAAAAGCAGGTATATGTGCGGAAGGTCTGCTAAAACGTGACAGAACATCCGCACCAGAACGCCATCTAACAGTGTTCAGGGCCAATATACGCGCAGAAGGTCTGTCGCAAAAAAGCAGACCTTCTGCAAAAAAGAGGGGGATGACAAGGTTACTACATCCTTTCCGGGAGCTCGATGCCCAGGAGACCCATGGCGCTGCGGAGGGTGCGGGCAAGGGTGTCGACAAGAAGCAGCCTGTACTTCAGGACGGCCTCATCAGACTCCTTGAGAATGGGGGTGTCGTGGTAGTACTGGTTGAACTCCTTGGCAAGGTCGTAGGCGTAGTTGGCTATGACTGCGGGGCTAAGGGCGGCGCCGGCTTCGGCAACCTTGCCCTGGAACAGACCCAGGAGCTTCACAAGACGTACTTCCTTGGCGGAGGGTTCGCAGCCCATGGCATCGGCGGCGCCGTACGCCACGGAGGCCTTGCGCAGAATGCTGCAGATTCTGGCGTGGGTGTACTGGATGAACGGCCCCGTGTTGCCGTTGAAGTCTATGCTCTCCTTGGGATTGAAAAGCATGGTCTTCTTGGGATCCACCTTGATAATGAAGTATTTGAGGGCACCAAGGCCTATCATGTGATAAAGCTTGTCCTTCTCTGCCTCAGAAAGATCCACCAGCTTGCCGCTTTCCTCGGATGTGCGCTTTGCTTCCTCGTACATGCTCTGGATAAGGTCATCGGCATCAACCACCGTGCCCTCGCGGGATTTCATCTTGCCCTCGGGGAGCTCTACCATGCCGTAGGAGAGATGGTAGATGCGTGAGGCCCAGTCAAAGCCAAGCTTTCCAAGGATGAGCCTGAGGACCTGGAAGTGGTAGTCCTGCTCGTTACCCACCACGTAAACGTGGGAGTCCAGGTTGTACTGGGCAAACCGGCGTTCAGCAGTGCCCAGGTCCTGGGTGATATAGACCGATGTGCCGTCTCCGCGGAGGACCAGCTTGCGGTCCAGGCCGTCGGCGGTGAGGTCGCACCAGACGCTGCCGTCCGGCTCTGTCTCAAACACGCCCTTGCGGAGGCCTTCCTGCACCAGTTCCTTGCCAAGGAGGTAGGTATCGGACTCATGGTCCACCTTGTCGAAGGAGATGCCCAGGGCCTTGTAGGTCTGGTCGAATCCGGCGAACACCCAGCCGTTCATCATGGTCCAGAGGGCGCGGACCTCGGGGTCTCCCTCTTCCCACTTCACAAGCATCCTGTGGACATCGTCCAGGACTTCGGGGTGCTCCTTTTCCATCTTGGCGTAGGCCACGTAGCAGTCCCCTACCAGGTGGTCCCCTTTCTTGCCGGTACTTTCCGGTGTGGCGCCGTCAAAGAGCTTCTGCCAGGCATACATGCTCTTGCAGATGTGCACGCCGCGGTCGTTCACCAGCGTTGCCTTGATGACGTCGTTTCCGCAGGCCTTGAGAATGCGTGACACGCTGTCTCCCAGGAGGTTGTTGCGGATGTGCCCAAGGTGGAGGGGCTTGTTTGTATTGGGGCTTGAGAACTCAACCATTATGCGCTTTCCCGTGGATGGAAGCTGGCCGGTTGCACCGGAGGAGGCGATATCGGAAAGGGCCTCGTTCCAGTACACGGAGCTGAAGGAAAGGTTAAGGAAACCCTTCACGGAATTGAAGGCCGATATCTCCGGCACATTGGCCACAAGCCACTCGCCTATGGTGTTTCCGGTCACGTCCGGGGCCTGGCGGGTGATCTTCAGCAGGGGGAAAGTAACAAGGGTGTAGTCTCCCTCGAACTCCTTGCGGGTAACAGAAACCTGAAGTGACGTTTCCGCCACTTCAGTTCCATATAAAGCCTTGATGGCCTCTGCGGCCTTTTTCTGAATGAATACTTCCGGCGTCATCCCAGGTAGCTCTTAAGAAGTTTACTGCGGGAAGGGCTCTTGAGGCGGCGGATGGCCTTTTCCTTTATCTGGCGCACACGCTCACGGGTGAGGCCGAAGCGCTCTCCAATCTCTTCCAGGGTCATTTCCTGGCAGCCGATGCCGAAGAAGCTCTTGATGATTTCCCTTTCACGGTCCGTGAGGGTGGAAAGGGCACGCTCTATCTCCGTGTTGAGGCTCTCGTTCACCAGGCCGCGGTCTGCCGACGGGGAATCGTCATTGGGCAGGACGTCCAGGAGGCTGTTGTCCTCTCCTTCCACAAACGGGGCGTCCACGCTGACGTGACGGCCGCTGACGCGGAGAGTATCGGAAATCTTGTCCTTGGGGACGTCTATCATCTCCGAGAGCTCCTCGTTGGAGGGCTGGCGCTCGTTCTCCTGCTCGAACTTGGAAAGGGCCTTGTTGATCTTGTTCAGGGAACCCACCTGGTTCAGGGGCAGGCGCACTATGCGGCTCTGCTCTGCAAGGGCCTGGAGGATGCTCTGGCGGATCCACCAGACGGCGTAGGAGATGAACTTGAAACCGCGTGTCTCATCGAACTTCTCTGCGGCCTTGATAAGGCCAAGGTTGCCCTCGTTGATGAGGTCCGGGAGGCTGAGGCCCTGGTTCTGGTACTGTTTTGCCACGGAAACCACAAAACGAAGGTTTGCGCGGGTGAGTTTTTCAAGTGCTTCCTGGTCTCCTTTACGTATTCTCTGAGCCAGTTCTACTTCCTCGTCCGGAGTGACCAGTTCTTCACGGCCAATCTCCTGCAGGTACTTGTCCAGGGACGCGCTCTCGCGGTTGGTGATGGACTTGGTAATCTTAAGTTGCCTCATGTATGTAAATTAGTTTCTACTTTCCAAAGCCAAAGTAGAAGCTCCTGCCGCTCTTGTCCACGCCCTCGACGTAGATTGCGCGGTCTGCCTTCTTGGCAAGGGCCACTACTTCCTCGGGTTTCGAAACGCTTTTGCCGTTCACGTAGGCTATTATGCCGCCCTCACGTGCTCCGGCATCGGCCATCTTGCCGCTTCCAAGGGAGACTATCTCCACTCCGGCCTTGAGCCCGAGGGCCTTCAGTGCCTGAGGGTCTGCAGCCTTGAGCTTTGCTCCGTAGAACTCCGTTGTGCCGTCCAGGCCCACTTCTCCGTTGGCGGAGGATGCTGCCTGGAAGACAACAGTCACATGGGAAGTTTTCCCATCACGGACGTAAGCTATGTCTGCGGTGTCTCCCGGGTGGTACCCGGAAACCTTGGCCTGGACCGAGGACGCGTCCGTAATCTTCTGTCCGTCAATGGCTATGATTACATCGTCCTTCCTGAGGCCGGCTTTCTCCGCGGCGCTTCCTTTCGAAACCTCGTATATATATACGCCGGAGACGGAGGAAAGTTTCATTTCGTCGGCAATCTTCTTGTCCACGGTGCCCATGGAAATGCCCAGCATTGCGCGCTTCACGGAGCCGTAATCTATGAGATCCTCCACTACCCTCTTGACGATGTTCACCGGCACGGCGAAGGAGTATCCGCTGTAGGAACCGGTCTGGGAGACGATGGCGGTGTTAATGCCCACCAGCTCTCCTTTCTTGTTAACCAGGGCGCCGCCGGAGTTGCCGGGGTTCACTGCGGCATCGGTCTGGATGAAGGACTCTATCTTGAATTCACCGCTTCCGTCAGGCATGGAACGGCCCTTTGCCGACACTATGCCTGCGGTGATGGTGGAACGAAGCTGAACTCCAAGGGGTGAGCCTATTGCCAGCACCCACTCTCCAAGGCGGAGCTTGTCAGAGTCTCCCATGGGGATGGTTGGAAGGTTGCCGGCGTCTACCTTTATTATAGCAACGTCCGTAGCGGGGTCCGTGCCCACCACGGTGGCGTCGTACTGCTGGTTGTTGTTCATGGTGACCTGGATCTTGGTGGCACCGTCCACCACGTGGTTGTTAGTGACGATGTAGCCGTCCTTGCGGATAATGACGCCGCTGCCGCTGCCCTTTGCCTCACGCTGCTGTGGCATGGCATATTCATCGCCGAAGAAGAAGCGGAAGAACGGGTCTATGGTCTGGTACTGCTGGCGGCGCTGTACGGTTACCTCCACGTACACAACCGCCTCAACGGCACTCTCTGCCGCATATGTAAAGTCCGGATAATCTGTTTCTGCCAAATTGACAGTACGGTATTCCACGGCATTGCTGCTGGGATCTGAATTATCAATGTGCTGCTCAGGTACCGGGTGTGTGGCTTTTACTACGCCGTAGGCCGTTAAACCGCCGGCAACCACCGAAAGAAGTACAGTCAGGATTCCTTTTTTCATATCTTTAGGTTTTACGTTTTTTCCGGCGGAATAATACTCAAATCCTGTGCCACTATTTACAGGTTCCGTCCGGGAAATTGGCGTTTTTCCCGGACGGAAGACTGGATGTTAAGGTGTTACCACATAATACGACGCCTTGCATACGTGGACTTCTACCTCAGCGAGGCAATCGACGCCGCCGGCTTCGGATCCCGCCCCACCTACTATTCAATGAAATCAAAAATGTAGCAATAATACCCCCGAAAGGGTATAAAATTCGATAATAATAACGAAATTACACCCGTTATGGTATAATTTCCATAATTGTTATTATAATTGTACCCGAAAAGGTATAATATGAGCATATCGGAGCATATTATCAGGGAAATGGAGCAGGGCAAGAAAACCCTCAGGATGGACAAGGTTAATCAGGTTCTGGCCTTGTTCGGCGAAGAACTTGGACCGGTAAAGGCTGAAGTATTATGAAACAAGCCCGTATATACATCCGGGAATCGTTCTGCTGGCAGACCCTTCGGACCAGGAAGAAATGGCAATGACTCTCACTGTCGGCGGCAGAAAAAACGGTTTTGACAGGGATTCTTTCCTCGCAGCCATGGAAGAAAACGGAATAATGCGTTCATTAGGCGAAAGAATTATATGAAACTTCTCAAACTCACACTCGTAACGCTGATTGCCATGGTATCCGTAACAGCATTGGGCCAGGAGCACAACCAGGGTGCACTGGACAACATTTTTTCACGCAAAAGCGTCCGTTCCTATACGGACCAGCCCGTTTCCCCGGAGCAGGTGGAAACAATTCTCAGGGCCGCCATGGCGGCACCCTCAGGGATGAACGCCCAGCCCTGGCGCTTTGTGGTGGTTCGGGAACAGGCCACCAAGGACAAGTTGGCCTCGGGCTTCAACAAGATGATTGCAAAGGCCCCTGTGGTAATTGTGGTTTGCGGAAAAACCACCAACAAGATTGGTGGCACAAACAACAACTGGACGGCCGACTGCGCCGCCGCCACGGAGAATCTTCTGCTGGCCGTGGAAGCCATAGGCCTTGGCGCCGTGTGGACGGCCTGCTATCCATACGACGAGCGCATGAACCCCGCCATAGAGGCTCTGGGCCTTCCGGACAACGTGAAGCCCTACTGCATAGTCCCCGTGGGCTACCCCGCCGGAAACGACAAGCCCAAAGACAAATGGAAGCCGGAGAACATCCACTACGAGAAGTGGTGAAGCTGTGATTTGGCGTTGTCAATTACCGAAAGGACGCGGTCGCACCAGGCATCAAACTCCGGGTCCGGAACTTGAAGCTCAGGATGGGTCAGGATGTTCTCCAGGGTGCGTGCCACACCTTCCTCGAAGCGGACCGTTGCCTGGAAACCGGGAACGGCCCGTTTTAGTTTGCTGTTGTCGAAGAGCACCGTCATCGCCTTGTCACCGATGAGGCCGCCGCGGAGAAGCCTCCAGTCCCTCTCCACCTGGGCAGGCACAAAGCCGATAAAGTCGCATACGCAGTCCCAGAAGGTGCCTTCCAGAAGGCTTGCTACCCTGGCCTCGTCCTGGATATCGGCCTTAATCACCTTTACGCCTTCCGGCACGGCAGCGCTGCGGCTGCCGCGGTGATGTCGGTACTAATGGTTCCGGTTGGCCATAAAGGCCTTCTCCGCAATCCATCCAGTACCCACAACACCCACCTTAAAAGTATCGTTAACCATAATCACCGTATTTCCCGCTAATTTACAGATTATTAAGTTATCCGCAAAACTTTTGCACATGTTGTCAAAATTGTTTAAATTGCAATGCTTTTTAGCAAAAGAACTTATGAAAAAGAGTATCGTTTACATCTTTGCGCTTGCCGCGCTTGTTCTCACCGGTTGTGCCGGGAATCAGGCATCGGCCCCCACCCTTGACGAGGTGTTTGCCTCCAGGCGCAGCATACGCGCCTATGAGGAGGGACGCACCATCTCAGAGGCGGAGGTCCGCGAACTGCTTCTTGCAACTCAGAACTATGGGCAGTAAAACGAAATGTACAAGTAGATTGTAGAAGGGAATGACGTTACCCGCTTGATTCCAATCAGTTACGTGAGCCGTGCGAACTTGAGCCGAAAAAACGAAATGTACATTTGCTTGGATTTTGCTTTGATTTCCGGGCCTCCTGGAAGAGCGCAGTTTTGATTTGACCGTGATTTGTTTGGGCGTGACTTTGATTGCGCCCTTTTCTTATGCCCTGCCGCTGCATTATACGCGATTCTGGGGCCATTTGAGCGGCTTTCTGCGCGTTATATGGCAAGAGCTTTAGAGAGGCTTAAACCATCATTCAAACAGCCGTTGAAAAGAGGGTGATTGTCAGAGAAAATGTACAATTCGTTTTATTGAAAAATCGGTCAAAAATGTCAATGGGGTGACGAATGGGGTGACAAATGGATGCCACTTTTTGAGGGCTTGAACCCCCTTTAAGGAAAAAATAACGGCAAAAAATGGCGATTTTCGGGTTTTCGACCCCCTTTAAGACACTAAAATAACGCGAAAAATCCCGCACATTATGCCATTTTACGGTGTCCTATACGGGATTTCTGTATTAAAATAGCCCTCAGGGGGTGTGTTTTCAGCGTTTTATGATGGGTATTGCCCCATTGCTGTACTCCTTGAGTACGCAGCCGAGTACCAGGTCTATGCTTCTGACGGATTCCAGAGGTATAGTAATGGGAGAGTGTATTTGTGTGCCGTCCGGATAGGTCTCCCGGTTGCTGGAGTAAGCCATAATGAAGTCATTGCCGGCGTGGTATTGCAGTTGCTTGGTCACCCGGAATTCCGAGGTCTCTATCACGTAGCTACGGCCGTTGAGGATAAGGCGCAGATCCTGCACCCTCTTTAACGCCAAGATGGAGCCGGACGGATACTCAACCATACTGTCCCCGTAGTGCCGTATTGCTGATGTCGCCTCAGGGAACCAGTCCCCTGCATCAATCCACTCCGCAACGCGCCCGCCGGGGGTATTCACTTCGGCCACAGTATCATTGTAACCGCCGATACTGGAAATATCGTCATAGAAAGGGATAAGTTTCTTTTTAGAAGCACCCGCATCTTCCCCAGTAGAAAGCATCTCCCCCTCCCCTGAAATCAACCAAGATTTGGAAATATCAGAAAATGCAGAAATTATCTTAACTGCCATCTTTTCCGTTATTGTCTTAGTCTTGCCGCTAAGTATGTCATAAACGGCTTGTGGCCTATCCAAACCCATTTTTTCGGATAGGCTTTTGGCGTTTAGCCCATAGTGGGTTATCACCTCTGTTATGCGGTCTTTTGCGTCCATACAAACTAAAAATTAAGAAAAATTCTGCATTTTCTGTTGTGAATACAGAAAATATCTGTATATTTGCACACGGCTTTCAACACTGAAAGGTGGGTTGCAAAGTTACGAAAATTATAATAGTAAAGCGAATATGTCAGAAATTTTAGTCAAGGCAGGGGAAAAATCAGCCCTGCGAAAAGAGTTCAGAGTTTCGTGGCCAACGGTCAGAAACGCACTGAATGGCCGCTATACCGGGGGTCTTTCCGGAATAATCCGCAGACGTGCGATACAGCGCGGCGGCGTTGAGGTACAGAAAAATCCCAAAAATCAGTAATAATATGGATAAGTTCTTCATCACGATCCACAAGATCGGGGCAATCGCCTGTATTCTCATTGCCGTCGGGCTGGTCATCACATCCTTCGTGGGGGCCATTTTCTATGAGAACAAATACGACCACTGCTTCTATATGGGTATTGTCTATGGCATTGTCGCCTGGATCTGCGCCAGCAACGCGGAGGATGCAGCCCCTAAGAAACCGGAGGAATAACCATGGCAGAGATTACCGTCAACCAGATTATCATGCCGACTGAGCAGTATCGTTTCCCAACCCCCCAGCGCGCGGATGCGTTCTGCCGCCGGCTCAACCGGATTACCCACGACTATATCATAAACGGCTGTGACGTAAGCATTGATGTCAGGGGTGAGGACGGGGAGCCCAGTATACCCCTTATCCACAAGTGCAGGAATCTGTTCCTGAAAGCCGCCTTTGGTAAGTTTTAATCCATAACCTTTAATACAAAACATTATGACACAGAAAGAATTTGATGCAAAGATGTCGCAGCTCAATGCCGACTACTACAAGAAGGTCCAGGGGATTCAGGGCCGCATCCACGAACTCAAGCTCTCCCAATTCACCCTTACCCGCAACTACCAGGATGAACTTGAGAAGATCCGCCGCGAGAAAGAGGACCTTATGAACCAGCTCCACGACATCAAAGTGGATGTATCAGCAAGCCGCGCAGCCCTCAACCGTGCTTATCTGGAATCCATGGAAGAGAAACCCGAAAACGAATAGGGACATGGAAACAGTCATTAAAGAAGCTGAAATCTGCGAGATTTACAGAGATTCCGATCTCCAGGTAAGAAGTGCGCTCAGGCGCATCTTCGGGGAGAGCCTTTTTGACCAACGGCGCCACTTGGGCGTTTGGTGCGTCAATGATGCCGGCGTTTGCTCTGGTAACATCCGGCACGAACTCATACCCTTCGATGGGTGGGATACCGAAAAGCATACCCGTCCTGAATGCGTGGCCGTCATCACCGAGGATACAGCTTTCCTGATTGGGCTGCACAATACGGTTGTTGCCCAGTGGGGCCAGAAGTCTAATTCTACGAAGCTTATCACTGACATCGAGAGCCTTGACAGCAAGGCTGCGACGGACGCCATAATAGAAGCAAGCCGCGGCCTTATCTACCACGATCCGGACGGAGACGATGAGTGCGATTTCGTCGGGTCCCCGGCAGCGGACTTCTGCCGCAAGTATGAGACCGCAGGCATCGGCCCCGGCAAGTGGGATCTTCCCACTGTGCAGCAGCTGAAAATAATGCACAAGTACCGCAAGGAGATTAACCGCTGCCTTATGGCTATGGGGTTCCCCACGCTTGTAATGGGGTGGTACTGGTCCAGCATTGCAGTCGAAGGC
>Ga0129306_1001134_pt1 | contig 33230 bp, 31 predicted proteins | sample P827metagenome_FD_94438 | JGI IMG/M metagenome (GOLD analysis project Ga0129306, IMG submission 94438) | Capybara group fecal microbial communities from Wisconsin, USA - P827 metagenome | ecosystem: Host-associated > Mammals > Digestive system > Large intestine > Fecal | place: USA: Wisconsin...
GCGGCGTCATCAATCAAATACAGACTACCGAATAAAGTATGCTGAATATCCGTGATTCCGCAGAAATTAAACAAACCGTTCACCAAACACACGTCTAAACCCTGCGCATAGCCGTTTTCCCGATAAGTTTGCGCATTACTGCCCAGATTAATGAACTGTTGCATTTTCTTGCCGCGCAACAATCCCACAGACCCCGTTTCGTCAGTTTGATAAGCGAAGCCGTGGGTTAATACGCGATCGAGATAACCTTTCAGGATAGCGGGAAAGCCCATCCACCATAACGGATAAATCAAGGTGATTAAATCCGCCCGGCGGATATATTGCTGCTCCTGCAGAATATCGGGCGGAATATCGCCTTTCAGTTCGTGCAAAGGCAGCACGGGATTAAAATTCATCCCGTATAAATCTCTTACAATCACTTCAGCGCCTTGCTGCGCGCTGACATCGGCCACGCGCGCAACCATCGCGTTGGTAAAACTGTCGGGATTAGGATGGGCAAAAATAATAAGATGTGTCGCCATAATTTAAATCTTTTTCACAATTAATGTAATGCCTTGCACCGCAAGGACTTCAACGGTATCGCCGATATTAAGCCCGGCGCCTTGAATCCGCCAGGTGGTGTCGCCGAAACGTCCGCGTCCGATACCGTTATCGCCCATTTCCTGCACCACGCCGCGACTTGCCAGCATCGCGTGATTCCGCTGATTAAGCACGGAATGCTTTTCATCCGCCTGATCCCGTCCGTGCTGATATTTCCACCATATAATGCTGAAAATCGTGGCTAGCACGGCATAAATAATACCCAATAGCGGCAACGTCAGCGCGGTGGCGAACGCCATCAGCCCCGCCACTACGACGGCCGCCAGCCCCCACCAAAGCAAAAAAATGCCCGGAATGAGAATTTCGGCAATCAGTAGCACAAAGCCTAAAATCAGCCAGTGCCAAGCCGTCCAGGTTGTTAACCATTCCATCTTTTTTCCTTATTTTTTATCGCCTTTCAATAATTCTGCGACGCCCGCCACAGAACCGATCAGATTACCCGCTTCCAACGGCATTAATACCACTTTGCTGTTATTGGCGCCGCCGATGTCTTTCAAGGCTTCGGTATATTTCTGAGCGATAAAGTAATTAATTGCTTTGGTATCACCGTTGGCTATGGCCTCAGATACCATTTGGGTTGCTTTGGCTTCCGCCTGAGCCGCACGCTCACGGGCTTCCGCCTGCAAAATGGCCTCTTGCTTTTCCCCTTCCGCGCGCAAAATACGGGATTGTTTTTCCCCTTCCGCACGCAAAATTTGAGCCTGACGCACCCCTTCCGCTTCCAGAATTTCCGCCCGTTTGTTTCGTTCGGCTTTCATTTGCGCGTTCATGGCTTCGCTTAATTCACGCGGCGGACGCACGTCTCGGATTTCAATTCGCGTCACTTTCACGCCCCACGGATTGGTCGCTTCATCGACGATAGATAACAAACGACCGTTAATGCTGTCGCGCTGGGAAAGCATTTCGTCCAGTTCCATGCCCCCTAAAACGGTACGAATATTGGTCATCACCAAATTGATAATCGCCTGTTCCAAATGATTCACTTCATAGGCGGCGCTGCGCGCGTCAATCACTTGCACGAAACACACTGCATCAATGGAAACATTGGCATTATCTTTTGAAATCACTTCCTGAGACGGAATATCCAGCACCTGTTCCATCATATTGATTTTGCGTCCCACGCGATCCACAAAAGGCACCACGAAATTCAAGCCAGGCGTAAGGGTTTTAATGTAACGTCCGAAACGTTCGATCGTCCAGTGATAGCCTTGCGGCACCGCTTTAATGGTGGAAAACAGAACGACAAACACCAAAATGACAAACACAATCGCGGCGGGGTAAAGATCAAAAATATCCATAATCCGTTCCTTTTATAAATAAAAAATACCTAAAAAACTATAACAAATCAGACCGCACTTTGTACATATTTATAACCGTCGCGATCCGGCACGAATTCAAAGATATGGGTGATACAATTCGGCGCGTCCTGATCCTGATGAGAAACGAACAATAATTGAGTTTTGCTGTTGCTCACAAGTTGTTCGATAAAACTTTTCACCAGCTTACGGTTTACGCCGTCCAAGCCCTGCAGCGGCTCATCCAGAATCAATACCGGCGGATGCTTCACCATCGCGCGGGTAATTAACAGCAACCGCTGCTGCCCCCAGGACAACGAGCGAAACGGTTTTTTCGCCAACGCGCTTAAATTCAGGCGGGACAACCACTGCAAGGCTTTTACCCGTAATGCGTCGGGCGTCTGTTGATAAACGCCGATACTGTCAAAAAAGCCCGAAATAATAACGTCCGACACGGAGCAATTGACACGATAATCCATATGTAACTGGCTGCTGACATAACCGATTTTAGATTTAATGTCCCAAACGGTTTCGCCGCTGCCGCGTTGACGACCGAACAGCACCACATGATTACTGAACGCTTGCGGATGATCACCGGTAATCAGCGACAGCAAGGTTGATTTTCCCGCGCCGTTCGGCCCTTTAATCCACCAATGTTGTTTTGGCTCAACCCGCCACGAAAGATTATTCAGAATCACATTATCGCCGTAACGAACCGTCACATTGCGTAAATCAAAGTGCGGGCGATTTTCCGGTAGTTTTTGTAACGGTGCCGCCGCTTCCGGCAACGCCGCATCCACCGCATTTTCCGCATAAGCCAGCTGCTGAAAAATACTTTGCCCTTCAATTTCCTCTCGTTCGCCCTCTAGGATCAATTCGAGATTTTCCAAAACGGCAATTTTCTTCGCCGCCTTAGGAATATCGCTGAAATGATTGACAATCAGCACTAACGCCATTTTTTCCGCCAACCGCTCAAGCAGCCGAACCCAATCCTGTACGGACTGCTTATCCAGCCCTTCGAAAGGTTCGTCTAAAATCAACACATCCGGCTCGCTCACCAATGCCTGCGCCAGCAACACTTTACGGCTTTCGCCGGTAGAAAGCTGCATAAACGGACGTTCCAGCAATTGTTCGATATGCAAACTTCCGGCATATTCTTCGCACAAGGCGTTTTTATCCGAACCGTTTAAAATCATCTGACGCGCGGTTTTACCGAAATCGTCAGGACTCACCATATCGTTATTTCGATCCTTAAAAGTTTGCTCTAAAATCTGCTGTTGCTTTTCAAAGGAAAGCAAATGAACGTGTTGAAAACTATTGTGACGCTCACCCGAATAAAGCGGCAAAGCGCCTTCCAACGCCAATGAAAATGCGGTTTTACCGCTGCCGTTACTACCCACGACCACCCAATAATCGCGCGGAAAAATCTCAAAGTGCGGTAAAATTAAGAAACGATTTTGCCGTAGCTTGAATCGTGCATTTTCGAAATTAAGCATGTCATTTCTCCGAATACAAAAAAAGCGGATAAAAAATCCGCTTTTTCAATCAATAGAATTATGCGTTATTTTTACGTTCTTCCGCCATACAGACCGCTGCCGTAAATAATACGTCGGTGGACGAATTGAGTGCGGTTTCCGTTGAATCCTGCAATACGCCGATAACGAAACCTACCGCAATCACCTGCGCCGCCACATCACCGGGAATACCGAACAAGCTACAGGCCAACGGAATTAACAAAAGCGAACCGCCGGCAACACCCGAAGCGCCACACGCACATACGGCCGATACAACGCTTAATAAAATCGCTGTCCAAATAGATACCGGAATACCTAATGTTTGTACCGCCGCTAAAGTCAATACCGTAATGGTAATTGCCGCGCCCGCCATATTGATTGTCGCGCCTAGCGGAATAGAAACGGAATAAGTTTCTTCATCCAAACCCAATTCTTCGGCAAGATCGATATTCACCGGAATATTTGCTGCCGAACTGCGGGTAAAGAATGCGGTTAAACCGCTCACACTGATACATTTCCACACTAATGGATACGGATTGCGGCGAATTTTCCAATAAACGATAATCGGATTAACTACAAATGCTACAAAGAACATAGAACCAAGCAACACAAGCAGTAAATGTCCATAATTCCAAAGCGCGCTTAATCCTTTGTCGGCAAGCGTTGCAGCAACTAAGCCGAAGATACCGAACGGCGCAAGGCTAATGACCAAATGCACAATCTTTGATACGGCTTCGGCGAAATCATTCATAACATTTTTCGTGCCTTCCGCAGCGTGACGTAATGCAATGCCTAAAGCGATGGCCCAAGTTAAAATACCGATAAAGTTACTGGTTGCCAATGCTTCAACCGGATTGGCAAAAATATTTGAAATAACCACGACAAAGACTTCCGAAACGCTACTCGGCGGAGATAACGAATCCGCCGTGGTGGTTAACGGAATATGCATCGGGAAGGCAAAGCTTGCTAAAACGGCCACAATGGAAGCGCAGAAGGTACCGATGACATAAAGCACCACAATATCTTTCATATTGCTTTTGGAGCCCACTTTCTTATTCGCAATGGCCGCAATCACCAAAACGAAAATTAAAATCGGCGCAACGGCACGCAGACCTTTAACGAATAAAGAACCTAAAATACCGACTTTTTCAGCAAGATTAAATTTAAGAACCGGTTCCAGATCTGGACTGATTAATGCCGTAATTACACCAAGAATTAACCCGACTATAATACGTTTCACCAAACTGCCATGAAAAAAGAGAGAAATAAAACGTGAAGTATTCATAATAAAGCATAAAGTTATGCAAGCGTTTGCCTGCCAGTTAAACACAAGGATCCTGCGATCCGATAAAGCACACTAAAGATAACGGAAAATCCAGCGGTTGGAAACAAAAAATTAAGATTTTCTAACATTCAATGCTCGCCGGTTAAAAAAGATCTAAAAACACTGTTGACAACCTGTTTAAGAAAACAGTAACATACACCTGTAAATTAAATCACCCTGATTTTATTTTTAGTATCCCTAAGGAGATCCGTCATGAACTATGCGATTCAGGCTCAAAACGATTTTTCTTATCAACCTATGCCGTTTTTCGAAGATCATGCAATGACGTCAAATTACAGCCGAAAACTGGATCTGAATTTATATTGCATCAAACGTCCGCAACAAACCTGTTTTATTCGCGTAACCAATCCCGATATGCTGGCATGGGGAATCGAACAAGGCGATATGTTGGTGGTCGAAAAAAGCGAATCATTGACGGTCGGCGATCTGGTTGTCATTGAAAACCGGAATAAAATGGACATCTACGAATTCGTCACCCACAACAACGGCGAATTTGTCTTGTTTTCGCTTAGTGCCAAAGCGGCCAATATCAAAACCCATAACTTAACGGATTTAAATATCGTTGGCGTGGTAACCAATACGATTCATCAAGTCAAACCTCGTCGCGACACCATGAAATTCGTGGCATAACCATTCTATTAACCGAGTACCAATTAATTCAGTGCGACACCATGTAAAAGTGCGGTCAAAATATTCAATATTTTGACCGCACTTTATACACAACAAGCTTCAACGTTAAGTGTTATAGAATCCGACGAGATTGGGTGTAGGTTCTTGCCCAATAATTTTCATCCAATGAACTGATTGTAACACCCTGGCTTGAGCTGGCATGCATAAATTTATTATTTCCTATATACACGCCTACGTGAGAATTCCCGCGGAAGAAAACCAAATCGCCTTGTTTGAGTTGATGTTTTTGAATACGTTGTCCTAAAGAACGTTGTTCTGAAGTCGAACGCGGCAAATTCACGCCGAAGGCAGTGGCAAATGCCGTTTGCATAAATGCCGAACAATCAATGCCGCCGCGTCCCGTACCGCCCAAACGATAACGCGTTCCCACCCATTTGTTATAAACTTGGGCGAGTCTTTGTGCGCTTTGCGCCGGAGAAACGGTTGAATATTGACGAACGTATTGGTTAGAAAGGGATGATTGGTACGGACGGTTTGTTTTCAACTGGCCAATAAAGGAGGTTAATTCCGCATCGTTTCTTTCATCAACTGACGGATAAGTCGCCGTATCCAGTTTGGAAGACGACGAACAAGCCGCTAAAAATAATGCACCGGTGATAACTAAAAGTTTCTTTAACATGAGTAAAAAAGAAGAATATTTTGAATAAATACGAATAAAGCGGTAGGACTATACCAAATACATCTAACCATTGCCAGCTTTTATTCCGTTTTTTATCATATTTTGTGAGATAAATCACATTTTTTATAATTAAACAAATATAAGTAAACGGCTTTTTTACGGTTCAAATACAAAAAACCGCACTTTTCTAAAAAAGTGCGGTCAAATTTTTCAACGTTTTTTACGGCTTATTTTTTCTTCGCTTTCGGATTCGGTAAATCCGTGACCGAACCTTCAAACACTTCCGCCGCCAAGCCCACGGATTCGTGCAAAGTCGGGTGCGCATGAATGGTTAACGCGATATCTTCCGCGTCGCAACCCATTTCAATGGCTAAGCCGATTTCACCCAGTAATTCGCCGGCATTGGTCCCCACAATCGCGCCGCCTAAAATGCGATGCGAATCCTTGTCGAAAATCAACTTCGTCATTCCGTCCGCGCAGTCGGAAGCAATCGCACGACCGGATGCCGCCCACGGGAATGTCGCCACTTCGTAATTTAAGTTTTCGGCTTTACATTCTTTCTCGGTTTTGCCAACCCAAGCCACTTCCGGCTCCGTGTAAGCGATAGACGGAATCACTTTAGGATCAAAATAGTGTTTTTTGCCTGCAATCACTTCGGCGGCGACATGGCCTTCGTGCACGCCTTTATGCGCCAACATCGGTTGTCCCACGATATCGCCGATAGCGAAAATATGCGGTACGTTGGTGCGCATTTGTTTGTCGGTACGGATAAAACCGCGCTCGTCCACCGCCACGCCGGCTTTTTCCGCATCAATCAGTTTACCATTCGGCGTACGGCCGATAGCAACCAACACCGCGTCATAAACACGGGTTTCATTTGCCGCTTTGCCTTCCATGGAAACATGAATACCGTCTTCTTTCGCTTCCACTGCGGTTACTTTGGTTTCGAGCAGCAAATTGAATTTATTTTCAATGCGTTTGGTAAAGATTTTAACAATGTCTTTATCCGCCGCCGGAATCACCTGATCGAACATTTCCACCACATCAATTTGTGAACCTAATGCGCTGTAAACGGTTCCCATTTCCAAACCGATGATGCCGCCGCCCATAACCAGTAATTTTTTCGGCACTTCGCGCAACGCCAGGGCGTCCGTGGAATCCCACACGCGGGGATCTTCATGCGGAATAAACGGAAGTTGAATCGGGCGAGATCCCGCAGCAATAATCGCATTATCAAATTTGATTGTGGTCGGATTGCCGTCACGATCCTTTGCTACCATAGTATGGCTGTCTGTGAATTTTGCCAAACCTTCCACCACGGTCACTTTACGCATTTTTGCCATACCCGCCAAACCGCCGGTTAAACGGCTTACCACGCCGTCTTTACCGGCGCGGATTTTATCTAAATCGATGGTCGGTTCGCCGAATACCACGCCGTGGTGTTCAACATGTTTTGCATCTTCAATCACTTTTGCGACGTGCAATAAGGCTTTCGACGGAATACAGCCCACATTTAAACACACCCCACCAAGCGTCGAATAACGCTCCACCAATACGGTTTCCAATCCTAAGTCCGCGCAACGGAATGCCGCGGAATAGCCTGCAGGACCGGCTCCCAGGACAACAACCTGGGTTTTAATTTCTTTGCTCATTTGTTTTCCTCAGTTCAAAAAACGTGCGGATTTTTGCCCGCACTTTTCGGAATAATCGTTACATAACCAGGCGACGTAAGTCGGAAAGTACGCCGTTAATAAACGTAATAAAGCGCGCGCCGTCCGCACCGTCGATCACACGATGGTCGAAAGATAACGACAACGGAAGCATTAAACGCGGTGTAAATTCTTTACCGTTCCACACCGGCGCCATTTCGGATTTGGACACGCCTAAGATTGCCACTTCAGGCGCGTTCACGATTGGCGCGAAATGCGTCGTTCCCAAGCCGCCGATACTGGAAATGGTGAAACAGCCGCCTTGCATATCGGATGCGGTTAATTTGCCTTCGCGGGCTTTTTTCGAAACTTCCATTAACTCACGGGAGAGTTCGATAATCCCTTTTTTGTTCACGTCTTTAAAGACCGGCACCACTAAACCGTTCGGCGTATCCACCGCCACACCGATATTGACATATTTTTTCAGAATCAAACGCTGTGCGTCTTCGGTGATTGAACTGTTGAAACGCGGGAACGCTTCCAATGCTTTCGCCACCGCTTTCATAATAAACACAACCGGCGTAATTTTCACGCCCAGTTTTTGTTTTTCCGCTAAAGCGTTTTGTTCTTTACGGAAAGCTTCCAAATCCGTGATATCCGCGCGATCAAAATGCGTGACATGCGGAATCATCACCCAGTTACGGTGTAAATTCGCACCGGAAATCTTATTAATACGGGTTAATTCGATTTCTTCCACTTCGCCGAATTTGCTGAAATCCACTTTCGGCCACGGTAATAAGCCCAAACCTGCGCCGTTTGCTGCGCCTGCCGGTGCCGCACCGCTTTCAAGCTGTTTAAGCGCGTTTTTCACGTATTCCTGAACGTCTTCTTTCAAAATACGACCTTTACGACCGGTCCCTTTCACTTTATCCAGATTTACGCCGAATTCGCGCGCTAAACGGCGAACCACCGGCGTTGCATGCGCGAAGGTCGCACTTGATGTCACCGCTTCCTGGGCAGCCGTCGGAGCGGAAACCGCAGCGGCGGCCGGCGACGCCGGTTGTGCCGCCGGCGCCGGAGCCGAAGCCTGAACCGCAGGTGCCGCTACAGGTGCCGCACCCGCCACTTCAAAACGCATAATCAACGAACCGGTTGAAACTTTATCGCCGGATTTCACGACAATTTCTTTCACTACACCGGCAAACGGTGCCGGGACTTCCATGGACGCTTTATCGCCTTCAACGGTGATCAAAGATTGCTCTTCTTTCACGGAATCGCCCACTTTCACCATAATTTCGGTTACGTTGACTTCATCACCGCCGATATCCGGCACGTTCACATCTTTCACCGCGCTTGCCGCCGCTGCCGAAGCCTGAGCCGGAGCCTCCGCAGGTTGCGCCGGAGCGGCAACCGGAGCCGCGCCCGCCACTTCGAATTTCATAATTAATGAACCGGTCGAAACTTTGTCGCCGGATTTTACGGTGATTTCTTTCACCACACCGGCAAACGGCGCCGGAACTTCCATGGACGCTTTATCGCCTTCAACGGTAATTAACGATTGTTCTGCCGTAACGGAATCGCCGACCTTCACCATAATTTCGGTCACGTTAACTTCGTCACCGCCGATATCCGGCACATGCACGTCTTTTACCTCGGCAACCGCTGCGGCAGCCGGCGCGGCTTCAGCCTGAGGCGCCGATGCGGCGCCGGCGGCGTCCGCCGTTTCCAATACAAACATCGGCGTGCCGGTCGTCACTTTATCGCCGACTTTCACTAACAATTCTTTTACAACGCCCGCTTCCGGCGAAGGCACTTCCATTGAAGCTTTATCGCCTTCAACATTAATAATTGATTGATCCGCCGCAACGGTATCGCCTACGTTTACCATCACTTCGGTAACGGTTACTTCATCCGCACCGATATCCGGAATTTGAATTTGTTTTGACATGTTTTATTCCTTTTAAAGTGCGGTCAAAATTTTCATTGTTTTTTGACCGCAGTTTCTCTCTTATGCGTATAACGGGTTTGCACGATCCGCTTTAATGTCGTATTTGGCAATGGCTTCCGTCACGACTTTCGCATCAACTTTACCTTGTTTCGCTAATTGCGATAACGCGGCAACCACAACATAATGCGCATTCACTTCAAAGAATTCACGTAAATTTGCTCGGCTGTCGGAACGACCGAAACCGTCGGTACCCAATACGTGATAGCTTTGCGCCGGAATAAACGCGCGAACTTGTTCCGCGTAGAGTTTCATATAGTCGGTTGCGGCAACGGCAGGTTTATCGGACATCACTTGCGCAATGTAAGGTACGCGTTGTGGTTCCGTCGGATGTAATAAGTTCCAACGAGCGGCTTCCGCACCTTCACGGGCCACTTCGGTGAATGACGGTACGCTGAATACGTCGGAAGTAATACCGTAGTCATTTGCCAAAATCTGAGCCGCTTCGCGGACATGACGTAAGATCGCACCGGAACCCATCAATTGAACCGCCGCTTCGCCTTGACCGACGGTTTCGAATTTATAGATACCTTTGCGAATACCTTCTTCCGCGCCGGCCGGCATTGCCGGTTGGTCGTAAGTTTCGTTCAATGTGGTGATGTAGTAGAACACATTTTCCTGTTGTTCGCCGTACATACGATTGATACCGTCTTGCATGATCACCGCCACTTCGAATGCGAACGCCGGATCATAGGATACGCAGTTCGGGATCACCGCCGATTGAATGTGGCTGTGACCGTCTTCATGCTGTAAACCTTCGCCGTTTAACGTTGTACGACCTGAAGTTCCGCCGATAAAGAAACCGCGGGCCAATTGGTCGCCGGCTAACCACATCATGTCGCCAACCCGCTGGAAGCCGAACATGGAGTAGTAAACGAAGAACGGAATCATCGGCAGGTTGTTCACGGAATAAGATGTTGCCGCCGCCACCCAGGATGAGGTCGCGCCCAATTCGTTAATCCCTTCCTGTAGCACCTGGCCGTCTGTCGCTTCACGATAATAAGCCACTAAATCACGGTCTGAAGGCACATAATTTTGTCCGTGCGGGTTATAAATACCGATCTGGCGGAATAACCCTTCCATCCCGAAGGTACGCGCTTCGTCCGCAATAATCGGTACGATTTGTTTGCCGATATTCTTATCTTTCAGTAAGGTGTTTAACGCACGAACAAACGCCATGGTTGTTGAAATCGGACGCGCTTGCGCTTCTAACAGCTGAGCGAAGTCCGTTAATGCCGGCACTTTAAACTCAGTATCAAATTTCGCGCGACGCGCCGGTAAATAACCGTTTAACGCTTTACGTCGATTGTGTAAATAGTTGTATTCGTCGGAACCTTCAGGGAATTTAACGTATTCTAAGTTTTCTACCTGTTCGTCCGTTAATGGTAATTGGAAGTAGTCACGGAAACCTTTAAGGCTGTGCTGTGACATTTTTTTAGATTGATGAGCGGTATTTTTACTTTGCGCTTCAGGGATTTTATATCCTTTCACCTGATGCGCTAAAATAACCACCGGTTTGCCTGCGGTCTGAGCTTTTGCATAAGCCGCATACATTTTTTCCGCGTCATGCGCACCGCGACGTAACGACCAGATTTCATCATCCGTCATATCCGCCACCAATGCTGCGGTTTCAGGGTAACGACCGAAGAAATGTTCGCGAACGTAAGCGCCGTCTTTAGATTTAAAGGTTAAATAATCCCCGTCCAGCACTTCCATCATTAACTGCGTGAGTTTACCGGAAGTGTCTTTGGCGAATAATCTGTCCCAGTTACCGCCCCACATCACTTTAATCACTTCCCAGCCGGCACCGGTGAACAGACCTTCTAATTCCTGCACGATTTTACCGTTACCGTCGACCGGGCCGTCTAAACGTTGTAAGTTACAGCTGATAGTAAAAATTAAGTTGTCTAATTTTTCACGGGCGGCAAACGCCAACGCGCCTTTAGATTCGATTTCATCCATTTCGCCGTCGCCCAAGAAAGCGTAAACTTTTTGTTTAGACGTATCTTTTAATCCGCGATTGGCAAGATATTTCAAGAAACGGGCCTGATAAATGGCATTAACCGGACCCAGCCCCATGGATACGGTAGAAAACTGCCAGAATTCAGGCATTAAACGCGGGTGAGGATAAGAAGATAAACCGTCGGCAAAGGCTTCCTGACGGAAGTTATCCATTTGTTCTTCGGTGATGCGACCTTCTAAAAATGCGCGCGCATACATCCCCGGTGCGGCATGTCCCTGGAAAAAGACCAAATCGCCGCCATCCTGCTCCGTCGCCGCTCTAAAGAAGTGGTTAAAGCAAACTTCATACATTGTTGCCGCAGCCTGATAAGTGGAAATATGACCGCCTAAATCAAGATCTTTTTTCTGACTGCGAAGAACCGCCATGATAGCGTTCCAACGTACGGCGGAACGGATACGGCGTTCAATTTTTAAATCGCCCGGATAGGCCGGTTGTTCGGAAAGCGGAATGGTATTGACATAATCCGTGGTAATGGCTTCGCCCACCGGTAAGCTGACATTCTGACTATGTGCGCGGTGCATTAATTTTTCAATAATATATTGAGCGCGTTCCACACCTTCTTCACGAATGATGGAATCGATGGCTGATAACCAATCCTGAGTTTCGATTGGATCTACGTCATTCTTTAACATTTCTGACATAGTTTTTTCCTTCTTCTTAATTAGTTGATGAATCATTTAGACCGGAAGCCTAAACACGGATGATCACTAAATACTTAACAAATCAGATAAATTTTATAAAAAAATTTGAGCGAAAGATAGCTAAATTTCATGTTTTTTAACAATTTAATTACATTTTAGTAAAAACGTACCAAATTTTGACCGCACTTTTGTGCAAAAATCCAAGCCATTTAACAAAATCAGCAAAGGACGAAATCTAATCTCCGCATCAATTTAACCGCTTTAACATAATAAAAAACCCTTCAGTTTAAAAACTAAAGGGTTAAATTTGAATGAAGAATTATTTCGCCGCAGGAGCCGGTTTTTCACCGTATTTTTTATCTAACTCCGCACCCAGATCGGCAAATTCTTTCACGGCTTTTTGCAAGTCCGCCACTTCACCCTGGATTTTTTGCATTTCTTCCGGAGAAGGTTGTGTAATGGCCGCTTTAGCGCCTGCCGATGTTACGGCTTTAGAACGTAACAAAACATCTTTGGTTTTTGCTTTGAATGGTGCAATTTCTTTACTTTTCACTTCAACTTTATCAAGTGATTGAATAATTGCGTCGGTAGCCGTTTCGTAAGTTTTAATCGCTTCATCTACAGCCTGAGCATTTGCATTTTCTTTTGCAGTTGCAATATTTTGTTGTAACTCGGCAACAATTTTTTGTTGCGGCTCGGCTTGCTGTTGATTCCATTCGACCAATTTTTTGTAATCAGCTTTCGGATCTTCGTTATTACAAGCCGCTAAAGTCACCGCAAAAAGTGCCACTGCACCCATTTTTAATAAATTTTTCATGTACTAGCCCTTATTAAATTAAATAGCCCATCCAAATGCATAAAACGCAACCAGCGCAACGGCAATAATTACTGTTCCTGCATTTAAGTTTTTCACATCGCCGGAAACAATACGTCCGATAACCAGCGTAGCGAACCCTAGCATAATACCCGTAACGATATTGGCGGTCAACACAATAAATACCGCGCAAACCAATCCGGACATTGCGCCGACAAAATCGTTAAAGTCCAGTTTACTGACGTTGCTGAGCATTAATAACCCCACATACATCAACGCCGGTGCCGTAGCATAATTCGGGACAAGCGTCGCTAACGGCTGGAAAAATAACATAAGCAGGAAGCCCAATCCTACCACAATGGCGGTAATCCCGGTTTTCCCGCCCGCTGCGGTACCTGCCGCAGATTCGATATAAACCGCCGCCGGCGCCGTACCCAATAAGCCGGAGAACATACTGCTGACGGAATCCGAAGTTAACGCTTTGCCTCCGTTAATAATCTGCCCGTCTTTATCCAGCAGATTTCCCTGTCCCGCCACGGCGCGAATGGTGCCTGTCGCGTCAAATACCGCGGTCATGACTAAAGCGAATACCACCGGTAAAATTGCCGGCTGTAACGCTCCCGGAATATCTAATGCCAGGAAAAGCGATTTTTCACCGAAGCTCGGCATTTTGAACACTTCACCGCCGAATGTTACTTTCGGATCAAACATCAAACCGATAATCGTAACGGCAATAATCACCCATAAAATGGCGCCTTTTACCCGTAATTTTTCCAATCCGATAATAACTGCCAGCCCTATCAACGACATTAAAACGGGAAATGAGGTAAAATCGCCTAATGCTACAAGCGTGCCGGTTCCACTGGCTTTTATAATGCCTACGCCGCCCGTTGCAATCAACAACAGAAATAAACCGATGCCGATACCGGCGCCATGTGCAATGCTCGCCGGCAAATTACGCAAAATCCAGGAACGAACGCCGGTCGCCGAAATTAAGGTAAACACCACACCCATCAGGAATACGGCACCAAGCGCCACGGGAATACTGACTTGCTGCCCCAACACCAAACTGAACGCCGTAAAGGCGGTTAAGGAAATGGCGCAGCCAATCGCCATCGGCGCATTCGCCCACAAACCGATTAAAACGGATCCCAAACCGGATACCAGGCAAGTAGCGATAAATACGCTTTCCGCCGGGAAACCTGCCGCGCCCAACATATTCGGTACCACAATCACGGAATATACCATGGCGAGAAATGTGGTTAATCCCGCAATAATTTCTTGACGAACATTGGAGCCGCGCGCCGTAAGTTCGAAAGTTTTTTCTAAAGACATAACTATCCTATTGATTAAGTGAAAATTGTGCGTATTTTACCTTATTTCGTCCATAAAAAAACCTGCCGAAGCAGGTCTTTTTATTATCAGATAATATTTTATTATTTATCGATTTGGCTACCGATTAAGCCGCCTAATGCCGCGCCACCCAGTGTTGCGCCGGTTGAATTACCGATTACATTACCGGCTACTCCGCCGACCGCCGCACCAATTGCGGTATTTTTTTGAGTTCTGCTCATGCCGCTACATGCTGTGACTGCGGTTGCAACCAAGGCAACTGCTAATAATTTTACGATTGTCTTCATTAAAATAAACTCCATTTTTCCGAGTAACGTAAACGATCACTCCCGTTTACACTGCGTAAGACATAGCCAGAATTCAAAAGTTCATTAGAAAATATCAAAAAAACTATTATTTTTTTTCCCGCACTTTTAATCAAAAAAACAAAAAATGTGATCTACTTCAAATTTTAGAAAAATAACTATTGCTGAAACGTGCAAAGCAAATTGATAGTCTTTAGAATACGAACATTTTTAAAACTAATAAAGGAGTCGGTTATGACTATTGCGATTATCATCGCAACTCACGGTACGGCGGCAAAGGAATTGCTGAAAACTACCGAGATGTTGATCGGTGAGCAGGAAAATGTGGCAACCATTGACTTCGTTCCCGGTGAAAACGCCGAAACGATCATTGGTAAATATCAGGCTTTAGCGGATGGTCCTCTAGCAAGCTGCGATCATCTGTTATTCCTGGTAGATATGTGGGGCGGCAGCCCGTTTAATGCCGCCAATCGTTTCCTGGAAGGAAAAACCAATATGGATGTGGTGGCGGGCGTAAATATCCCGATGCTGGTAAATACCTGTATGGCGCGCGACGATGTGGAAACGCTTGAAGAACTTGTCGCCGTGGCATTGGAGTCGGGCTCAACAGGCATTAAAGCGTTAAACAATCAGCCGGAAGAAAAACCGACTGCGCCGGCTTCGCCGCAAGCTCAGGCTGCGCCTGCCGTCGTCACCAATAAAGAAGGTCATTTAGTGATCGGTTTGGCGCGTATCGACGACCGTTTGATTCATGGTCAGGTGGCGACCCGCTGGACCAAAGAAAGCCGTGTCACCCGTATTGTGGTGGTAAACGATGAGGTAGCGAAAGATTCCGTACGTTCAACCATGCTGAAAAGCGTAGCGCCTCCGGGCGTAACCGCTCATGTAGTGAATGTGGATAAAATGATCCGCGTTTATAACAACCCCGAATATGCGGACGAACGCATGATGTTGCTATTCACCAATCCGAGCGACGTAGTCAAATTAATGGAAGCGGGTGTCGAGTTCAAATCCATCAATATCGGCGGTATGGCGTATAAAGACGGTAAAAAAATGATTACCAGCGCCGTATCCGTGGACGATAAAGATATTGCGGCATTCAAAGCGCTTGACGCCAAAGGCATTGAATTGGACGTCCGTAAAGTGTCAAACGATACGCGTCAACATATGATGGATTTATTAAAGAAAAACAACTTACTTTAAGGAAAAGCAAATGGAAATTTCAACTTTACAAGTCGTTCTTGTATTCCTTGTATCCTGTGTTTGCGGCGCAGGCTCAATTCTTGACGAGTTCCAGACTCACCGTCCGTTAATCGCCTGTACCCTAATCGGTCTCGTACTCGGCGATATGAAAACAGGAATTATCGTCGGCGGTTCTCTTGAATTACTGGCTCTGGGCTGGATGAATATCGGTGCGGCGCTTGCACCGGATGCGGCGCTTGCCTCCGTGATTTCCACCATTTTAGTCATTGTCGGCGGGCAGGATATTTCAACCGGGATTGCGGTGGCCATTCCGCTTGCGGCGGCAGGTCAAGTATTAACCTATGTGGTTCGTGCAATCACCGTCGGTTTTCAACATGCGGCGGATAAATCCGTTGAAGACGGTAATCTTGCCCGTTTAGACTGGATTCACTTCGGCGCCTTAATGTTGCAAGCGATGCGTATTGCAATCCCGGCTTTAATCGTTGCCTTAACCGCCGGTACGGATGTGGTGCAAACCATGTTGAATGCCATTCCGCCGGTTGTAACGACCGGTCTTAAAATCGCGGGCGGTTTTATTGCGGTGGTCGGTTATGCGATGGTTATCAATATGATGCGCGCTGGCCACTTAATGCCATTTTTCTATGCGGGTTTTGTTATTGCGGCATTCACCGATTTCAACTTAGTCGCGCTTGGCGTCTTAGGAACGATTATGGCCGTCGTCTATATCCAAATTCATCCTAAATACAACAAAAGCCAACAGATTGTAGTTGCGGCGTCTTCCAACAACGACCTTGACAACAGATTAGATTAATGGGGAAAACAAAATGACAACCGAAATCAAAAAAGTAACACAAAGCGATTTAAATTCCGTTGTTCTTCGTTCTAACCTTTTCCAAGGTTCATGGAACTTCGAACGTATGCAGGCTCTCGGATTTATGTATTCGATTTCGCCGGTGATCAAACGCTTATATCCGGATCCGAATTCACAGGAACGCAAAGACGCCATTAAACGTCACCTTGAATTCTTTAACACGCAACCTTTCGTTGCCGCACCCGTTTTAGGCGTCACCATCGCCATGGAAGAAGAACGTGCCAACGGTAAAGAAATCGATGACGCCGCCATCAACGGTATTAAAGTCGGTCTGATGGGGCCGTTAGCCGGTGTGGGCGACCCGATTTACTGGGGAACGGCGCGTCCGGTATTTGCGGCGCTCGGTGCGGGTCTTGCATTAAGCGGCAGCATTTTAGGTCCGTTGCTTTTCTTCGTATTATTTAACTTTGTGCGTTTGGCAACCCGTTACTACGGCGTGACCTACGGCTACAAAAAAGGGTTGGACGTGGTGCAGGATATGAGTGGCGGCTTATTGCAAAAACTCACTGAAGGCGCTTCTATTCTCGGCTTGTTTATTATGGGCGCGTTGGTGCAAAAATGGACCAGCATTAACGTTCCGCTCGTGGTTTCCACCATTCAAAAACAAGACGGAACGACCGAAGTCACCACCGTCCAAAGCATTCTGGACAGCTTAATGCCGGGTTTACTCGCATTACTGCTCACTTTCGCTTGTATGTGGTTGTTACGCAACCGCGTTAATGCGCTGTGGATTATCGTCGGTTTCTTCGTTATCGGCATTTTAGGCGCATGGACGGGAATTCTTGCGTAAAATCGACCGCACTTTATCTGTCGGGGCAAATTATTTTGCCCTGCTTATTTAGTTGATTGGGCGAATATCATTCGCCCTCATAAACGACCCATAAACACCATGATCAACACCATCCTAACGCTCTCCGTCATCGCCTATTTCGCTTACGCCTTCTTCGAACAATTCGGTATCGACCGACTCAAAGGCAAAACCCGCTTAAAAGTGCGGTTAAAAAAACGTGCAAAATTAGACAGCCTGATTTTTATCGCATTAATCGGCATTATCATTTGGCAGGCGGAAGGAAATATCGAACCTTACACCGTTTATCTGCTCGGTTTTCTGATTATCCTCAGCCTTTACGCCGCCTTTTTCCGTACGCCGATGTTAGTGATTAAAAACGGCGGTTTTTTCTTCGAGAATATTTTCATCACTTTTGATAAAATCGAGGCCATTAATTTAGCAAACGATTACAAACTGGTTTTCGATCTCAAAAACGGCAAACGCATTATCGCGTGGCTCACCAATCAAGCGGACACCGATGCGGTGGTTACCCTGCTGGGCGGCTATAAATAACGGAGGACATTCCATGGCGGGCATTTATCCCTTAACCGGCACATTACAAAATTACGCTTGGGGCGGCGAAGATTATCTTCCCGAACTGCTCCGTTTCGCCAAACAACCGCACACTCATTACGCGGAATGGTGGCTCGGCGCGCACGTTTCCTCGCCGTCGACGATTAAAATTGACGGCAAGTCGCAATCGCTCATGGAATTTTTAATGCAAAATCCGACCGCACTTGGCACACAAAGCCGTGCAACTTTTGGTGATGAACTGCCTTACTTACTGAAAATTCTGGATGTGAAAAAACCGCTTTCCATTCAACTTCATCCCACCAAACGGCAAGCGGAATCGGGCTTTGCCGCGGAAAATGCCAAAGGCGTGGATTTAAAGGATCCGAAACGCACCTACAAAGACAACAATCACAAACCCGAGATGATGATCGCGCTGTCGGATTTCTGGTTATTACACGGTTTTAAAACCAAAGTTAAAATTATTGAAACCTTAAAAACTCGCCCAAATTTGACCGCACTTTTAAGCAAGCTTGAAGGTCGGAACTTACACGATTTCTACGCCGACATCATGCAGGCCGGACAGGCGGAACTGGCGGATTGGTTGCTGCCGATTGTTGAAGCCAATCGGGCCGCTTACGCTAACGGCGAATTAACCTTAGAAAATCCGGATTATTGGGTGCTGTATACCATGGAAGCCATGGAAATTACGCCGCAGAAACTGGATCCGGGCTTAGTCTGTTTTTACTTGTTTAACATCGTGTATCTCAAACCGGGCGAAGGCATTTTCCAGGACGCGGGCATTCCGCACGCATATCTGCGCGGACAAAATATCGAATTAATGGCCTGTTCCGATAATGTGATTCGCGGCGGGTTAACGCCGAAACACGTAGATATTCCCGAACTATTGAAAGTCGTGGATTGCCGAGAAGTCGAACCGAAAATTATTCCCGCCGCCCCGCAAAATAACGGTTCGTTCACCTATCAAACGCCGGCCAAAGATTTTGCGTTGGAAAACGTGCGCTTCGATGCGGGTTTCACCCTGAACGGCACCGCAAAAAACGGAATGATTTTGTTCGTGATGGAAGGCGCCTTACAATTAAGCGAAAAGGCGGCCGCGCTCGAACTTAAACAAGGCGAATCCGCTTTTATCGGCGCACAAACCGATTACCGAATCAGCGGCGTAGAAAACGGTTACTGCGTGTTGGCAAAGCTGCCTTAATCCATAAAAATCCGCCGAACAGGCGGATTTTTATGTCAAATTTAAGCGCGCACCGAATAAACCTTAAATTTATTGGTTTTCGCCAGCACCCGGTGACCGCCGAAATGTTCGTCGAGCAAATCGGGATACGGCAAAAAGGCGTTTGCCACAATGCGCAGTTCACCGCCGTCTTTCAATCGCCGGCGGGCTTCTTTGATTAATTCGTTCACCGCGCGATAGGCGGTATCAATGCCGTCATGAAACGGCGGATTAGAAATAATCAGATCGAACTTCCCCTGCACGTGAGAAAAAACATCGCTCGCCAACACCTCGCCCGCCAAATGATTTTCCGCCAGAGTGCGTTCGGCGGACGCCAGCGCCATGGCGTGAATATCGGTCAGCGTCACTTGGACTTTCGGATTCCGCCGCTTTACATACGCGCCGAGAATACCGGCGCCGCATCCCAAATCCAACACGTCGCCGCGAACGGGTTCGTTAATCGTTGATAACAACAATTCGGTGCCCGCATCCAATTCATTGGCGCTGAACACGCCCGGCAGGCTGTAAACGGTTAACTCGCCCAATTTAGGATTCCGATAGGTTTTCCAGTAATCAGCGATATCAAAGTGCGGGCGATTTTTCAAACAAAAATGATACAACCCGCAACGGCGTGCCGAATCGATTTTCCCGATTTCGCCGAAAGGTTCCAGCATTTTCTCCGCCGAACGCACGCCGCAACGGTTTTCACCGATAATCAGAATTTCCTGATTTTCCCGTCCGTTCGCCAACAACTGCATTAACTGAAACTGCACTTCCGCTTTGTTTTTCGTCCAGTAATACACAATCAAATCCGCCTGCGTGTCAAAAACAGGCGAAAATTTGACCGCACTTTTCCGGTTACGCCCGTTCGCATAGTCAAAATACCAAGACCACACCGTCACGGCTTTGGCCGTTTTCTGGATTTGAGCGGAAAAATCATCGTGAACGCCGCCGGCGAATAATAAGGTTTTATCGCGGAAAAGAGACAAATGGCGTTCTAAAACCTGGCTTTCGAGAGAAATCATGTTGGGAAATCCTGAGAGATACGTTAAAATCATCGGCATTATAATGGAAAACGAAAGCCGAATGAACAGACGTGATCTTCTCTTACACAAAATGGGCATTATTCAATGGGAACTCGTCCGCCCCGACGTATTAAAAGGCGCGGTGAATATTCCTATTTCGGAAAATATCAAGTTGGTCGTGATTTCAGACAGCCCCATCGACCGGCAAAATCCGCTTTTGCAGGACATTTTGCGCAGCGTCGATTTGAACGATACCGACTGTCTGCTTACCGATTTTGCTCATGCGTCACATCTGAATATTCAACATTCGCTGCAATATTGGATTCTGAGCGAAAATCAGGAAAAAATCGACCGCACTTTACCTTTGTGCAAACAGGCGGAAAAAATCTGCCAATCCGCCGATTTGTCGCAACTGAAAAACAATGCGAAATTCAAACGCGCCTTGTGGAAACAGATTTGCGCGGTCTGATTGTACAGTTTTACGGCAAACAAACGCCGTTTTTCAGTTTTTCCTTGCAATATGAGCTGAAACGAGTATATTAGCCGCCATCAGACGCGGGGTGGAGCAGCTTGGTAGCTCGTCGGGCTCATAACCCGAAGGTCGTTGGTTCAAATCCGGCCCCCGCAACCAAATTCAAAAAAGGCGTTCATGATGAACGCCTTTTTGCTTTCCGATATCAATCCGAGTTAACTTCGCACCGTGTAATCGCCGGTGGCCACCCATTTATAGGTGGTTAACGCTTCCAAGCCCATCGGACCGCGCGCATGCAGCTTCTGCGTGCTGACGGCAACTTCCGCGCCAAGCCCGAATTGGCCGCCGTCGGTAAAGCGCGTACTGGCGTTCACATAAACCGCCGCCGCGTCGACCTGCGCCACGAATCGGCGCGCCAAGTGCGGAGATTCCGTTAAAATCGCTTCCGAGTGCTGGCTGCCGTATTCGCGAATATGCGCCACCGCCGCCTCAATATCTTTCACAATCACGACGTTTAAATTGGTACACAGCCATTCTTGGCGCAACACCTCTTCCGTAACGAGCGAAACATCCGCGCGGGCATTATGCAAAATTTCATAGGCCGCCGCATCAGCATAATATTTCACCGGCAATTCGGCGGCAAGTTTCGGCAAAAATTCGTGTGCGATACTTTCCTGCACTAATAAAGTTTCCAGCGTATTACACGTACTCGGGCGCTGGGTTTTGGCATTTTTAATCACCGAAATCGCACGATGTTGATCCGCACTTTGTTCCACAAAAGTGTGACAAACGCCGATTCCTCCCACGATGACCGGAATCGTCGCGTGTTGCTTGCACAATGCGTGTAATCCCGCCCCGCCGCGCGGAATAATCATATCCACGTAACGATCCGATTTCAGCAATTCCATCACCAGTGCGCGATCGGGATCGGTAATCGCCTGCACCGCCGTTTTTGGTAAACCGGCTATTTCTAACGCATGTTGCACGACCTCCACCAAAATCCGGTTAGAATGCCGGGTTTCTTTACCGCCGCGCAGAATCACCGCGTTCCCGGTTTTCAGACAAAGGCTTGCCACATCGATCGTCACGTTCGGTCTCGCTTCATAAATCGTGCCGATAACGCCCACCGGCACACGAATCCGCTCCAGTTTCAAGCCACTGTCCAGCATACCGCCGTCGATTAATTTGCCCACCGGATCCGCCAATGACACCACATGGCGTACATCTTTTGCCATTCCTTGCAGCCGTTCCGGGGTTAACAATAAACGATCGATAATGGCGTCGGTTAATCCGCTTGCTCGCGCGGCGTCAATGTCTTGCGCGTTCGCGGCTAAAATCCGCCGCTGCTGGGATTCCAGCTGTTCCGCAATAATCTGTAATGCGCGATTTTTTTCCTGCGCGGACAACTGGCTTAACTCAAATGCCGCCTGGCGTGCCGCTTTTCCCATTGCCTCTAAATTCGTCATCATTTTTATCCTTATTCGACTTTTTGCACAGCATACCCGATCTCAAAATACAAAAAAAGTGCGGTCAAAAATATGCAAGATTTTGACCGCACTTTATCATGCCGTTCCGGAATTATTTTTCATAACGGCGGAAAACTAACGTCGCGTTGGTACCGCCGAAGCCGAAACTGTTGGACATCACGGTTTTTAAGCCGGCATTTTCTTTCGTTTCGGTAACGATATTCAAGCCTTGCGCCTGTTCGTCCAAGGTTTCGATGTTGATACTCGGCGCAATGAAGTCGTTTTGTAACATTAACAACGTATAAATGGCTTCGTGCGCACCGGCGGCGCCTAATGAGTGCCCCGTCATGGATTTCGTGGACGAAATCGCCGGCGTTTGATCGCCGAATACCGCTCTGATTGCGCCTAATTCTTTGACGTCGCCGACCGGAGTTGAAGTGCCGTGCACGTTGATATAATCGATTGGCGTATCCACATTTTGCATTGCCTGACGCATGCAACGTTCCGCGCCTTCACCGCTTGGCGCCACCATGTCGTAACCGTCGGAGGTGGCGCCGTAGCCGACCACTTCCGCATAAATTTTTGCACCGCGCGCTAAAGCATGTTCCAGTTCTTCAACCACCACCACTGCGCCGCCGCCTGCGATAACGAAACCGTCGCGGTTTGCATCATACGCACGGGAAGCTTTTTCCGGCGTTTCGTTATATTTGGTTGAAATCGCGCCCATGGCGTCAAATTGCGCCGCACCTTCCCAGGACAATTCTTCCGCACCGCCGGCAAAAACGATATCCTGTTTGCCCAACTGAATTAATTCCACCGCATTTCCGATACAGTGCGCGGAAGTGGCGCAAGCCGAACTGATTGAATAGTTCACGCCTTTGATTTTAAACGGTGTCGCCAAGCAGGCTGACACGCTTGAAGACATGGTTTTGGTTACTGCATAAGGACCGATCGCTTTCACGCCGCGCGCACTACGCGCCGCATCGGCGGCTTTTACCTGATAATGGGCGGAACCGATACCCGCACCGATAACCAAACCGGTACGTTCGTTAGAAACCTGATCTTCCGTTAAACCCGCATCCTCAATGGCTTCTTTCATGGAAAGATAAGCGTATGCCGCCGCATCGCCCATAAAACGATAAATTTTACGGTCGATTAATTCCGCAGGATTTAACTTAATCGTTCCCGCAATATGGCTACGCATGCCGATTTCGATAAAACCCGGAACGGTTTCAATCCCTGATTTACCCGATTTCAATGACGCTAACACTTCTTCTTTGTTGTTACCGATGCTAGAGATAACCCCGAAACCGGTGATAACCACTCTTTTCATTCTGTCTTCCTTTGTTGGATTAAATAAATTCACCTTACACTTGTAAGCTGAATGCTAATTTACTATGAAATCGAAATATTGCAAGCATTTATTGCCATATTCGACCACTTTATACCGACACAGGATTATAATAAACTCCAAAATCAGAAAAAAGGAATAAATACATGCTTCATCTTCAACCCGCCGATTTACGTTTCAATGCGGACGGCACGCCGATATCCCACCGTTTTGACGACATTTATTTCTCCACCCAGGACGGCGCGGCGGAAAGCCGTTATGTGTTTCAGCAGGGCAATGCGTTGTGGGAACGCTGGCTGATCTGTCAGGATGCGCATTTTGTGATTGCGGAAACGGGATTCGGAACAGGGCTGAATTTCTTCGCCGTCACGCTTCTGTTTCGTCAGTTCCGTCAACAAAATCCGCAATCGCCGTTGTCACGATTGCACTTTATTTCCTTCGAAAAATACCCGGTTTCCGCCGAACAGTTATCGATAATCTATCGACCGCTCCCTGAATTTTCCGCGCTGGCGGAACAATTACAAAAATGCTGGCAAATCAACGGCCTGCCGATTGAAGGCTGTTATCGCTATCATTTTGGCGAAACGACGCTGGATCTCTGGTTCGGCGACATCAATACGCAATTACCGCAGCTGGGCGATTATATGCAAAACCGCATTGACGCTTGGTTTTTAGACGGCTTCGCGCCAAGCAAAAATCCCGATATGTGGAACGAAACGGTTTACCGTCAAATGTACCGTTACACCAAGTCGCAAGGCACTTTCGCCACTTTCACCGCCGCCGGCGCGGTCAAAAAAGGGCTGGAAGCCGCAGGATTTAGCGTCGAAAAACGCCCGGGATTCGGCAAGAAACGAGAATGTCTGCACGGCAAAAAACTTGCGAAAAACGTACCGCACTTAACCGATCCTCAGGTTGATACGCCCTGGTATTTACCGCAGCCCGCGAAATTTGACGGCATAGCGAATGTGGGCATCGTAGGCGGCGGCATCGCCTCGCTGTTCGCCGCGCTGTCGTTGCTCGAACGCGGTGCCAACGTGACGCTTTATTGCGAAGACGAGGAATTGGCGCTCAATGCCTCCGGCAACAAACAAGGCGCCTTCTATCCGCAGCTCAGCGACGATGACGAACGCAATATTCGTTTTTACGTCCACGCCTTCGCTTACGGCCTGCAACGGCTGCAATGGGCCATTGAACGAGACATTTCCTTTGAACATCAATTCTGCGGCGTGGCCTTATGCGGCTATGACGACAAAAGTGCGGTCAAATTAGACAAGATTTCCGCTTATCGGTGGGATAAAAAACTGTATGTCGGCATGAATCGGGAAGAACTCAGCCAAACCGTCGGTTTACCGTTGCCCTGCGGCGGCGGATTTATCCCGAACGGTGCTTGGCTGGCGCCGCGGCAATTCGTTCAAAATGCCTTTGCCTTGTTGGAAACGATGGGCTTATCCGTGAAAACGGCGCAAAAAATCACCGCACTTTCGCCGATTCAAAAACACTGGACGCTGCAAAATGCGCAAGGTCAAACATTCCATCATGACATCGTGGTATTGGCAAACGGCCACCGCTTACACCGCTTCGAACAAACTGCGCATTTACCGCTTTATCCCGTACGGGGGCAAGTCAGTCAAATTGCTACCGGCGAAAATTTAATCAAACTGAACAGCGTGATTTGTTATGACGGCTACATGACGCCGGCGGATCAGGCTAAAACCAGCCATTGCATCGGCGCCAGCCATGTACGGGACTGCGAAAACCGCGATTTCAGCATAACGGAACAGCAAGAAAATCAGATGAAAATTCAGCACAATCTCGCCATGGACTGGACGCGGGAAGTGGATACCTCGGACAATCGCGCGCGGATCGGCGTGCGTTGCGCGGTGCGGGATCGCATTCCGATGATGGGCAACGTGCCGGATTTCGAGCGCCAGGCGGAAGAATACCGCAATCTGTTTAATCTGCGCCGCCGCAAACAACCGATTCCCGCAGCGGCAAATTTCGAGAACCTGTATTTAGTCGGTGCGCTGAGATCGCGCGGATTAACCTCCGCGCCGATTTTAGGCGAATGCGTGGCATCGTTGATTTACGGCGAACCGCTGCCTTTAAGCGAAGATATTATTCACGCTCTCAGCCCGAATCGCAGCTGGATGCGCAAACTGTTAAAAGGCACGCCGGCGAAATAAAAAGTGCGGGAAAAAAATCCTTCGTTTTTTGCCCGCACTTTTACCGAATTTTGTCGGCACAGATAAATTATGCCGCAACCATCACCATCGCCGGACGAATGACTCGGTTGTTTAATAAATAACCTTTCTGCAAAACGGCGGTAATTTGATTGGTTTCAAATCCTTCCGCCGGCTGCATGGAAATAGCCTGATGCAATTCCGGGTTGAAGGTATCGCCCACTAAACCTACCGGTTCAATGCCGAAGCGCGCCACCGTGGCAAGCAATTCTTTCAGGGTTAATTCCACGCCGTCAAACAAGCCTTTCACACTTTCGTCTTCTTTGTTCGCCGGCGTTGCCAGGGCGCGTTCAAGATTATCGATAGTATTTAAAATGTCTTTGGCAAATTTTTCCAAGGCGAATTTATGCGCTTTTTCCACGTCCTGTTCCGCACGACGACGCATGTTGTCCACTTCCGCCCGGGCGCGTAATAAAGCGTCCTGCTCTTTTTTCGCGGCGTCCGCCAGTTGTTCTTCCAATTCCTGTACCCGCGCAATGGCTTCCTCTAACGGATCCGCAGCGTTTTGTTCGGTTTGCGCTTCCGTTTCGGTTAAATCTTCGGTATTCGGCGCGGCATTTTCTGTTACATTTTCAATCGGTTGTTCTTGTTTTTGCTCTTGTTCTGACATGTTTTACTCCATTCAATAGCGAAAAGTGCGGTCATTCTAACAAAGGATTTCGGGAATGTTAATCTTTGCGCGTTTGTCGTTTCGATGTAATATAAGGGCTAATCCCGATTATTCAAGAGAAATCTATGAAAACGCAAAAAAAGCCCGTCAATACATTGCACGCTTCCTTTAAAACCATCGGTTTGGTGGGACGCCCGCGTAATGACGTCACCCTGCAAATGCACCGCAATATTTTCCAATGGCTGCGCGAACGCGGATATGAAGTTTTGGTGGAAGACAGCGTGGGCGAAGCGTTAAAGTTATCGGCAAATCATATCGCCTCGCTGGAACAAATCGGTCGTCAGGCCCAGCTTGCCATTGTCATCGGCGGAGACGGCAATATGCTGGGGCGCGCCCGCGTGTTGTCCAAATACGATATTGTCATGATCGGCATCAACCGCGGTCATCTCGGGTTTCTGACCGATATTGACCCGAAAAACGCCTATTCTCAGCTGCAGGCTTGTCTGAACGGTGAATTTTTTGTGGAAGAACGTTTCCAGCTTGATGTCAATATCGTGCGTAACGGCGAAATCATTGCCGGCGGTAATGCGATTAACGAAGCGGTTATCCATCCGGCAAAAGTCGCGCATATGATTGATTTCCATGTGCACATTGACGATAAATTTGCTTTCTCACAACGTTCCGACGGTTTAATTATCGCCACGCCGACAGGTTCCACCGCTTATTCGCTTTCCGCCGGCGGGCCGATTTTAACCCCGCAACTAAATGCTATCGCGCTGGTTTCCATGTTCCCGCACACCTTGTCTTCCCGCCCGTTAGTTATCGACGGCAACAGTAAAATTTCCCTGAGTTTCGCCGAATACAATACACCGCAGCTGGAAGTTAACTGCGACAGCCAACTCGCTTTAAATTTTACCAGTGATGATATTGTGACCGTAAAAAAAGCGCCTCATCCTTTACGTCTGCTTCACCTGCAAAATTATAATTATTACAATGTGTTAAGCTCAAAACTAGGCTGGTTGAAAAAATTATTCTAAATTTACTGTAAAAAAACACTTTACTGTATATTTATTTAATATAAAATTACATCCATACAGTAGAGGGGATTTTTACAGATGCTTACACAACTCACTATCAATAATTTTGCGATCGTTCGCCATTTAGACATTGAACTGGCAAAAGGCTTGTCCGTGATTACCGGCGAAACCGGCGCGGGGAAATCTATTGCTATCGACGCGTTGGGTTTATGTTTGGGTCAACGAGCGGACGCTTCCATGCTACGCAACGGGCAAGAACGGGCGGAAGTCTGCGCAACCTTTCGCATTGAGCCTCGTAGCCCTGCCGCGCTTTGGTTGAAAACGCAGGAATTGGAAGATCAGGATAATCCGACAAGCTGTATTTTGCGCCGTATTATCAGCAATGAAGGGCATTCAAAGGCTTTTATTAACGGCACGCCGGTTTCCGCCGCCGCATTGAAAGAATTAGCCCAATACCTGATCCAGATTAACAGTCAGCACGCTTCACAATTACTCCTAAAAGCCGACCATCAACTGCAACTGCTGGACAATTTCTGCGCTCATCAGGATTTATTAGCACAAATGCGCAAAGATTATCAGCACTGGAAAGCGTTACAGCATCAACTCGACCTCTTCAAACAAAAAGTTGCCGAAAACGAAGCAAAAAAACAACTATTGCAATATCAGGTAAACGAACTGGATGAGTTTAATCTGCAGGATAACGAATATTTGGAATTGGAAGAGGATCACAAACGCCTCTCAAACAGCGAAGAATTAACTTCTTTAACGCAATCGGTTTTACAAATACTCAGCGAAAATGAAACGGTCAGTGCAGACGGTTTGCTCTATCGCGCCCTTCAGCAGCTAGACGAATTAGTCGAACTGGACGGGCAATATAGCGGCGTACAAAGCATGTTGAACGAAGCCCTGATTCAGGTGCAGGAAGCAGTGAATGAGATGCAGACTCTGGCTTCCGCTATCGAACAGGATCCCCATTCGCTTGAAGAAATTGAGAACCGAATGAGCCAAGCCATTCATTTAGCCCGGAAACATCGCGTGCAGCCGGAAAATCTCGTAGAATTTCACCGCACTTTGAAGAGCGAATTAATGCAGTTGGTGGATTTTTCCGGAGGCGAAGACGAATTACTGGCGCAAGAAAAAGCGGCGTTTGATAAAATGCAGACAACCGCAGCGGCACTTCACCGCAGTCGCCAAACCGGTGCCGATAAATTAGCGCAAAGCGTCACAAAATCCATTAAGCAATTAGCCATGGAAAACGCACAATTTTTTATCGAACTTAAAACGGATTTCAATAAAGTGAATGCAAACGGTGCCGACAGCGTTATTTTTAATCTGCAAAGTAATCCGGGACAGAATGCTCAACCGCTGGCAAAAACCGCATCGGGCGGTGAATTATCACGGATCGCGCTGACGTTACAGGTTTTAACTTCCGATAAGAGCGCAATTCCAACCTTAATTTTCGATGAAATTGATGTAGGCATTAGCGGCGCCACCGCCAGTGTAGTCGGCAAATTATTACGCCGTTTAGGGCAAAAATGTCAGGTACTGTGTGTCACGCATCTCCCGCAAGTTGCCTGCCAGGGCAATCAACACTTTTCCGTTGAGAAACTCACCATTGACGGAAAAACGGAAACAAATATGACCGCACTTTCCCCGCAACAACGCGTAAAAGCGTTGGCAAAACTATTAGGCGGCACGAAGATAACCGATAACGCCTTAGCCAATGCTCAGGAATTGTTAAATTTAGCCGGTTAAGGCTTCGGGTTTATTATTTGGGAGGATGTTTTTTCATCCTCCTTTGCTAATTCGCTTTTTCCGAATGCCCCGAACAGTTCATAGACAATCAAGAATGGCTTTCAAAATGAATAACCTTAGTGATTTCACCATAAAATGAGTATAATCTTATCAATTTTGTAACAACTCTATGTTTAAGGACAGCAATGCCAATTAACTTTACCCAACTTTTTCGCGACAGTTGGAATTTTATGCGTAACCAACGTCAGTTCGTCATAAAATTCATGCTGATATTTCTGGCCGTTTCCGCCGGAATGAGCGCTCTTGCTTCGATACTGCAATCTTCGGTAACCAATCCGGCTCAGATGGATCAAACCCAATTGGCTCAATCCATGATTGAACAATCGCAGCAACCGTCCAGACAACTATTTTTCTTACTGAATCAGGGCGTGACGCTTTTTATTTCCAGTTGGGCGTTAACGGTGATTCACTCAATCAGCCGGCAACACGGTATGAATCTTATAGTCTCGGCCGCTTTCACGGCCCGTCGTTTTATTGGCGTTGCGTTGCTGAGCATCTTGAGCGTATTGCCGTTATTCATCGGATTATGGTTCGCATTCGGCGACATGAGCAACAACCAAGCACCGTCAATTCTGTCTTTAGTTTTGATGATTGCCGGCCTTATTCTGTTTATTCGCCTCTGTTTAGGGCCGGTGGAGTATCTGATTCAACCGGTTTCCATGCAAAGTGCGGTCAAAAATATTTTAGTTTTTGGTACGAAACGGACAGGCACGCTGTTTTTCTATTGTTTAATCGTGAACTTTTTCCTGCCGCTTATCGGGCTGCAGCTCTCTGCGATGGCAATTAATATGCTGTTTAGTGTGATCGTACTGGCGGCTATTGCCTTAGTCAGCCTGTTTTCATTGATTTTCACTTATCGTTTTTATTCTATTTTCAGCAACCAGGCGACGTAATATGAAGCAATTACTCGAATTTATCCCGCTCGTCCTATTTTTTGCGGTTTACAAATTATCCGGCATTCGCGATGCGGCGATAACCTTAGTTGTCGCCACCGTCGTGCAGCTGATTATTCTTAAAATCAAATACGGTCAAATCGAAAAACAGCAAATCATTATGGGTATCGCCGTGGTCTTTTTCGGTTTACTAACGGCTTATTTCAACGAAGTCAAATACTTACAGTGGAAAGTGACCATTATATATGCGTTATTCGCTGCGATTCTGTTAATCGGACAATTTGTATTCAAAACCCCGTTAATCCGGAAATTACTCGGCAAAGAAATCGAATTACCCGATCCCGCCTGGCGAAAACTCAATTTAGGCTGGGCCGGATTTTTTGTACTTTGTATGCTGACTAACATTTATATCAGCCAATATTATTCGGAAGAAATCTGGGTTGATTTCAAATCATTCGGCATTATCGGCATGACCCTTATTGCAACACTGATTACAGGCGTATATATTTACCGTTACCTTCCAAAGGATAAGGACTAATCATGACAGAACACATTGTTTCCCGCCAACCCGAAGGTTCTCTGATTTTACGTACATTGGCGATGCCTTCCGATACCAATGCTAACGGCGATATTTTCGGCGGTTGGATTATGTCACAAATGGATATGGGCGGCGCGATTCTGGCAAAAGAAATCGCTAAAGGACGCGTGGTCACCGTTTGCGTCGATAAAATTACTTTTTTACGCCCGATTTCCGTGGGAGATGTGGTCTGTTGTTACGGTAAACTGGTTAAAGTCGGATGCACCTCCATGCAGGTCAAAGTAGAAGTCTGGATCAAACAGGTATACGCCGGCGTACGTGATCGCCATTGCGTAACCGAAGCCCTGTTCACCTATGTTGCAATAGACGAAAAAGGGAAACCGCGCGCCGTACCGCAAGAAAACAACCCGGAATTAGAGCAAGCGCTCGCATTAATGAATGCCTGATTTTTAATAATAAAGGAGAAATGAAATGGAATATTTTGTTATTTTTGCTCAAGACAGACCTAACACTTTGGAACAGCGTCTGGCGGTACGTCCGCAACATTTAGCGCGTCTGGAACAGTTGAAAGCCGAAGAGCGCCTATTAACGGCAGGCCCGAATCCCAGCGCGGACGGCAAAGGCATTACCGGTTCAACCGTGATTGCGAAATTTGCCACGTTAGAAGACGCGCAAGCCTGGGCGGCCCAAGATCCTTATGTGGGTGCGAAAGTTTACGGCGAAGTAATCGTCAAACCGTTTAAGCGCGTGTTCTAACACATCAAGTTGATTTGAATATCAAAGAGATAATGTCTTATTTTTTATGATCTAAATCATAAAAATTGCGGCTAATTTCCAGATTTTGTATTTCTCACTTGTTACAAGAATGTTACATGGGTAGAATCCACCTTCAGAAATACCCAATATTAGGGATAAAAATTTAAAAGGGAAAGAAAAATGATAACGCCTAATATTCTTGTGGTCGAAGACGAAACTATCACGCGAAATACCTTAAAAAGTATTTTCGAAGCCGAAGGTTACAACGTTTTCGAAGCAACCGACGGTGCTCAAATGCACCGTGTCTTAGCCGAACACAGCATTCATTTGGTGGTGATGGACATCAATCTGCCGGGTAAAAACGGACTTATGCTCGCCAGAGAATTACGTGAAAATGCCGATATCGCTTTGATTTTCTTAACCGGACGCGATAACGAAGTAGATAAAATCCTCGGGTTGGAAATCGGTGCCGACGACTATTTAACCAAGCCGTTTAATCCGCGCGAATTAACTATTCGGGCACGCAACTTACTGCAACGCACCATGAGCGAACATAAAAGTGCGGTGGAAAATATTGAAATTTTCCGTTTTAACGGCTGGACTTTGGATTCCAACCAACACGCTTTAATCACTCCGGAAGGCGAAATCATTAAATTACCGCGCAGTGAATTCCGCGCAATGCTGCATTTCTGCGAAAACCCGGGCAAAATTCAATCCCGGGAAGAATTATTGCGCAAAATGACGGGGCGGGAATTAAAAGATAACGATCGCACGGTGGATGTCACCATTCGCCGCATTCGCAAACATTTTGAAAATCACGGCAATACACCTGAAATTATTGCCACTATCCACGGCGAAGGTTACCGCTTCTGCGGCGAATTGGAATAAACTGTCGCATAACAAAAGTGCGGGCAAAAAAACGAAAGAATTTTTGCCCGCACTTTTGCTTTCCGGCTAGAATTGTGTTCGTTCCGCTTATTCGGTACAATTCCGACAAAACAATTAATCAGTAAAATTATGACGAAGAAAAAAAACAAAGCGGTCTCCAACACCATTGCATTAAACAAACGCGCTCGCCACGACTATTTTATTGAAGAAGAAATTGAAGCGGGGCTTTCACTGCAAGGCTGGGAAGTGAAATCTATGCGTGCGGGTAAAGCCAACATCAGCGACAGTTACGTCATTTTCAATAACGGAGAAGCGTTCCTGTTCGGCGCCACCATCCAACCCCTTTCCGTCGCCTCTACCCATGTGGTTTGCGATCCGACACGCACCCGTAAATTGCTGCTCAACGAGCGGGAATTGGCCTCCTTATTCGGCAAAGCCAACCGGGACGGTTACACGATTGTAGCGCTTTCACTCTACTGGAAAAACGCTTGGGCGAAACTCAAAATCGGGTTAGCCAAAGGGAAAAAACAACATGATAAACGCGAAGATATTAAAGATCGCGAGTGGAAAGTTCAAAAAGATCGTATCATGAAAAACGCCCATCGAGGTTAATTTTCTCACTTCCCAAAAATA
>Ga0129306_1001135_pt1 | contig 33228 bp, 28 predicted proteins | sample P827metagenome_FD_94438 | JGI IMG/M metagenome (GOLD analysis project Ga0129306, IMG submission 94438) | Capybara group fecal microbial communities from Wisconsin, USA - P827 metagenome | ecosystem: Host-associated > Mammals > Digestive system > Large intestine > Fecal | place: USA: Wisconsin...
CCCGACGGAATGGAGGTAATAGAATGAGCATAACAGGAACAGGAACGATAGACGATCCGTATGTAGTCACCACATGGGACGAGCTCGGACTGAAAGGCAGTGAGGGCACTCAGCAAACTGCCGTATACGTGAAGCTGGGAAACGACATTGATATTCTGGACGAATACCCTGACGGCGATGTGCCGTACATCACGATCTCATCCCACGTTGACGGAGACGGCAAGTCCATCAAAAATCTTTACTCGACCGAAGTCGGTCAGAATGCGATAATAAGGGTTTCCTACGGCAGCCTCAGCAACGTAAAAATTAAGAATATCTACTCATATCAGACAGTGCTGTCCACTTCAAACATAAGTTCAGACAGACGTTCAGCCTTTACAGACTGCGAATTTTCGGGCGTTTGCAAGGAGCTTTTCTACAAAGCTTCGGGATATGCCACCGCCTTTACACGGTGCTCCTTCAATATCAACGGCACTTCGTCGATCACGTCCTCGACCTATCCGCCGCTGTTTGTGAGCTGTTTCATCAGATTCAAATCAACTGCCACGCAAATTTTCATGTTCAGTAATATCTCATCCTCTACAATGCAGATGATGAATGCATCCTATCTTGAAGCGGAAATGCCCAATATGCTGGCGATCACACTGAACAGCTCCGGTACGACAACGAACGACACTAAAGTCTACATCGACAACTCAGTTCTGGATATCACAACGGATTCGGAGTTCACGGTAGGCTGTGCATCGGGTACAAGAGCGACATCCATCCTCAGAAGTGCTCACGGTCCCGATATTATCGCAGCGGACAATGTGGCAGCTGTGGACGAAACACACTGGCTTGACGCTGATTATCTCAGCAGTATCGGATTCAGCATCGAGGTGGCAGCATGAGCGTAAAATGGACGATCACAGACGGACGGCTCACCCATGAGGAGCTTCCCGAGCCGATAGCGGAAACTATGACGAAGCCCTATCCTCCCGGATGGTGGTACGTGGAAAACGGCAGGCTGACTCACTCAGCACTGCCGCCGCTCCCGAAAGCAGGAGCGTTCTGCGGCTGTACGTCGCTAAGGCAGGTCAGTATCCCCGAAAGCGTCAAGTCCATCGGAGAATTCGCCTTTGCGGATACGGCGCTGACACGGGTTAAGATAGCAGGGGATTGCAGCTATTATCCTTCAACTTTCCCCGAAAACTGCACAGTTATGACCTACTGACAACGAACAGGCAGATACATGAGGTATCTGCCTGTTTTTATGCTTAATATCAGTAATAATTATTAACCTTAAATGAGAAATAATAAAAATTATTTTAATCTCTTGACAAATGGGGATAATAAGAGTATAATAAAAGCATAGAAAAGATTGAGTTCAATTTAATTTTATAAAATCAAATCAGGAGGTATTACTATGGCAATCTACGATTATATGATCAAGAAAATGGACGGAAGCGAAGTTTCCATGGCCGACTACAAGGGCAAGGTGCTCCTTATCGTCAATACCGCTACAGGCTGCGGTTTCACTCCCCAGTATGACGAGCTCCAGGATATCTATGAGGAGCTTGCAGACAAGGGATTGGAGATCCTCGATTTCCCATGCAATCAGTTTGCTGAACAGGCCCCCGGCAGCGATGAGGAGATCCATTCTTTCTGCACAGGCAGATTCGGCATAACTTTCCCACAGTTTGCCAAGATCGACGTAAACGGCGAAAATGCCGCACCTCTCTATAAGTGGCTCATCGAGAACAGCACTTTTGAAGGCTTCGGCAAAGGCCCGAAAGCTCTTGCAATGAGCGGTGTTCTCAAGGTCATCGACAAGGACTACAAGAACAACAGCAATATCAAATGGAACTTCACTAAATTTCTCATCAGCCGTGATGGCAGGATCCTCGGCCGATTCGAGCCTACAATGTCCATGAAGGATGTGAAAAAGGCGATCGAAGCCGCACTGTAAAAACGCTGTCCCCGTACCCCCTTCATTATATTTACAACAGGAAAATTCCCCTGATTGGCTGCTCCACAAAATGTGAAAACCGGTAATGCTGCCGGGAGCGACCTATCAGGGGAAATCCATAGTCATGATAAAAAAGATGTAATTGCAGCACGGTTGATCCGTGCTCAGCTTGTCAAAGAAGTCATATATTATCGTAAAAAATGGGCTGTCGGGTGATTCCCCACAGTGTGGGGAAATGTCACGCAGTGACAAAGGGGAAGGGCACGTGTTAAGTGCGCCAGCCCCTACCATTTGGCTATTCTTCGTGAATGCTTTTGTAGGGGACGGCGTCCTCGACGTCCCAAAATTAGTTTTTCGACAGCCTGAGCACGGTTGATCCGTGCTTTTTTACTTTAAAATAATATCGGCTATTTCGCCGGCTTCGGAAGCGATATAGTCAGCGCCTGCGCTTTCCAGCTCGGTGCGTCCACGGAATCCCCATGCACAGCCGATAACGGGGATACCTGCGTTTTTGCCTGTCTGAACATCCACATTGCTGTCGCCTATCATCCAGACCTTGCCGTCCTTTTCGGGGAGAGCAGAGAGGATCACGGAAATAATGGCGGTATCGGGCTTTTTCGGACGATCATCCACACCGCCCAGTATCTTTATGAAGTCCACGTCGGGGAGAAGCTTTGAGATTATTTTTTTAGCGGCATCCTCGGGCTTGTTTGTAGCCACAGCGAGGATAACTCCGTTTTCGCTGAGTGTACGGAGAGTATCGCCAATGCCGTCGTAGAGCGTTGTATTATCCAGCAGATGAGCGCTGTAATACTCCTTGAACAGTTCATGAAGCTTCGGAGCAAGATCCTTGTGTCCGTCGGGGAGTGCCCTTTCGCACAGCTTCATAGCGCCGTTTCCCACGAACTGCTTGTACTCGGCGATGGTATGTTTCGGAAATCCCAGAACTTCCAGACCGTTGTCCACAGAAGCGCCAAGGTCAGCGATAGTATTTGCGATAGTACCGTCAAGGTCAAAAATAGCGGTTGTCATGATATTTCCTTTCTTTGCTTGATCATGTGTCTTAGTCCTTCTGCTTCAGTTTAGCCAGCGGCTCGGAGTATCTTCTGCGGAACTGCTCAAAGCGTCCTTCGTCGATAGCTTCACGTATTTTCTCGGTAAGGGTGTTGTAGAAGTAGAGGTTGTGCTGTACTGCCAGTCTGCCTGCCAGCTGTTCATTCGCCTTGAAAAGGTGGCGGATGTAGGCACGTGAGAAGTTTTTGCAGGTGGGGCAGTCGCATTCCTCGTCAACGGGACGGGGGTCTGTCTCATAGCACTTGTTGTTGAGGTGCATGATGCCGCTCCATGTGAAAACAGTGGCATGACGGGCATTTCGGCTCGGCATTACGCAGTCGAACATATCCACGCCTCTTGCAACGGCCTCGATGATATTTGAAGGAGTACCCACACCCATGAGATAGCGGGCCTTGTGTACGGGCATATACGGCTCGACAACGTCGATTATTCGGTACATTTCCTCGGTGGCTTCACCGACGGCAAGTCCTCCGATGGCGTAGCCGTCAAGGTCAAGCTTAGCGATATCCTCCATGTGCTTGATACGCAGGTCATCGTAGGTGGAGCCCTGATTTATGCCGAAGAGAAGCTGATCCTTGTTTATGGTATCGGGGAGGCTGTTCAGCCTTGCCATTTCCTCCTTGCAGCGTATGAGCCATCTTGTGGTGCGCTCGATTGAAGCGGCAACGTACTTGTAAGGGGACGGGTTCTCGATACACTCATCAAAAGCCATAGCTATAGTTGAACCCAGATTTGACTGTATCTGCATACTCTCCTCGGGACCCATGAAAATGCGGTGGCCGTCCAGATGAGATGCGAAGTACACGCCCTCCTCCTTTATCTTGCGGAGCTGAGATAGGGAGAATACCTGGAATCCGCCGCTGTCGGTGAGGATGGGCTTATCCCAGTTCATGAATTTATGCAGACCGCCCATCTGCTTTACAACGTGGTCGCCGGGGCGCAGGTGGAGGTGATAGGTATTGCAGAGCTCAACCTGAGTTTTGAGTCCCTTCAGGTCAACTGAGGAGATACCTCCCTTAATGGCGGCAGCAGTACCCACATTCATGAAGCATGGGGTCTGGAAAGTGCCGTGAACAGTTTCAAACTGACCACGTCTTGCTTTGTTTTCGGTTTTCAGTAATGTGAACATAAAAGCTCTCTTTCTTTATTGAGATATCAGTCAAGGTCAAATTCCTTGCCCGAGTCGGGATTTCTGTCCTCACGGCGTCCGTAGAAGCCGATAAGTTCGCCGTTTTCTTTTCTTATGGCGAGGATGTACATATCCATATTATTGGTCTTGTCGTGAAGTGCGAAGACCTTGTTATTTTTCCTGTCTTCCTTGAACCATTCAACGCTCATAACGACTTTGCTCATCATTTCCTCATCCATAACGGAGGAGAGGAGTCTGCCTTTCAGCGGCGAAACACGCATATAGTAAGTATCTGCGGCGGGATTGGTGTAGATGACCCTGTAATCAAGATTACAGATAACGACAGGGCCTTCTTCCGAATCAACAATTCCTTTGAAAAATTCTGTCATGTCCATTGTTTTCTCCTTGTGTCTTAATCTATTGTCGAGTATGGTGTTCCGTCATCGGACCTGCGTGACCTGTGACGGCTGCAAAAGCCGATAAGTCCGCCTGTTTCATCTCTCAGGGCACACATATATATCAGTTTTTTCGCTATTGTCTCTGACAGCGAGCATACGGTTATGGGAGATATCCTCCTTGAACCATTCGATAACCATATCAACCTTGCTTTTAGCCTCTTCATCCATGAGAGAGGTCAGAAGGCGGCCTAAAAGTTTGGTTCCGCCGTACTTTTCATATTGTTCGAGTGCAAGGATATTCATGTATTTTATCCTGTAGTCCATTCCGCAGATAACGAGGGGAAATTCCTCGGTATCCACGTAGCTTTTCAGCAGTGTTGTCTCTGTAATGTTCATTATCTTCCCCTTCTGTATTTCTTATATCAGAGAATGCACATACTGTCTCCGAAGCTGAAGAATCGGTATTTCTCCTCAACAGCGGTCTTGTACGCATTCATAGTATTATCGTATCCCATGAAAGCGGACACCAGCATGATGAGTGTGCTTTCGGGAAGGTGGAAATTAGTTATAAGTCCGTCGATGCACTTGAATTCATAGGACGGATAGATGAATATGTCTGTGTATCCGTCGTGCTCGGAAATATCTCCGTAAAAAGTAGCTACACTTTCGAGAGTGCGGCAGGTAGTGGTGCCAACAGCGATAACTCTTCCGCCGTTAGCCTTGGTCTCGTTGATGAGGTCGGCAGTTTCCTGAGGCAGATGATAGTGTTCGCTGTGCATTTTGTGGTCAAGGACGTTATCCTCCTTGACGGGGCGGAAAGTGCCCAGACCAACGTGCAGGGTAACGAAAGCGGTCTTTATGCCACGGGAGCGGAGGTCATCCAGCATCTCGGGAGTGAAGTGCAGACCGGCGGTAGGCGCTGCGGCTGAACCCAGTTCACGGGAGTAAACTGTCTGATAGCGTTCTTTGTTTTCCAGCTTTTCCTTTATGTAAGGGGGGAGGGGCATCTGTCCCACGTCTTCCAGAGCTGTGAAGAAATTACCCTCGCATTCAAATTTAACGATACGGTTGCCGTCGTCCTTGACTTCCACAACTTCTGCAACGAGCCTTCCTCCGCCGAAGCTGAATTTAGTGCCCACCTTTGCTTTTTTTCCGGGGCGGCAGATGATCTCCCACAGCTTGTCGCCCTTCTGTTCAAGGAGGAGAAACTCGATAAATGTCTGATTGCCGACTTTTTCACCGTAAAGTCTTGCAGGTATGACACGGGAATCATTCATGACCAGCAAGTCACCTTCTCTGAGGTGATCGCATAGATTATAGAAATGATCGTGGGAGATCTCACCTGTTCTGCGGTCAACGCACATCATACGTGATGCGTTTCTCGGCTCAACGGGATGCTGAGCGATAAGCTCCTCGGGAAGATCATAGTAAAAATCAGACTTTAATAATTCCATTAAGTCAAACTCCTTTATTATAATTCGGAATGCGGAATTAGGAATTAGGAATTGCGGTGTCCACTTCGTGGACGAATCAAAATATAATTATGGATTATTTAAATCCGTCAGCGTAAGCTGACACAATAATTCCGAATTCCGCATTCCGAATTCCTAATTTCAAAAATTCCGCATTCCGAATTATTTTCAAAAAATGTATTGACATCCCCGACTTAAAGTGTTATTATAAATACAAGGTAGAGGTGCGGCTGAGATGAGTACCTGTGCATGGGATGACCCGTCCGATGATGTACAGCGAAAGGTGATGCCGCCGAAGAAACGTTTTTGGTAAACTCGTTTCTGGCTGCGGGCTGAATAAGTTTGTGGCTGTCATCATGCTTTGATGGAGAGCTATCGGCATACGGCACCGCTGATATGTCAACATTTCTATTATAACGCATGATGAACCAGTTTGCAACTGGTTTTTATTATTTTTGTGTAAATTTTTATTGAAGGAGTAGTTTTTAATGAAACAGTACAACGTAGGCATCATAGGCGCAACAGGTATGGTTGGCCAGAGATTCGCAACTCTGCTTGAAAATCACCCATGGTTCAATGTAAAGGTCCTGGCAGCTTCACCAAGAAGTGCAGGTCAGACATATGAGCAGGCAGCAGGCAGCAGATGGAAGATGGCTGTACCAATGCCCGCAGCTATGAAGGATATGGTCCTCATGGACGCAACGAACGATATCGAGAAGATCGCTTCTATGGTAGATTTCTGCTTCTGCGCAGTTGATATGAAGAAGGACGAGATAAAGGCTCTTGAGGAAGCTTACGCTAAGGCTGAGTGCCCTATCGTTTCCAACAACTCAGCTCACAGATTCACACCCGATGTTCCTATGGTAGTTCCGGAGATCAACCCCGATCACATCGAGATCATCAAGGCTCAGAGAGAGCGCCTCGGCACAAAGAGAGGCTTCATCGCAGTAAAGTCAAACTGCTCTATCCAGAGCTATGTTCCTGCACTCCACCCACTGAGAAAGTTCGGCCTGAAGAACGTTCTGGCTTGTACATACCAGGCTATCTCAGGCGCAGGCAAGAACTTCGAGACATGGCCTGAAATGGTCGATAACCTTATCCCTTACATCGGCGGTGAGGAAGAGAAGTCAGAGCAGGAGCCGCTGAAGGTATGGGGCGAGATCAAGGGCAACGAGATCGTAAAGGCAACAGCTCCCAACATCACAACACAGTGCCTCCGTGTACCTGTATCAGACGGACACACAGCTGCTGTATTCGTAACATTCGAGAACAAGCCATCCAAGGAAGAGATCCTCGACCTCTGGAAGAACTTCAAGGGCGTTCCGCAGGAACTCGAACTCCCCAGCGCACCAAAGCAGTTCATCCACTACTTTGAGGAGAACGACCGTCCACAGGCTAAGCTTGACAGAAATATCGAAGGCGGTATGGCTGTATCAACAGGCCGTCTCCGTGAGGATACACAGTACGACTACAAGTTCGTATGCCTCTCACACAATACTCTCAGAGGCGCAGCAGGCGGCGGTGTCCTCCTCGCTGAACTTCTCGCTGCTAAGGGATACTTCGACTGATTTTAATTCGGAATGCGGAATTCGTAATTCGGAATTATTATGAAGGAAAATATCGTCGTTATTAAAAGTAAAGCCTTTGCATTAAGATGTATTAAATTATACCAATATCTTGTTAATGAGAAAAAAGAATATGTGATGTCAAAGCAGCTTTTAAGAAGCGGAACGAGTATAGGTGCAAACATAAAAGAAGCACTTCGTGGACAAAGCAAGGCAGATTTTTATTCTAAATTGAATATTTCTCTTAAAGAAGCAAGTGAAACCGAGTATTGGTTGGAATTATTGAATGAGAGCGGATATATCGAAGATAAATATTTCGGTGGAATATACTCTGACTGTCAGGAAATAATAAGTCTTCTTGTTGCAATAACTAAACACCAAAAAGGGTAAACGGGAATTGAAATGCGGTGAGAATATTAATTCCGAATTCCGCATTCCGAATTCCGAATTAAACGAAAGGATTGAGTGTATGAAGAACACCATTTTTACCGGCGCAGGAATCGCTATTATCACTCCGTTCAACGCCGATGGTTCTATAAATTACGACGAGCTGGGACGCATTATCGACGACCAGATCGAAAAGGGTACTGACGCTATCATCATCTGCGGCACTACAGGTGAATCCGCAACTATGACCGATGATGAGCACCGTGACTGTATCAAGTTCGCTGTAAAGCACGTTAACGGCAGAGTTCCTGTTATCGCAGGTGCAGGCAGCAACGATACACGCTATGCTGTTGAGCTCTCAAAGGAGGCTGAGTCCTTCGGCGCTGATGCTCTCCTCCACGTTACACCTTACTACAACAAGGCTACTCAGAAGGGCCTTATCGCTCACTTCACAGCTGTTGCTGATGCAGTGAATATCCCGATCATCCTTTACAACGTTCCCAGCAGAACAGGCTGCGGTCTGGAAGTTGACACAGTAAAGGAACTGGCTAAGCACAAGAACATCGCTGCTATCAAGGAAGCAAGCGGCAACATCAGCTATGTTGCAAAGCTGGCAGCTGCCTGCGGTGATGATATCGACATCTACAGCGGCAACGACGATATGGTAGTTCCTATCATGTCTCTGGGCGGCAAGGGCGTTATCTCCGTTGCTTCACACATGATACCAAAGGAAATGCACGATATGGTTCAGCTTTGCCTTGACAACAACTTTGTTGAAGCTCAGAAGATACAGCTTGAGTACCTCGACCTTATCAACGACCTGTTCATGGAGGTAAATCCTATCCCCGTAAAGGAAGCTATGAATATGGTAGGCTGGAATGCAGGTCCTTGCAGACTTCCTCTCTGCGAAATGACCGACGACCACAAGGCTAAGATGAAGGCTTGTCTTACAAAACACAACCTCATAAAGTAACAAGCATTATTTTGTAGGGGAGGGCGCCCTCGCCCTCCCACATTGTTCAATGAAGTTTCATGGGAGCCCGGGGGCGGGCTCCCCTACAATCATAAACGGAATTATATTTTAAAGTAAAGGAGTAATGAAATGACCAATATAGCAATTTGCGGTGCTAACGGCAAAATGGGCAAGAATATCTATAACTGCGTTATTGAGCGTGACGACTGTCAGGTAGTTGCAGGTATAGATATCTACACAAAGGAATACGCAGATTTCCCCATCGTGGAAAAGCCTGCTGATCTGCCTGTAAAGCCCGATGTTATCATAGATTTCTCAAATCCTGCTTCACTGGACGGACTCCTTGACTACTGCCAGTCAACAGGAACTCCTATAGTTGTGGCATCCACAGGTTACAGCGATGAGCAGATAGCACAGATAAAGGCTGCCGCTCAGCAGATACCTGTTTTCTTCACATTCAATATGTCGCTGGGAATCAATCTCCTTGTACAGCTTGCAAAGAAGGCAGCTTCCGTACTCGGCGACCAGTTCGATATCGAGATAGTTGAGAAGCACCACAACCAGAAGATAGACGCACCAAGCGGCACAGCCATCATGCTTGCAAACGCTATCAACGAGACACTTGACAATTCAAAGCATTACGTTTACGACCGTCACTCACGCCGTCAGAAGCGTGAGAAGTCCGAGATAGGTATGCACTCAATCCGTGGCGGCACTATCGTAGGCGAGCATGAAGTAATTTTTGCAGGCCACGATGAAGTAATCACACTTTCACATTCTGCCGCTTCCAAGAGCGTTTTCGCAGAGGGTGCGATAAATGCGGCTGTATTCCTCAAGGATCAGCCAGCCGGACTTTATGATATGTCACTTTTAGTATAAGACATCTTCCCCTGATATGTTCTGCGTGTCAGGGGGATTCTTGTTTAATTCGGAATTCGTAATGCGGAATGCGGAATTAATGTGTCCCTTGACGGGGACGGATCGAAATAATTGCAGGGACGGCCGGTGACCGTCCGCAGATGACAAATGGGATTTCCCGTTTTCGTGGGCCGTCGGGGACGCCGGCCCCTACAGGTAATCTCCGAATTACGAATTGAAAAGGGGGAAAATATGACACCAAGAGAATACCTTGAAATACTTCACGTTTCCGAAAAGCTGAAAGATACTCCCCGTCACTGCACCACTACAAACAGGCGCACCGAAAGTGTAGCCGAGCATAGCTGGAGAGTGTCGCTGATGGCTTTTCTTCTGCGGCATGAATTCCCCGATGCCGACATGGACAAGGTCATTTCCATGTGCCTTATCCACGACTTAGGGGAGTGCTTCACAGGCGATATCCCCACATTTGTGAAAACGGACGATGACCGCAGGACTGAGGACATCCTCCTTGACAACTGGGTAAGCGCTCTGCCGCCTGAGATATCCGCTGATATGGCTTCGCTTTATGCGGAGATGAATGAGCAGAAAACTCCCGAATCACGCATTTTCAAGGCTCTCGACAAGCTGGAGGCTCTTGTACAGCACAATGAATCTCCGCTTGATACGTGGTCGGAAAATGAGTATGAACTGAACAAGACATACGCTTTTGACACAGTGGCTTTCTCGGATTGGCTCACCGACCTGCGTAAGGAAATTCTCAGCGATACCCTTGATAAAATTCAGAACCTGTCCAAATAGGGTGAATGTACGGATTATCAGGCATAATTTTTTCGGTGACCGTCCGCAGATGATTTTATCTGTAAGCTGAGTAGGGGAGGGCGCCCTCGCCCTCCCGGGATTTACGTAATATCTGTAACGGGAGCCCGAGGTGGGTTCCCCTGCAAATAATTTCCGCAAGACGATAAAAGGAGGGCGAAATGGATAATACAGAACAGGAATGGCGCTGGTGCATGGTGGGGAATATCGTAGATACTCATATCTACGGCGAAAACCATGAACTGATGCACGGCACAAAGCACTTCCGCCCGAATGCAAAAGTATACATATCACTTTCATATCGTGGTATGGGTAGCGAAAAAGTCAGAGTCATCGGCATACCGAGACATTCAAAGGACTACATAGAAATTGCCATTCTACGGCGGTATATCTGCAATTTCCGCTTGCAGAAGGTTTTTTCGCCTGCGGTTCTCAGACGTATGAAGAATACGGACTATCATATGTACTGGTGGGGAAATACCGACAAGGACCGTGACGATATAAACTGCTGTCTGGATTATTTCAATTCGGAAGCGGAGAAGTACAGACAGCAGGTTGAATATTATCGCTCAGGAGGAGAAAAATGAAAAGGCTTATTTTTTCGCTTTTATGTATTTTAGCGTTTCTGACACTGTTTGGCTGTAAAAAAGAAGACAGTTCCGATACGAAAAAATTTCACGGAACTGTTGCTGAAGTAAATGGCGATACCATGATAGTTGAACCTGATGCAGGCTCGGAGGAGTTAAAGTCGGCTGACAAATTCAGCGTGTCCATTTCAGAACTTCCCGAAGCGGAAAAGCCTTTGGTCGGGGACAGTGTTGAGATAACATACAGCGGATACATCCGTGCGATATATCCTGCCGATCTTGACGGAATTACTGACATTACAATAAAACACAAAGGAGAATGAGCAATGCTTACACACATCGGCACACAGACTATCGAAACAGAAAGACTTATACTCAGACGCTTTGAATATTCGGACTGCGAGGCGGTTTTCAGAAACTGGGCAAGCGACGAACAGGTTCAGAAAATGTACTCCGAGCCGACCTACTCCACTTTAGAGGAAACAAAGGGACTCCTCGACAAGTACATCGGCAACTATTCCCGTGAGGACTACTACCGCTGGGCGATAATCGAAAAGGAGAAGGGCGAATGTGTGGGACAGATAGCCTATTTCCTCGTTGACAACAAGAACCACTTCGCCGAGATAGAATACTGCGTCGGTTCGGAATTCCAGTGCAGAGGCTACTGCACCGAGGCTGCTAAGGCAGTCATTGATTTCGGATTTGAGAAGATGAACCTGCACAAAGTCCAGATATGCACAAAGACCATAAATGTGCCCTCAAAGCGTGTTATCGAGAAGTGCGGATTCACCTACGAAGGCACTCTCCGTGACTATTTCTACATGGACGGACAGTACGTCGGCAGGCTCTATTTCTCTATTCTGCGTGACGAATACTATAAATAAATTCGGAATTCGGAATTATATATGTTAGCAATAAAAAAGGAGGGAAGATCAATGTCAAGTAATGAAGAACTTGAAAAGGTACGTGAGATTTTCCGTGGAGACAGATTCGCTACGGAAATGGGCGCTGTTGTGGATGAAATAGGCGACCACTGCGCTAAATGCAGTCTCATCATAAACGATCACCACAAAAACGCTATGGGCGGTGTCATGGGAGGAGTTTACTTCACTCTTGCCGATTTCGCTTTTGCCGTTGCTTCAAACTGGCAGAAGCCCGGAGTTGTGGGAATTAACTGCGATGCCGCTTTCATCGGTGCGCCGAAAACCGAGCGAATAATCGCCGAGGCAAAGCTGGTCAAGGACGGCAGAAGCATCTGCACCTACGATGTGAAGATAACCGATGAACTGGGCAACATCGTGGCAACTGTGCAGTGCATGGGATTCCATAAGGGATGATAACAGATTTTAGCAGGGCGCACATAACTGCTATACTCATACAGCAGCTTTATATGTATTTATCGGGGGAAACCTTTCTGAGGAAAGGTTCTCCCCCGAACCCCCTTCCAAAGACTTTTAATGGAATTTTGCCCCATAGAGGGCGCTCCCAGTGAAACTACTGGTTCTCACATCTTGAGTGGAGCGCCCTCTATGGGGCAAAATTAATAGTCTTGGGGAGAGTTCGAGAAAAATCCTTCTTCAAAACGTCTACCTCAATAATACATACAAAACTTCTTTATAAGTACCGAGGTTATGGTGCGCCCATGTTATTTTTGACAGGTTCTAAAATAAAATTGACCTTTTCCATCTTTTGAACGTGTACTATATGAAGACAAACAGTACTGACCATCTTCAGAGACCCGGATTTAAGGAGTGAAACAATGCTGACATCAGACAATGTCCGTGAAGCGGTGGACGAATACGGCGATATGCTGTACCGCCTGTGCCTTGTGATGCTGAGGAATACCGCCGATGCCGAGGACGCCGTTCAGGAGACATTCATAAAATATATGCTGTCCTCTCCGCCTTTCAACGACGATGAACACGAAAAAGCGTGGCTTATCACATTGGCTTCAAACAAGTGCAGGGATATGCTTCGTTCACGGAAGCGGCACTGCGCCGAAAGTGAAGATATACTGCGGAATTATCCTGCTGACAGCGATGACAGGGGAGTTTTTGAAGCGCTGACGGAAGTGCCTGAGAAATTCCGCATAGTCCTGACACTCCATTATGTTGAGGGGTACAAAGTGGACGAGATAGCGAAAATGTTGGGCAGGACCTCATCGGCGGTGAAAATGCGCCTTGCGAAGGGGCGGAAACTATTAGAGGAAAAATTGAAATAAAACCAATTGTAGGGGCTGCCTTTGGCAGTCCTCAAATGAGAGTTAGATGCAAAGTTTATTCTGTTGCCGCAAGGACGCCCAAAGGGCGCCCCTACAAATGGTTGCCGCAAATTTTATTGAAACCTTCGGGAGGGCGAGGGCGCCCTCCCCTACAGAATTGTCGGCGATCCGAAAATAACCGACGAAAGGAGCAATTTATATGATGGAAAAGAAAATAAGATCATCCGCTGAGAAAATAACAATGCCCGACGATCTGAGAGAGCGTATCATCGACAAATGCGCCGAGATGGAAACGGCTGAACGAAGCGGGAACGGCACATACACCGACCACGTTTTCACAGTCGAAAGGGCACAGCCTCACCGCATCCGCAGAGTTGTCAGCGGTCTCGCCGCCTGTGCAGTTCTTGCAGGAGGTCTGGGCGCTACGGGAGTTTTCCTCCACAGGCAGGGAAGCGGCAATATCGCTTCGGAAGTTGCGCAGGAGGCTTGCTATGTGCTTTGTCCTTTCGGGGACTTCACACAGCGTGATTATGTTTTTTGTGTGGCTGATGAAAATGATGAAGTTCATGAGTATGAGAACAACGCTGAACTGGCGGATCTCCTCAATAAATTCAACTGGGTCGAGGAAACTGAACCCTTTGCGGCGGAAGAAGCTCCGTCTGTTTACATGGTGACATGGCGGGATGAGGAGAATCATTACAGACTTTTTATCAGCGATGACGGCATTGCGGAATGGAAGGCATACCCGAACTCTTTTTCCAGAGAAGCAGGCCATGAGGATGAACCGATCGAGCCCGTATTTACCAGATATTACAGCATCGACTTCAACGAGTTCGACAGCAGAGTCCGTGAGATACTCAGCGCTGAGACCGTGGATGAACCGATCGAGCAGACAGATGAAGCAATACAGGCAATAACCGACGATATGACGCAGAAAATGACACTTGCCGCTTACGATGAGAGTTATAATGCCGTCCTGTCAACCTACGGCGATATCGTTTCCGTTTCCGATGAGGGCACACAGCACGACCTTGATATACAGCGTCAGGATATGACAGATGCCATGATGTACGGTCTGGCTGACTGGATGCTTCATAATTCCGATATATACACAGATTCAATGAGCGGAAAAGTCCTCTTTGAAGTGTCAGTAGAGCAGGGCGACAATGGCGTTGCATCGTTCACATTCTTTGAGGAAGGCTTCTACTCCTATGCTGTTACAAACGAGGACGGCACAGAGAATGGTTATATTTTCATTGGCGACTGCAATGAAGCGCTGGAAATTCTTAGATCCGCTATGGATACCGAGAAAAAGCACAGTGAGGACAATCCTGCTTATTATCTGCCGGGATTCAACTTCGAGAAACTGGGAATAGGCGGAGATATGTATTCCAAGCAGTTGCAGGAGATATTCTACGGCTATGACTGGGCTGCACATGAGGTAACGGCTTTTGACCTTGATTCTCTTGTATTTGTATACGGTTTCGAGGGTGATATTGCGGATCAGAATGAAATGTATACACGTCATGTCGATGTCTATGTGAACGGATATATCCATATGTACGACTTGAACGAGAAAAATGAAAAGATACATCCGGAGCAAGAAAAGTTCTACAAGTTCGACAACAACGATATCCTTGAAGCCATAGATGAACTGTACGGCACAGTAATATACTCAGATTTTGACTGGATAAAGGGAGCAACTGCCGAATATTACGTCGAATCCACAGGCAAGGGCGGCACTCTCACAGCAGAACAGTCTGAACGCATCTGGGAAGTTTTAAGACGTGACAAATGGGAAACTGAGGATATTGACCGTGCTGATATGTTCAATTACGGCAATATCAGGATCAGCTTCGATCAGTTCAGAAGAAGCGATGAGGATATAATGGCTGATGTGCTTATCACCGATCAGGGCTATATTATCGTCAATGCCCTTGCCGATGCACCTGTTGAAGTGGTTGCAACAAAGGTCTACAAGTCGGGCATGGGTAATATAGAATCTATAATTGCAGAGATATTAAAATAAAACTTACAAGAGAAAGATAACATAAATACACACATATAACCGTAGGGACGCCCATTGGGCGTCCTTTGGTTTGTCAAATAAACATTGTGGAACGCCGAGGGCGGCGTTCCCTACAAGATAATCACGCAGAATAGCCGATTTGTAGGGGCGCATTCCGTGCGCCCTTGACTTACCATATTTATTCCTGACGATCGGTTCTGTTTTGCTGTTTTATCTGTACGGCGATTCGCACAGCTTCACAAGCATATTCCATGTATGGCAGTTGACCTCTCCGCTTTCGGGGAGGCCTGTTTTTTTCTGCACCGCCCTCACCGCCTCGGCAGTTTCACTGTCGAAATCACCGCATACAGCCACATTCGGCATATTGTCGTAGGCGGAACATAGTCCGCTCAGCATTGCCTGTATGATGTAGACAAGCTGTCCGTGGTCGCCTTCGTGTGAGACATAGTCCTTCGACGGAAATGCGGCATAGGGGCAGGGGAGTTCGCCGATGCTGTCCCTGTACACCGAAACTATCATATCCCACGTATCGGAGTCGGTCTCGCCTGTCTGGGGAAGCCCGTAGATCTGCTGGAATTTCCGCACCGCTTCGGCTGTCTCGCTGTTGTATTGACCGCAGGGGATTATCTGCGGTATTCGGCTGTCAAACAGCGATATCCCGTAGAGATAACGCTGTAATTCGAGGATGTGCTGTCGTTTCTGCTGGTCTGTGTAAGCCATATTGCCTCCTATCTGATAGTGTAGCCGGGGTTCTGGTAGGGACGCTTGTCGAAGCCGTAGCGCAGGTCGGAGTAGACCTCGGCTATCTTATCCCACGTTACAGCGCCTACAATGCCCGTCTGGTCGATGCCGAACTGCCGCTGGAATGCCATTACCGACTGCTTTGTCAGCGGCCCGAAATAGCCTGTGTTGCTGACGGACGGGATGTTCGGGTATGAGCGGTTGATGTAGGTGAGGTACTCCTGTATTATCCGCACCGAACTGCCCGAAACTCCCTCACGCAGGACAGTTCCCGGGTACAGCGCAACGGCGGTATACTGGGGAGGAACGGCTTCGGCGATTCCCTGATAAGCCCTGTACAGGTCGTTGCGTGTGGCACGGTCTACCTCACCCGTCTGGGGAAGTCCGAAAACTCTCTGGAAGGATTTGACGGAAAGCTCGGTCTTTTCGCCAAAATAGCCCGTTATCTCCACGGGAGTGACAGCTTCGTAGTAAGCGCCGATGACCGCAAGGTAGTACTGCAAAACGCTGACCTCGATGCTTTGCATACCGATCTTCAGGTCCTCGGTGAACACAGGCGAGATCTCCTCAAGGCGCACTCCCTCGGAGTTGAGTTCGGCGATGTGCTTGACGCTGGTGTAGATGTAGGTTATCCTGTACCATGTTGATGCATTGACGATGCCCGTGGGTTCAAGTCCGAAGACCTGCTGGAACGTGCGCACTGCCGCCGCCGTAGCTTCATCGAAAATGCCGTCAGCCTGCGGTATCTTCGGGATTGCAGGATAGTTGCCCGAAATGCGGTTGAGGAAGACCTGCAGCGACTTCACATCGTTTCCCGCCGAACCCACAGCAAGGTCTATGCCGCCGAAAGAGGGCATATTGGTGCGTACAGGGGCATTCCTGACTATGTCGATGTTCTCGCCGTAGTAGTACTGGAGTATCTCATAGGGCGTGTAGCCACGGTTTGCGAGAGTGACCGTGCCCCATTGTGAAAGCCCCTTGCAGGTGGATGTCGTGCCGTTGCAGAAGGCGGTGAACAGCGGTTCCACGGTGCCCTGACGGCGGACGTAGTCATTGAAAAGTTCATCGGCAAGGTAGCTGATATTCTCGAAATACTCCCTGCCGTTGATGAACATCTGGTCGAACTGAGTGGTAGCGGTAATGTCGAAATCGTAGCCCCGTGACCTGTACCACTCGGTGTAGATGCGGTTGAGGGCGAATGACGTGATAGCGTAAATATTGGCACGGAGAGCGCTCTCGGGCCATGTGGGATAAATCTCGCTGGACGCCACATTCTTTATGTAGGACGAAAAATCCACGGTCACATTGGGCGCTGCCACGTCGGGATAGCCGAGGTGAACGGTGATAGTTTCGGGGATAAAGGGAGTTCCTGTCAGCATGGTTCACCCCTCTCCGCCGCTGAAATCCGGCTCTTTGTTGTAGTAGGTGAGAGTTTCCGACGAGGACGGAGTCATCAGGGGAACGGGGATCATGCTGAAGTTCTGCACCGAGGTAATGCCCGAAAATACTGGGACATCCACACTTCTTGCGTTGAAGAATCCCTCAGCCGTCACGGTGACATCATAAAGGCTGTAGGGACGTATCGACGGCGACGGAGACTGTGAGTGCACAGCATCGGGAACGGGAACTTCCAGTTTACGTGTAGTGCCGTTTTCATCGGTGATCCCCGAAGCCACGATCAGCCGCTGACCGTCAACAACAGCGGTAACGGCGACGGTTGCGCCTGACACGGGAGCGGATTCATCGGCTGTCCTGACGTTTGCCAGAATATAGCCGATACAGTCACCGAGGGATTCCTCGGAAACGTAATCGGGTGGAGTGGAGTTTTGGTGATCGAGAGATCCGTCATCGGTGTCAAGTGAAGAAAGATCGGGCTCGGGGTAGCGCTGATTGAACTCATCCTCCGTGTCGCCGCTTGCCTGACGGTCGTCCTCGGGAAAGTTCTCATAGGCGGTGTCGTCGGGGGTATCGGCGGTTATCTGTGACGGCAGCGGGGGAGTGTCCGCATCGGGCGGTCTGCGGCCGTAAAGCTGCATCATGGTTGATTTATATTTTTCGATATCTGATCTGTCCATAGCATATCGCCTCCTGCAAAAGTATATGCAGCGAGGGAAAATAATATGAAAAAGGGGATACAAATAAACCGCACAACAGCCAATGCCGTGTGCGGTTTTTTCTATCCCTATAGTGAAGAAGGATGCTGTATCAGTGCAGAGAATACAGCTTCTTGAAATCTGTAGGTGTACAGTGCTTGATATCCTTGAATATGCGGTTGAACGTGGTCAGGCTCTTGAATCCCGAGCGCATAGCCACTTCAGTTATCGGAATATCGGGGTCGAGCAGCAGAGTTTCCGCTGCCTTTGTTCTCCTTGCATTGATGTACTGCAAGTAGGACATGGAATTGTACTGCTTGAAAATTCTCGAAAAATGGTACTTGCTGTAGCCGGCAACGTCTGCGAGCTGATCCAGCGTGATATCGTACATATAGTTGTTGTCGATATACTTCAGCACTGTGCCGAATTTCTCGTTGTATTCGCCTATCTTGATATCATCACAGTCCATGACGACCTTCTGCTGTTCCAGTTGGAATTCGCTCAGCGCCATGAACAGCTCGATAACTTTAAGGTAGATTTTGACGTCTGAAAGCTCCGAGTTAGATGTATACAGCTCCTGTATCTCCAGCATGGTTCTCTGTGCCAGCTTGTGGAGATCCTTATTGAAGGAATTATTGATAAGAACGGGTGCGGCCATTACACGGGTAACGGGTTCGAGGACCGTTACATCGCTGAGAACACTGTTATCGCACTGGAAGATCAGTCGGCGTCCGGGGATCGGAGGCATACTGTGGAGCTCGCCCGGTGGAACGATAATAACGTCGTTTTCGGGGAGAGCGTACTCTTTGCCGGCAATAGTGATCTGATATTCATTTTTGAGAGGCATGATGATCTCTACAGCATCATGCCAGTGTATGGGATAGGGTTCATTTTCGATGTTGTCATAAAGCATGACATATTTTTTTGCGTCATACTCAACTGTCTCATAGTCGCCTGTAAGATGCTTGATCATATAATTCCTCCTCTCCTGAATGATGATCCGCAGCAGCTTTGACCAAAATTTGCTGTTTTTTTGTCTCTGTCATAACTTCATTATAATACATAGATAAGATTTTGTAAATAGGAAACTTAAATCTTTGTTAGAAGTAAACAAAACGACTGATCATTTTTTGCGCTGACTGCCTAATCAGAAGGTGCGGAACGTATATTGCAGATAGCAATATTTGGTTAGCATTATACTTTCGGGATAAAATGAAAAGCAGCCGCTATAAAACGACTGCCTTTCAGGGGATATTAAAATTTGGAGAAACCTTTAATTAGGGTTCGGAGACGAGGCCTGCCCGCCTCCGAATTCAAGAAGTTATCAATAAACTCTTGTGATGAGCTGTCCGCCGGGGATTGACTTGCCCTTAGCTGCGTACATCTCAGACATTGTAGCGATCTGCCAGCCCTGAGCCTTGATGTAAGGAGCGAGCTCTTCAATAGCAGCTGCTGTAGTGTCGTATGTTTCGTGGCAGAGAACAACTGCACCGTTTGCTGAACCATCAGCCATAGCACTCTTGACCTTGTTTACGATCTGATCCTTTGAAGCGTTGTTCCAGTCAGCTGTATCGATTGCGCATGATACAAGACCGTAGTCTGAAAGTGTGGACTGTAATGCAGGACCGTTGTTGAGGTATGGGAGTCTGAGGAGCTTGGATGACTTAGCGCCTGTGATCTGCTCAAGCAGGTTAGCTGTCTTGTCAACTTCGCTTCTTATCTCAGATGATGACATTGATGGGAGATTCTGTGGGTGTGTCCAGGTGTGGTTAGCGATCTCCATACCCTTCTGGTAAGCGTACTTGATCTCTTCTGCGCCTGAGTTGCCCTTCTGCTGTGTCCAGCTTCCTACATAGAAGAATGTAGCGTGGAAGCCCTGGTCAGCGATAGCGTTTATGATTCTCATTGAAGATGCTGTAGGTGAAGAACCAACTGCACCGTCATCGAAGCTGATAGCGATCATTGGCTTGGATGGGTCAAGATTGCTTTCAGTAGGAGTTGTAGGTGTTACTGCTGTAGGAGCGGGAGTTGTAGTTGTTGTGATCTGGCCAACTGTACCGCCGCCTGTCTTTATCTTTGAAGCTGTGCCGCTTGCTGCAACTGTTACATCGTCTACGAAGAAGTCAGCCAGTGAATCAGGCATCTCTACATAGAGGAGAAGGTCTGTTGCGCCTGCGGGGATTGTGTACTTTTCGTTTGTGAGATCTGTCCATGTCTTGGAATCAGCCTTAACTGAAGCAACTTCATCGTACTGCTCTGTACCGTCTGCATCCTTGTACTGGAGAGTCATCTTAACTGTGTCAGCGCTTCCGCTTGTCTGGAGAACTGCTGCGCTGAAGCTGTATGTGTTGCCCGGAACGAAGTCAGAACCGAGTGCGATGGAAGCGCCGTGCCAGTTATCTGTACGGCCTGTAACGTAGAGTGAAGAAGGAGCTGAGTAGTATGTGCCCTTGTTGAGCTCTACTGAAGCGCCGCCTCTGCTCTCGAAGCTGTTTGAGCTTGAACCGAAGTCAGCTGCGATATATGTCTTATTTGATGCAGCAGGAGTTGTTGCTGCAGGTGTATTTGTCTGCTGTGAAGAAGCAGGAGCGGGTGTGCTCTGCTCAGAATAGCTCTCAGGGAGCTTGTCGATGATACCAACCAGGTACTTCTGGATTGCGAGAGCGTCTGCATTTGAGATGCCGTTGCCGCTGAGGTTAACGTCACCGTTTGCGCTGCCCTGAGCCTTGAGAGAGTACTTGCTTGGATTTGAAAGTGACTGCATGATGATTACAGCGTCAGACATATCAACTTTTTTGTCTACGTTAGCATCGCCCCAGAGTGTTACATTTGCACTTGATGAAGCAGGTGTAGCTGAAGTAGTTGTTGTAGGAGTCTGAGATGTAGGAGCATTTGTAGTTGTGTTTCCGCCGGTAGGTGTAGGTGCAGGCTTTGTGCTTGCGAGAGCTACTACCTTATCGTAAGCAGGCTTTGGCTTGTAGCCCTGTGAGAACAGGAGAGGATTCTGTGAAGATCTCCAGCTTACGTTATCAGTTGTGCCCCAGATTGTGAGTGCCGGGATCTGATCAGCGTGATCCATAGCCATATCAAAGATCTTCTCGTAGAGGTCAGCCTGTGCTGAGAAGTCCTTGCAGGTGATGTCGAGCTCAGTGATCTGAACTTCAAGGCCTGTGCTGAGGAACTTCTTGAGAGCTGTTTCATATGTCTTAGCATCCGGATAGCCTGTGTCAAGGTGAGACTGCATACCGATACCATCGATGTAACCGAGCTCCTTGAGCTTCATAGCCATGTTGTAGATGTCATTTGTCTTAGCAGGTACATACTCGTTATAGTCGTTGAGGTACAGCTTGCATCCCTTAGGAGCGTACTGTCTTGCATATTTGAATGCATTGATAATGAATTCATCATTATCTTCTCCATAAACCTTAGCCCAATTTGATGCGCCTGAGTTTTCTGTGTAGTATGTCTTACGAAGTCCGCCGCCATCGTTAAGGAAAAGTTCGTTACAAACATCGTATGAATAGAGGTCGAGCTTTGGATACTGCTTAGCGATTGCTGCAAAAGTATTCTTGATGAAGTCCTCGAGACGCTTATTCATTTCGCTCTTTGATACGAAGTTGCCGTTGTCGCTGAAGTTCTCCTTGAAGAACCAGTCAGGAGTCTGGCTGTACCAAACGAATGTATGACCACGGAGTGAGATACCGTTATCCTCGCAGAACTTAAGTGTTGAAGCTGCTCTGCTGAGGTTGACCTGAACACTTCCTGACTGTCTGCTTGCATTCTGATCGAGGATCGATTCTGGCTTCAGTTCGTTCTCAGGAGTGATAGAGTTGTAGTTCTCCTTGAGGAATGAAGCACCGGAGTTAAGCTCTCCCGGGCTTACTGAAGTACCGATCTTGAACCAAGGAGCGAACTTGCCCTTGAGACCTGTACCCTGTGATGCTGTTGTAGGTGTTGTGGTTGTAGAACCGCCGCCGTTTGTTGTAACTGCAGGAGTCTGTGAAGTACCGCCTGAAACTGTAACTTCCTTACCCTTAACGCCGGCCATAGCACTGTCTACATAGAAATCAGTGAGGCTGTCAGGAGCTTCGATGTAGAGGAGAAGTCCTGTAGCACCTGAAGGAATTGTGTAGCTTGGATTGCTGAGTGCTGTCCACTTGCCGCTTGAAGCAGTAGCAGTAGCAACTTCGTCGTACTGTTCTTTGCCGTCAGCATCTGTATACTGGAGAGTCATCTTCATTGCTGTTGAAGACTCTGTGTTCTGCATTACTGCTGCGCCGAAGCTGTATGTGTTGCCGGCAACGAATGCTGAAGAATCGAGCTGGATTGCTGCACCGTTCCAGTTATCTGTTCTGCCGCTTACGTAGAGTGAGCTCTTGCCTTCTGCGTAGTTTGCAGTATCCTTTGAAACCTTGGCAGCGCCTCTGCCTTCCCAGTCACCGGCGCCTGACTCGAATGACTCATTGAAGTAGTAACCGTTTGAATCAGCCTTTACAGTCTGAACAGGAGTTGTTGTTACAGGAGTGCTTCCGCCTGTTGTTGTAGGGTTAGGATTCTTATCGCTGATAGTAAGCTTTGTAACGTTAGCACGGCCGCTGCTCTCCCAACCTTCAACGTTGAGTGCAACCTCTGTCAGGTTACCGATCTGCATACCAGCGTTTGCCCAAGCCTTGAAGTGATCTGATACTGTGATTGTACCTGATGTTCTCTTCTGCTTACGAACACTGAAGTACTGCTGGAATGTACGTGTATCACCGAGGATAGTAGGACCTGTATGAGGTGTCTGGAAGATATCATACTGAGCGCCGTCGATTGTAACGGTCTTGCCGCTGCCTGATGGGCACCAGTTTACCCAGTCTTCGATGATGTAGTACTCTACGAGTGGATCAACGAACCAGCCGTAAACGCAGAGACGTGAGTTACCCTTTGCACTTGCTGAGTACTGAGCTGCGTAATCCATTACGATAGTACCGCAGTCTGTAGCCTTCTTTGTACGGTCGTAGTTCTTACCACGGCGAGCAAGGAAGTTACCCTGTGAAACTTCAGCGCTCCACTGTGCATCGAAAGCGCCGCCGCTTCCCAGTGTCATTGAGCCGCTTCCGCCTGTACGGTCGAGCCAGATCTCGTAGCTGTATCCGTCAACGTTATCGTCCTTGTGCTGTGTCTGTCCGCCGCCGACTGTGAATGTCTGAGCAGCGTAAGCTGTGTTGTAAACTGCTGTTGGAATTGCGGGTACGCTCAGTGCGCACATAAGGCCTGCAAGTGCACCTGCAACTGATTTCTTGAGATTACCTTTTCTCATGTGAATCATTCCTCACTTTCGTAATTTTTCCATTAGTTAATTTCATATGTTTTCATCGCCTGGAAGAGCACATACCACTATGACTGGTCTGCGTCCCATCTCTTCCTCAGCTCTTGTCTATATTTTATTACATTTTTGTGAATTTTACAAGTCGTTTCTTGCTAAGAAGCTTTTGAACCAATCAAATTTTGCTTTATTTTAACGTAATATTGGGGAGTATTTGTACAATGTGCTTAATACGGAGGGCGTCAAATTGTGTATCTGGTATATATTGCTTTAAAATATACTTTTGGTAAACAAAACGACAGCGATTTTTGATTATCGATGTTAATGTGCACAATGATGGGCGGCAGAGGATGTGCATATATACAAAAATCCTCTGTATTACTTCCTTTTTGGGCTGATAATTGATATAATGTATTATATGTAACAGGTCTGTTGTCTGCTGACAGCTTAGTATGATCATTGAAGGTGAAAATATGAATAGTGAAAACGGAAATTATTTGAGCATTGCAGTAATCGTTGCAGGAATCGACGAGGAATACCAGTATAACATTATTTGCGGCATTAATAAATATGCAAGGGAAAATGATATCAACGTGTCATACTTCGCTGCTTTCGGAGGCATACTCGGCAGCAGAAAGTTCGATATTGGCGAGTATGCGATCTATAAGCTGACTGATTTTTCAAAATTTGACGGCGTTATCCTTATGAATAATACTATCAGTGATTCCGCTGTTAAGGAAATGGTCACTGAAAGAGTGAGACGCTCGGGGGTTCCTACCGTGGTTTTTGACTGCGGCGATATCCCTGAATTCTGTAACGTTTCTATTAATAATAATGAAGCTATGAAGGAACTTGTCCGCCATGTCATACGTGAGCATGGTGCAACCGTCATCAACTACATTTCGGGACCTCTCTCGAATCCCGAAGCTGTTGACCGCTACAGAGCGTTTATCGAGGTCATGGCTGAAAACGGTCTGAGCATAGACGAGGAGCGTGTCTACTTCGGAGAATTCAGAAGCATGGACGGAAAAATGGCTGTTGAGGCATTCGCAAGGTCTGACAGCGAACCTCCGGATGCTATCATCTGCGCTAACGACGCTATGGCGCTGGCGGCGATCTCGGCTCTCGAAAAGATGGGCTACAAGATTCCTTATGATATTATAGTGACAGGTTTTGACTGTACATACAATGCGAGAAACTATTCACCGTCGCTGACCACGGTAAAGCGTCCGCTTTTTACCGCAGGCTACACCGCACTCAGCAAGCTGGTGGATGCCATCGGCGGCAAGCCGTCCAAGGGATGCAGACTTGAAGCGGCTCCTGTTTTCGCAGAGAGCTGCGGCTGCCCCGACTGCGCAGGGGAGGATATAAAGGGCTTCAGAAAGCGTATCTACCGCAAGACCGAGGTCACAAACATGAACATCTCCTTACTCAACAGGCTTACGGCAGGTCTTGCCGAGACTGAGTCATCCCACGAGCATTTCGACGTTATCGAAAGCTTCATCGAGGAATTGGACTGTGAGAAATTCTGCCTCTGTCTCACCGAGGACTGGCGTGACAATATGGATCTTCCGACTGCTCCCGATGCCGAATATTCGAGCTACATGACGGCTCCGCTCATCTGGGACAAGGGCGAGCGCAGAAATGTGGGATATTTCCCAAGCAGCAAGATGTTCCCCGAACTTATGGAAACAGGCGGCAATATCAACTATTTCCTGCCCCTGCATTTCCGTGACAGGACTCTGGGCTACTACATCATGACCAACGGAGATTTCCCGATAAACAGTCTGCTGTGCCATACTCTTACAATGAATATCAGCAACTCCATCGAGAATATCCGCAAGCTTTTCCATCTCAACAAGGCCATGGACGAACTTGACCGCCTTTACAGCATCGACCCGCTTTGCAACATATTCAACAGAAACGGCTTCATCAAGAGAGCGGACGAGATGTTCAGAAAGTGCGCAGAGAAGAAGAAATCCATCATGCTCAGCTTCATCGACATGGACCGCCTCAAGTACATCAATGACAACTACGGCCATAACGAGGGCGACTTTGCACTTCAGCGCCTTGCAGCAGTCATAAGCGAGTGCTGCGACCAGAAAAGCATCTGCGCAAGATTCGGCGGAGATGAATTCGTCATTTTCAGCATGGACGCTGTCGAGGAGGACGGCGAAGCTCTCATCAGACGCTTCAACACCAAGCTTGACAATATGAACCGCATTATCAAGAAGCCTTACCGCCTGTCAGCAAGTATAGGCAATGCTGTGGAAAATGCTGACAGCAGCACAACTCTTTTCGATATCATTCAGCGTGCGGATGATAAGATGTACGAGCTGAAAAAGACGAGAAGAGCAGAGCTTGAAAAGCTTTATCCGTCCGAAACTTCAACCGAAAGCGAAGTGGATTCAAAGGCAGGATTATAAGAATATCGGCGCTTCTGATGATAACATCGGGAGCGCTTTTCCGTTTATGCAGCGCCTCACAAAACGCATGGGGATTCTTTGTGAAGTGCCGCCTGAAATATATAAATTGAAAAAATATTGCCGCAGGACTTTTCAAGGCTCAAAAAATGTGGTATAATATTTCTGACAGACATTTCATCCGCCCGTTTACGGACGTGATATAAGATAAACTATTATAATTATATGGAGATTTTACTATGGCATCTAATTCATTCGTTTCCGCAAAACAGGAAGCTCTAAAAAAATATTTCAGCCGCATGAATGATATGCAGCAGGAAGCCGTGTTCACTGTGAACGGCCCTGTTCTCGTGCTGGCCGGTGCGGGAAGCGGTAAGACTACCGTTATCGTCAACCGTATCGCAAATATGATAAAGTTCGGCAACGCTTTCTATGATGAAACACGCAGCGGCAGCGAAGAGGATATCGCTTTCCTGAAGGACTATGCCGCAGGAAAGACCGATGACGCTGATACCCTCCGTGATATCGTTGCTGCTGACCCGATAAAGCCCTGGAACATCCTTGCTATCACTTTCACCAACAAGGCAGCAGGGGAGCTGAAAGAGCGTCTTGCAGCTATGCTGGGCGAGGAGGAAGCTGTGAAGATAAACGCTTCCACTTTCCATTCAGCCTGTGTGCGTATCCTCAGAAGCGAGATAACCGCTCTCGGCTACGGCAGCGACTTCACTATCTATGACTCCGACGACAGCCAGAGAATGATAAAATCAGTAATGGCTGAACTGGATATCTCCGAGAAGCAGCTTGCTCCAAAGGCTGTACTGGGCGAGATAAGCCGTGCAAAGGATCAGATGATAACTCCCGAGCAGCTTCGTGCAGACGCAGGCCAGGATTACCGAAAGAAGATGGTAGCAAAGATATATGCCCGCTATCAGGAGGGCATGAGAACTGCAAATGCCCTTGACTTCGACGATATCCTCACGCTTACCGTTGAGCTGTTCGAGCAGTTCCCCGAGGTGCTGGAGAAGTACCGCACACGCTACAAGTACATCATGGTGGACGAGTATCAGGATACCAACCACGTTCAGTTCAGACTGGTGTCGCTTCTCTCCGATTCACACAAGAATCTCTGCGTAGTCGGCGATGACGACCAGAGCATATATAAATTCCGTGGCGCAAATATCGAAAATATCCTCGGCTTCGAGGACCAGTTCGCAGGCGCCAAGGTGATACGCCTTGAGCAGAATTACCGCTCCACTCAGACCATCCTCAATGCCGCAAACTCTGTTATCGGCAACAACGTGGGACGTAAGGCGAAAACTCTCTGGACAGCAGGCGAGCAGGGCGACAAGGTCTACTGGTACAAGGCTGTGGACGAGACAGACGAGGCTAATTTCGTTGCCGAGACCATAAAGAAGTACTACAAGGAAACAGGCAGATATGCCGATAACGCAGTCCTTTACCGTATGAACGCACAGTCCAATGCCATCGAGCGTATGCTCATGAAGTGCGGCATCCCTTACCGTGTTTACGGCGGTATGCGATTCTTCGACCGCAAGGAGATAAAGGACGTTACCTCATACCTTGCCTTCATCAACAACCATAACGATATGCTACGCTTCAAGCGTATAATCAACGAGCCGAAGCGTGGCATAGGCGATTCCACACTTGCCCTCATCGAGGACATCAGCCGTGACCTGAAGCTTTCACCTTTCGATGTGCTGAAGACCTGCGAGGAGTACGCTCCTCTTGCAAAGAAGGTAACATCCCTGAGAAATGCTTATGAGATGTTCGAGGACCTTACACAGAAATCCGAAGAACTGCCGCTGGATGAATTCCTTGACGAGGTAATGGAGAAGACAGGCTACCTTGACTACCTGAAAACTCTTGAAAATGCCGATACAAAGATCGAAAACGTACAGGAGCTCCGCAGCTCTGTGGTACAGTACATGAACGAATCCGAGGAGCCTACACTGGGCGGATTCCTTGAGGAAGTGGCACTCTACACAGAAGCTGACCGTGACCCCGAGACCGATGACAAGGTAACTCTCATGACAGTCCACTCTGCAAAGGGACTTGAGTACGACAATATCTTCGTGGTAGGCCTTGACGACGGAATCTTCCCGTCATCACGCTCATTCGACAGCGAGGACGACATGGAGGAGGAAAGACGTCTTGCATACGTTGCCATCACCCGTGCAAAGAAGCACCTTTACCTGACAAATGCCAGCCAGAGAATGCTTTTCGGCCAGACCCAGAGAAACGTAACTTCACGTTTCATGCGTGAGATAGGCAGTGAGCTTATCGAGAAGCACGACAACGCCGCAGCAATGAGAAGCAAGCTTGCGGAGGAAGACAAGTCCATGACCGAGGTGCATTCAGCTACACTTCAGCAGCAGCTTGCCAGAAACAAGACAAAGCCTGCCGCACCTAAGGAAGCTGTGACATATACCGCAGGCGAGAGAGTCGCACATAACATATTCGGTGAGGGCACTGTAGTATCCGTTACACCGATGGCCAACGACTCGATGCTGGAAGTTGCATTTGAAAAGGTCGGCACCAAGAAGATAATGGCTAACTACGCCAAGCTGAAGAAGCTTTGATGAAACGATGCAATAATACCACCGACAAATAATAAAGGAGTTGCTTTGAAATGAGAAAAACCAAGATCGTTTGTACTATCGGACCCGCTACTGATGATGAGAATATTATGCGTGAACTCATGCTGGCAGGCATGAACGTTGCACGTTTCAACTTCTCACACGGAGACTATGAAACTCATGAAAAGCGCTTCCGCCAGATAGAAAAGCTCAGAAGGGAGCTTGACCTCCCTGTGGCTACTCTCCTCGATACAAAGGGCCCTGAGATACGTCTGGGCAAGTTCGTGGACGACAAGCCTGTGGAGATACACGACGGCGATACATACACCCTCACCACCGAGGATGTGCTCTGTACCGACAAGATAGGAAGCGTCAGCTTCAATAAGCTTCCCCGTGACGTCAGCATGGGCACGAGAATACTCATCAATGACGGAGTTATCGAGCTTATGGCTGAAAAAGTCACCACCAGCGAGATAGTGTGCCGTGTAGTTCACGGCGGCACTCTTTCCAATAACAAGGGTATCAACGTGCCGGGAGTAAAGCTGTCCATGCCTTACCTCAGCGAAAGAGATATGGACGACCTTGAATTCGGCTCAAAGATGGGCTTTGACTTCATTGCTGCCAGCTTTGTGCGCACAGCCGCTGATATCAACTACCTGAGAAAGTTTACACAGAGTCTTGGCTGGTTCGATGTGCGTATCATCGCCAAGATAGAGAATACCGACGGTGTGGAGAATATCGATGAGATACTTGAAGCCGCTGACGGTATCATGGTTGCCCGTGGAGATATGGGCGTTGAGATACCGTTCGAGCAGATACCTGCCATCCAGAAGTCCCTCATCAAGAAGGGCTACAACGCAGGCAAGCAGGTAATCACAGCTACACAGATGCTGGAATCAATGATAACAAATCCACGTCCTACCCGTGCGGAGATAACCGACGTTGCAAACGCTCTCTACGACGGCACAAGCGCAATCATGCTCTCGGGCGAGACTGCCGCAGGTGCATTCCCTGTTGAGGCTGTAAAGACAATGGCTCTCATTGCCGAGACCACAGAGAACAACATCAACTACAAGGCTCGTTTCGCACAGAGAAGCAACGACCAGAACGGAAGCGTAGCCGAGGCTATCGCACACGCTACGGTAACGACTGCCCATGACCTTAACGCAAGGGCTATCATCACTGTTTCGCTGGGCGGACAGACTGCCCGTCTTATCTCGAAGTACCGTCCCAGCTGTCCTATCATCGGCTGTACCATGAGCGAAGTGGTATGCAGACAGATGAACATGAGCTGGGGAGTTATCCCGTTTATCATCGACGAAAAGACCAACACCGACGACTTGTTTGCTGCCGCAGTGGAAGCTGCCGAGTCTCACAGACTTGTGCAGGACGGCGACCTTGTAGCCATCACAGCAGGCGTACCTCTCGGCGTATCGGGAACAACAAATCTGATGAAAGTTGAGAAGATAGGCAAGTGAGGCCGCTGAGCGAGCGGCGGCGCAATCACGTTGACGCTCGTAAACTCGCTTACTTCTGTAAAAACGATGAGTTTCAGGTCGCTCGACGGCTTGCTTACGACATTAAAGAAAATTGTAGGGAACGGCGCCCTCGCCGTTCCATTTTTTTGTTTATCAGTGAATTCGTGGAACGCTGGGGGCGGCGTTCCCTACAAAACATTCAAGAAAAATAAAATCGGCAAAGGAGGCAAAGAAATGGCAGTCAGCTGCAAAGGCAAACGCAGACTCACCTACAAGGGCAAGGAATATATCTGGAGCATACGTGAGAATTACGAAGGCTGTTTTGCAGATAGGTATAATGTGTTCCACGAACTGCATATAACAGCCGCAGATAAGAGCTTTTCGACAATTTTTCCTCTGCGTCCCGATTATGATGATGATGGTGAGAATTATAAGAGAATGAAGGAATATCTGGGTATAGACTTCGATATCCCCGAAGCTGTAACTCCATCTTTTGTGGCAATGATAATCGAACGTGAAGACCGTTATTTCGTCATTGAACGGCATACAGAAAAAATACCGCAAATACACATCGGCAGCGGAAAAAGCTATACTGTCATGAATAATGTCAGACCGATCCTCAGCGTAGAGGTAAGCGAGACGAGCAATCCTTTCGATACTGCATATATTTTTGGGAAATGGCTGTGCATCGGCAGTGACAGGAAGGCTTATTTCGTGGATATTGAAAAAGCGGAGTATCATGAGATGGACATTCCCATGTATTTCGGATATTTCCGTGAATTCGGCGGACGTCTGTATATTTTCACGGGAGTGGGGATAATAGCCCTTGATAATGACATGAACAAGCTGTGGCAGAACGACAGCCTTGCCGTGGACGGAGTAACAGGCGGAGAACTGTCTGCTGACGGAAAATATCTGACGGTGTCATGTGAACTTGATCCTCCCGGCGGCTGGGTGGATACAACAATAAGCACCGAAACAGGCCGCTGAGCGAGTGACTCCCTGTAGTACAGGGAGATGTCCGAAGGACAGAGGGGACGTGCGACTGTTGGGAGGCGGCGTTCCCTACGCATATAAAAGAGAACAGCCGAAATGTAGGGGCTGCCTTTGGCAGTCCTTTGCTTTTCTCCGTGTTATTTGAGGACCGCCACAGGCGGCCCCTACACGTCGTAATGTTGAATGGTTACATAACGTGGGAGTTCTTTCTTTCCCTTTCTTTAATAATTTCTTTTCTTTCTTTATATATGTATGGTTATCAATTCTGATAACTGTAGGGTTATCAAATTCGATAATAGAGGGTTACGGATTTTGGTAACGGCAGAGTTACCATTTCTGATAACGGTTGCAGTTTTTGATAATTGTTGAAATTGATAATGCTGACATGAATTTTTCCGCAAAAGCGTCACATACTATCAGCAAAGGAGTTGATAGTTTATGGTCGAACAGAACACTATAAAGCTTTTGCGTGAATGTGACGCAGGAATAAAAATGGGCATCTCATCCATTGACGAGGTGCTGGAGTATGTCTCGGACAGACAGCTGAAGAATATCCTCATCGACAGCAAGGGCGAGAACGAGAAATTGCAGAACGATCTGGTAAAGGTGCTGGCGGACTACGGCGACGACGGAAAAGAGCCCAATCCCGTGGCAAAGGGAATGTCGTGGCTGAAAACCAACGTGAAGCTGAAAGCGGACGGCAGTGACAGCATGATAGCCGAACTGATGATAGACGGCTGCAACATGGGTATCAAGTCGCTGTGCAGATATATGAACCAGTATCAGGCGGCAGACCGGCGCTCCAAGGATATAGCCATGCGCCTTGTACGTGCCGAGGACAAGCTGACCGACGATATGCGGCGTTTCCTGTAAACCTGCCGTTGGTAAGAACTCAGAAAGCAGAGAGCAGAAAGCAGTAGTGGCGGATATCATCCGCCCGAACATATAATTGCAATGAACCGATTGTAGGGGCTGCCTTTGGCGGCCCTTTGTCTTATTCATGTGTTATTATGAGAAACGCCATTGGCCGTCCTCGTTTTTCGCTTGGAGCAGGTACGATCAAGGGCGAGCGGAACTCGCCCCTACATCCACAAAACGAAGAATAACCGATTTGTAGGGAACGGCGCCCTCGCCGTTCCATTTTTGCAGTTTATCGGTGTATTCGTGGAACGCCGAGGGCGGCGTTCCCTACAAAACATTCACGAATAATAGCCGATTGTAGGGGCTGCCTTTGGCGGCCCTTTGTCTTATTCACGTGTTATTATGAGAAACGCCATTGGCCGTCCTCGTTTTGGAAATTTGAGCAAAAATCAAGGACGCCAAAAAAGCGCCCCTGCTATCAGCTGTTTTCTTTTACTTTGATGAAGTTCTCGCTGTCCGTTTGACTATTATAACCGAAACCCTCAGAGTCTTCTGCAATGCATATCAGCGTATCGTCCTTGTATCTGAAACTGTTCGTGCCGTACTGACCTTTCAGAATAACAGTATCGCCCGATATCGTCCATGTTCCGAAATCCTGAGCAGCACTGAAGTATTTCCCGTAAAAGTAGTTAAATCTTCCGTCATCGCCGAAGGAAATAGAATTAAAGCCTGACTTACCTTCTGTCTCACTTATGAACAGTGTATTCGCCAGCAAAGAAGGATCAATATCAGGAACATCAGCTCTATCCAGCCTGAGCAGCTTCTTCTGAATAGCCAGAGCGTCGCCGCTTGTGATACCGTCGCCGTCAGTGTCGGCATTGAAATTGCCCTGTGCTGTAATGCTGTATTTACTCGGATTTGCCAGAGACTGCATGATAAGTACAGCATCCGACATATTCATATCCTCATCGCAGTTAGCATCGCCGTCAACTGCATTGAAAAGGTCAACACCGACTGAGCATTCCTGGGGTGTAAGATCATAGCCGCAGTACATAACTAATCCGCAGTTTTCATATATTTCTTTGAGAAGTGCGATGTGTTCTTCTAAGGATAACGGCTTGTTCGGAGTCAGAAAAATACCGCTTCTTTTTTCAAGTGTTACGTCATAATCCTTGTCAGAAAGGTAATTTTGCAGTAATTTCGCACCAAATTCTTCCGGTTCACGATCATCTTTATCAAGTTTTTTTCCGTTC